>ULWM01010175.1_pt1 | contig 9606 bp, 10 predicted proteins | sample 1960331 | NCBI WGS metagenome assembly ULWM01 (sample SAMEA4835812, study PRJEB28245) | human gut metagenome | biome: gut microbiome; material: fecal sample | place: Denmark | collected 2008 | reverse complement strand
GTGCGGAAGCTGTGTGAGAAAATTACAGATGAACTTGCGGGTCTCAGCGTGGAAAGCGGGCTCAAGCGCTGCTTCTTCATGTCCAACGACCACATATCGCGTCTTAAGCGCAGGCCGGAGGGCATAACTTTAAACGGCAAAAAGGCCTATACTACGGCTACTTTATCGGCTGGCGACATGCTTTGCGCCGAGATATGCGACGGGGAGGCGGTGCGGCCAACGCCCATGGATATGCCGCTCGTGGTGCTTTATGAGGACGAGGATATAATAATAATTGATAAGCCCGCCGGTGTTGCGGTACACAGCTCTACCCGGGATCCCCGGGAGCTTACGCTGGAAAATGCTTTTTCCGCGCGATTAAAAGAAGGAGAGAACTTTCACCCGGTAAGCAGGCTGGACAGGGGCACGACGGGAATAATGACGATAGCCAAGAACGGCTACATGCACCACAGGCTCAAGCGCATAATGCACACAGAGGAATTCAGGCGGGAATACGTGGGAATATCCGTAGGACGTGTGGAGCCGGAGAGCGGCAGGATAGAGCTGCCTATAGGCTTTGAGCAAGGCTCCAGATACAAGCGTGCTATCCAACCTTTGGGATCGCCCGCGCTTACTGAGTACAGAACGCTGCAATGCAACAATGGTTTTACGCTGCTGCGGCTCATACCGCATACCGGCCGCACACATCAGCTTAGGCTGCACATGTCCGCCATAGGTTATCCGCTGGCGGGAGACTGGCTTTATGGCAGGGAGGACAGGGAACTGATAGCGCGGCCGGCACTGCATTCCTGCGAGCTGTGGCTGACGCACCCGCTGACAGGGGATAAGCTGCATATAGTGTCGCCGCCGCCGGAGGATATGCTGCGGCTGATGAGATGATAATTATAAATAGTGGAGACGGTTTTCCGCCTCCACGCTTTTTATTCGCCGACCTTTTTTATTATAACGACCTTATCCTTTACGGATATCTCGTATTGCGCCGAAACCTCCCATTCGGGTGTGCCGCCGATATATGAGGTGCCGTCGGGGAATGTGACGGTATGGCTTTCCGCAGATGAAAGGCTCAGGCCTATCCAGCACTCGAAATACGTATCTGACGGGTAGGTGAAGGAGATGTCGCCTACGTCTGTCAGGTAATATTCGCACTCGTCGCTTAGCGCCACTGAGGTGGGAGCGGAAAGCACGGAACGCTGGAATACAGAAACGGGACCGGCAGGGCCTGCAGGGCCGGTTTCGCCCTGAGGTCCCTGAGGGCCGGTTTCGCCCTGAGATCCCTGAGGGCCGGCTTCGCCCTGAGGCCCCTGAGGGCCGGTTTCGCCCTGAGGGCCGGTTTCGCCCTGAGATCCCTGAGGGCCGGCTTCGCCCTGAGGCCCTTGAGGGCCTGTATCGCCCTTTGCGCCTTGCAGCGGCCCATTATTTACCCAGACGCTGTTTATGCCGTCCCAGATATATATATCGTAAGGCTGTGCCGAGCCTATGCCGTATGCGTCGCCGGCATAGGGCAGCGTTATGGCGGCCTCGAGAGCCGCCTGAGTGGCAAAATAGCCCAACACGGCAAAGCCTGAACCGGTGTCACCCTTTGGCCCCTGAGCGCCGTCTTTACCGTCAGCTCCGTCCTTGCCTGGCGCACCGTCCTGACCGGGGTCTCCCTTAGGACCCTGCGGGCCGCGTTCGCCTGCATCGCCCTTCGGGCCGGCCTCGCCGGTGTCACCCTTAGGTCCCTGAGGCCCTGCTGGTATGCCCAGCTCTATCACCTTGGCTCCGTCCGATTCGGTTACTCTGGCGGTAGGATCGGCGCCGCTTTGCAACATGGTAGCGGTTGCCCTGAGCTTGGAAAGCTTGTCATACAGCGCCTCTCGGCTGTTTTCTGCCGTTTGTCTGCCCTCCTCAGCAGCTTTGGCGCTCTCCATAAGCTCGTCCAGCGATGCCTTGAGGGAGGTGAGACCGTCCTTCAGAGTTTTAAGCAGAGGGTATTCGGCAGCCGCCTGCACGGTGCTGCTGTTTACTATGGCTTCACGGCAGATAAAGTTGAAGCGGGCGGTGGTGACGAGGGTAGAAAGGGAAGCGTCGGAGTATACCTGAAGCTCGCATTCCACAACACCGGGAGAGAACGAGGCGGGAAAAAGGTCTATGGTGACCTTGGAAGCATCGTCGGGCGAAATCGTGATGCCGCCGTTCTGGACTCCGCTGTCCTGAAGCGAGGTAGAGCCGTCCGCGCGGGAAAATGCGGCGATTATCCTGCAGCCCGTAAGGTCTACGGGGCTGTCTCCATCCATTAGGGTAACGTTGATTCTGTTGCCGTTGTCGCCGTTCACCACGGTAAAATCCCTGTGTGAGGAGGGCCTCTTGATATCGAGATCAACGTCGAATACCTTGTTTACTGACATATTGAAACCTCCTGATTTAATTCATTAGTCCTTCGCGGAGCGAGAGCGAAGGCAGCAAAACGCATCGAACAAACGTTTTATAAGTTAAGCTTAGTGCAATTTACGTGCTCAATCAATATGAAAAAAGGCAATTGGTACCGATATGGGTACTGTGCTGGACAATGTTGCACAAACGGCGCTCTTTTTTCGCCCTTAAACCGCCCGGTAGGTGCGGCAAAGGAAGAACGTCTTGAAATGCGGGGGCATTTGGGGGATAATAAAACTAAAAAATAAAGGAGCTGGCCCCATGAGCATCGCAGACAGGATATTCATAGAGAATTGCAGGGATATAATATCAAACGGCGTAGGGGATACCGACAGGCCTGTGCGCCCGAGGTGGGAGGACGGCTCGCCTGCGCATACCGTAAAGCTCTTCGGCGTGGTGAACCGCTATGATCTGTCACAGGAGTTCCCTATTATGACCCTGCGCAAGACAGGCTTCAGGAACGCAATAGACGAGCTTCTTTGGATATGGCAGAAGAAGTCAAATAACATACACGACCTGCACAGCCACATCTGGGATGCCTGGGCGGACGAAAACGGCAGCATAGGCAAGGCCTATGGCTACCAGCTGGGGGTAAAGCACCACTATCCCGAAGGGGATATGGATCAGGTGGACAGGATACTTTACGACCTGAAGCACAATCCCGGCTCCCGCAGGATAATATCCAACATATACAATCACGCCGATCTTTCCGAAATGCGGCTGTATCCCTGCGCTTACAGTATGACCTTCAATGTATCTGGCAATCGGTTGAACGCCATATTGAATCAGCGCTCGCAGGATATGCTGGTAGCCAACAACTGGAACGTATGCCAGTATGCGGTATTGGTTTACATGATGGCTCAGGTAAGCGGCCTCGAGGCGGGAATGCTTATGCACGTGATAGCAGACGCACATATTTACGACAGGCATGTGCCGCTGGTGGAGGAGCTCATCTCCCGTGAGCCCCTGGACGCGCCGAGGTTCATTATCGATAAGAGCATAGACGACTTTTACAAGTTCACCGTGGACAGCTTCTCCCTTGAAGGGTATGAGTCTCACGGCAGTATAGGTAAGATACCGGTGGCGGTGTAGCGTATGGATATTATAGTTTGCATTGACAAAAATAACGGAATAGGAAAGGACGGCGGGCTGCTTTTCCGTATCCCGGAGGATATGGCGTATTTCAGGCGTATGACCGTAAACAAGACCGTAATAATGGGCCGTAAAACGCTGGAATCACTGCCAGGGGGCAGGCCGCTGGAGAACCGCCGCAACATAGTGCTTACCCGTGATAGGGACCGCGTGCCTGATGGGGCCGACGCTGTGAGCAGTATTGATGAGCTGAAGAGGGCGATAGGGAGTGACAAAGCCTTCGTCATAGGAGGGGAAAGTATCTATGCGATGCTGCTGGATTACTGCGAAAGGGCGTATGTAACCGAGGTAGAAGCGTGCGGCAATGCCGACCGCTTCTTTCCGGATATACGGAGCATGCCTAATTGGCGTTTGGCAGAGCAGGGCGAGGAAAGGGAGCATGGCGGATTAAAATACAGATTTAACGTTTACAAAAACCACTCGATCAAAGAGCTTTAAAATAAAAACCCCCCTTCCTGGGCAGTATAAACCGGAAGGGGGCGTTATTTTATGATAAAGTCTATAATATACTGGAGCAATTACGGAAGCACTCAGCGATATGCGGAGCTTTTGTCTAAAGATATGGGGATACCCGCGTCGCCGCTGCATAATGCCGGCGCTTCTGACGGCGAGGCTTTTTATCTGGGCTGCGTTATGGATGGGCGCATAAAGGGATATGGCCGTGCGGCCGGAAGGTTTAGGATAGCTGCGGTCTGCGCCGTGGGCCTTGAGGAGAAGAGGGCGGATACCGTATTTGAGCTGAGGAGAAATACCGGCATTGTGGACAGCCGGATAAGGATATTTTACGCGCGGGGGGCATTTGACAAGGACAAGCTCAGCCCTGTACACAGGCTCATGCTCAGGGGCGCAATGGAGAGCATTGAGGGAAGCGCAAAGTATGCGGCCATTCTTGAATTGATGCAAAAGGGCTGCGACTTTGTATCCAAAGAAAACATACGGCCGGCGGCGGAATGGATAATATGGCGGAATAAGACGAACGGGCAAAAATAACGCAGTATTCAGCCGCACATGGCAAGGCAGATTACGCCGGCAATACAGACGATATTGAGCAACAGCAGCAGCGGCATGCCTATTACAAAGGATTTATGCTTTGTCTTGTGGCGGAAGGCCAGCATTCCGAGCATGCCGCCCAGCGCGCCTCCCATGGCTGCAAGAAGAAAAAGCGTCCGCTCGGGTATGCGCCACTTTTTGGCGCGGGCCTTGAGCTTATCTATGCCCATCGCCATGAAGCAGGCGAAGGACATTACGGAGCACCATATTATAATTATTCCGCTAAAGGGTATCTTCATGGCCCTTCCCATCCTTAAAGAGCTCTATTCCGATAGGCTCGTCGTTCCATGGGGGCAGCTTCAACCTGTCCCACATGCCGTATTTGTGGGTATCGGCTATGGCGTTCATTATGCGCTCGTCCGCATCCGGCATGAGCTTTGTAAAGTAACGTATTATATCCTTCATTTCCTCCCGCTTGGTATGCCCTGCCACGGGGCAGTTGGGCTTGCGAATTGGCAGTTCCAGCCGCTTTGCTACGGAAAGGGCGTACTTTTCCGGCAGGAATATGAGCGGGCGTATCACGGATACCTGCTGCCTGTCCAGATATGTCACGGGGCCAAAGGTATTGAGGCGGCTCTCGTAGAGCAGGCTCATAAAAAAGGTTTCTATTACGTCGTCCCGGTTGTGGCCGAGGGCAACGAGGTTGCAGCCGTGGGCGTGGGCGTAGTCGTTAAGCGCGCCGCGGCGGAACTTGGCGCACAGGGCGCAGGGGTGGGACTCTTGGCGTATGTTAAATACGACGTCGCCTATGTCCGTTTTGAGTATCTCAAAGGGCACGCCTATGGACTCAGCGAAGTCCGCGACGGGCTGATAATCCTGATCCGATATGCCGAGATCCAGCATAACGCCTATGAGCTCAAAGGGGGTGCGGCAGAACTTCTGATAGAGCTTCAGGCCGTAAAGCAGCAGCAGGCTGTCCTTGCCGCCGGATACGCCGACGCATACCTTGTCGCCGGGATGTATCATTCGGTATCTTTCATCGGCACGTCTTATGCAGCCGAGAACACGTTTCATAATAAAAATACCTTTCAAATAACGATATACAAAGCATTATAACCCAAAAGAGGCTATTGACGCAACGCAATAGTTTGTGCTAATATATACCGCGAAAACCGAATATGCCTTATCAAGAGTGGTTGAGGGAACGGCCCTGTGAAACCCGGCAACCTGCCAATGCGGCAAGGTGCCAATTCCGTCGGCGATACGCCGGAAGATGAGCTAACGAAAAGTGAACCTCATCTGCGTATGAGGTTTTAATTTTTTATTCGGAGGAATTTTGAACCAATGAAGCGACTTTTTACATCTGAATCGGTTACAGAGGGACACCCCGATAAGGTATGCGACAGCATATCCGATGCAGTGCTGGACGCCTATCTCGCACAGGATCCCTATTCACGCGTGGCATGTGAGTGCGCCGCCACCACCGGCACCGTAATGGTAATGGGGGAGATAACCTCAAAAGGCAGCGTGGACGTTAAGGACATAATACGCCGCACAATAGACAGTATAGGCTACAACAAGCCGGAATACGGCTTTGACTGCAACGAGCTTGAGCTGATAGTAAAGCTGGACGCACAGTCGCCCGATATAGCCATGGGAGTGGACAAGTCTCTCGAGGCCAAGGATGGGGATAACGACAGGCTGTTTTCCACCGGCGCGGGGGATCAGGGCATGATGTTCGGCTTCGCCTGCGACGAGACAGAGGAGCTTATGCCCTTGCCTATAGCCCTTTCCCATAAGCTTACCATGCGCCTTACAGAAGCACGCAAGAGCGGCGAGCTGAGCTATCTCAGGCCGGACGGCAAGAGCCAGGTCACGGTAAGCTATGAGGAGGGCAGGCCGGTATCCATAGACGCGGTGGTGCTCTCCGCCCAGCACGACCCGGAGATCCCCATGGAGCAGCTCCGCAGGGATATAAGGGAAAAGGTGATTTTGAAGGTAATACCCGAAAAGTACCTCACCCCGGAAACAAAGATATTCGTGAACCCCACCGGCCGCTTTGTCATAGGCGGCCCAAAGGGAGACAGCGGCCTTACCGGACGGAAGATAATTGTCGACACCTACGGCGGCTACATACCCCACGGCGGCGGCGCATTCTCGGGCAAGGACCCCACCAAGGTGGACAGGAGCGCGGCCTATGCCGCACGCTACGCCGCTAAGAATATAGTGGCGGCGGGGCTGGCAAAGCGCTGCGAAATACAGATAGCCTATGCCATAGGAGTAGCGGAGCCGGTATCCGTTTACGTCGACACAAAGGGCACCGGGATAATACCCGACGACGAGATACAGAAGAAGCTTCTCAGGTGCTTCGACTTCAGGCCGGAGGCCATAATAGAGCGACTGGAGCTGAGGAGGCCTATTTACGGAAAGACCGCAGCCTACGGCCACTTCGGCAGAACGGATATAGACCTTCCCTGGGAGCATACCGACATGGCAGAAGCGCTGAAAAAAGCATAATTGCAAATGTTTTGCAAAAAGAGGCCGGCGAAGTTGATTCCCGGACCCCTTTGAGGTTATAATCTACATATAAAACAGACGAGGAGGAAGTATCAGTGGTTCGTGTCATCTTTGGCGAAAAGGGGACGGGCAATTCAAAGCGCATTATCCAAATGGCAAATGACTCGGTAGATGAAACTCAGGGCAGCGTGGTATTTATTGACGCGGAGGGCCAGTATCTTTTCGATCTCAAGCATGCGATACGCTTTATAGACGCGGGACACTACAACATAAACAGCCCCAAGATGTTCTACGGCTTCCTTGCGGGCATAGCGGCTCAGGATTTCGATCTTCAGAGGATATACGTGGATGGCTTCAGGAAGCTGGTAAAGCACCCGCTGAATGAACTGGAAGCAATGTTCGCACAGATACAGGATTTTGCGGATAAGAGCGGTATAGACATATTCATAGGCGTCAGCGAAGATGGGGGAGAAATGCCCCATTACCTGAAAAAATATGTGTGCGGATAGCTATATTATATAAAATTATACGGAATTGAGCGGCACGAGCGCCGCTCAATGCTTTTATATGATATAATTAACCTTGTATTTTTTGCGGGAGGTGAAATATGCCGAACATTTTTGATATATTAGGGCCTGTGATGATAGGCCCGTCAAGTTCGCATACCGCGGGGGCCGCACGCATGGGAAACATGGCCCGTACACTGCTGGGCAGCGAGCCTGTAGAGACCAAGATACATCTTCACGGTTCGTTCGCCGAGACGGGCAAGGGCCACGGCACCGACCGCGCCATAGTTGGGGGGCTGCTGGGCATGAAACCTGACGACAGCCACATACCCTTCGCCTTCGACGAGGCGAAGGAGAGGGGCTTAAAATATGAAATAGATGCTGTTGCGCTGCGGGATGCGCACCCGAATACTGCGGTGATAGAGCTTACGGGCGCAGACGGCAAGCAGCTTGTCATGCAGGCCTCATCCATAGGCGGCGGCAGGATAGTCGTCAACAAGCTGGACGGTATAGATGTGAACTTTACCGGCAATTTCAATACTCTCGTCATACGCAATCAGGACGAAAACGGCGCGGTGGCGGCGGTAACGTCCATACTCAGCCAGATAAGGGTAAATGTGGCCAACATGAGCCTCTGCCGCCATAAACGGGGAGGCGATGCGCTTATGGTTATAGAGACGGATCAGCATGTAAAACCCAATCAGGTAGAGTTTTTGAGCGAGCTTCCCGGAATAATTTCCGTGACCTATTACGACAAGGAGGAAGAGGACGATGGCTCTCGATTCGATGAAGGAAATATTTGACCAGATGGAGCGGGAGAACATACCCTTCTGGGAGGTCGTATTGCAGGCCGACATGGAGGAGCGGCAGGTGACGCGCAAGCAGTCCATGGCCAAGATGCTCATCACCTGGCAGGCGATGGAGGATGCAGCAGACACATATACCGGCACGCGAAAGAGCGTCAGCGGCCTTGTGGGCGGCGACGGCATTAAAATGCGCCAATACGCCATGCGCGGCGCCGCCATGTCCGGCGGTTATGTATGCGATGTTATAGCGGAGGCTCTCAGCATGGCGGAGTCAAACGCATGCATGCGGCGCATAGTGGCGGCGCCTACTGCGGGAGCCTGTGGAGTGCTGCCGGCGGTGCTGCTGCCCCTTTGCAATTATGAGGAACTCACTCAGCATCAGCTTCTGGAAGCGCTGTATGTGGCCAGCGGAATAGGCGCGGTAATTGCACACCGGGCCTGTATATCCGGCGCCGCGGGCGGATGCCAGGCCGAGATAGGCACTGCTGCGGCCATGGCGGCTGGGGCGCTGGGAGCCATAAAGGGCGGCACGGGCGCGCAGATAGGTCACGCGGTGGCCATGGCCCTGAAGAACCTGATGGGCCTTATATGCGACCCTGTGGCAGGCCTTGTGGAGGTGCCTTGCGTGAAGCGCAACGTAATAGGCGCGGTAGACGCGGTCAGCGCCGCAGATATGGCCCTTGCAGGTGTGGAGAGCCGCATACCCGTGGACGAGGTGATAGACGCCATGGGCGACGTGGGCAGGCGCATGCCTGTGGAATTCAGGGAGACAGCCCTGGGCGGCCTTGCCACGACGCCTACCGGTCAGGAGATAAAACACTGCATGAAGAAAAAAGAAAAATAGGAGCGTTTAGCCCCGGCGGAGCCGCCGCACTTGCCAAAAAGCAGACAATAGAAAAATAAATTTCAAACGCCTGGTTTAGTATATAACTGAATCAGGCGTTAGTTACTAATTGCAGAAGCCGGATGCTTTCCCGGCGCTGCCGGCTGCTGGAAGGAAAAAGCGAATATACCGTTGCTGATGCAGCCGGATCTGAGGGCCGGCAAGGGCTGTACGGACATTAATATATTTTTACATTATATGGAAAAAATGAATAAAAAATACAAAACAAAGAATGGGTGGAAAGGGTCTTGATCCCGTGATCCAGATGATCCAGCGATTGCCAAACCTCGTCGTAAAATAGCTTTCCGTCATTGGTGGGCGCAAGATGGTTTTTCCTCCT
>ULWM01016059.1_pt1 | contig 9636 bp, 9 predicted proteins | sample 1960331 | NCBI WGS metagenome assembly ULWM01 (sample SAMEA4835812, study PRJEB28245) | human gut metagenome | biome: gut microbiome; material: fecal sample | place: Denmark | collected 2008 | reverse complement strand
CAAGAGAGGACGTGATTATTATCGGCGAGAAAAAAATGGGACGGCCCACAGATAACCCGCGCACCGAGAAAATCGGCTTTCGCCTGTCAAAGCAGGAGATCGAAGATATTGAGAAGTGCGCGGCTGCTATGGGAACGCAGCGCGTGAATGCTGTAACCGAAGGCATTCGATTGCTGAAAAAAGAATTGGGCTTGGATTAAACCAAAGAAAAGCGGCTGTTGCTTTATGCAACAGCCGTGAACTTTATCTCCCAAACACCAACCCGAACGTTTCTTTGACGAAAAACACCTGCGGTTCGTATTTGAGCTGTTTTGGTGGAGCATAGGGGAGTCGAACCCCTGACCTCAACATTGCGAACGTTGCGCGCTACCAACTGTGCTAATGCCCCGAGCAAATTGTTCGAATCTCGAACGGATACATTATAATGCATTGCGGAACAAAAAGCAAGCGGTATTAATCATATATTTCGCTGCGGAGTCGTTCTTCCTCTTTCATAAATATTCCACATTTTTTTAACAAATGAGTGCCGAAAACGGCTGTTATTCCGCCGAGCTTTGTGATATAATACACTCATGAACTTGGGAATACTCTGAACAATACGCTTTTGCTGAACAGCTTTTGATAAGAGTTTCCTCAGTAATCGTTGATTAATTCGGAGAACGGGCACGGAGTGTTCTCTCCTTTTAATCACTGCTTACATAAAAAAGGAGTATCAACATGAAGACCTACGAACGTTTTTTGAATTATGTAAGAATCCACACCGCAAGCTCCGAGGACAGTTCATCCGTCCCCACGACCGAAAGACAATTTGACCTTGCAAATCTTCTTGTAAAAGAGCTTCACGCAATCGGCGTTGAAAACGCAAGGGTTGATGATAAATGCTATGTTTATGCCTCCGTTGCAGCAACACCCGGCTGTGAAAGCTGCCCCGCAATCGGCTTCATTGCGCATATGGACACCGTTCCGGATTTTTCCGGCAAAAATGTTCAGCCGCGAATCATTGAAAACTATGACGGCGGCGATGTTATTCTCGGCACAAGCGGCCGTGTGCTTTCTCCCGAAAAGCTTCCCCATTTGCCTTCCCTAAAGGGCAAAACGCTCATCGTGACCGACGGAACAACAGTTCTCGGCGGCGATGACAAAGCAGGCATTGCCGAAATCATGACCGCAATTGAACGCGTCATTTCCGAAAACCGTCCCCACGGCAAACTTTGCATCGGCTTTACCCCCGATGAAGAGGTCGGCTCCGGTGCGGACAATTTCAATGTTGCCGAATTCGGTGCGGACTTTGCGTACACCGTTGACGGCGGCGCGGAAGGCGAAATCGAATACGAAAACTTTAATGCTGCGGCCGCAAAAATCGTTGTAAACGGTTTTAATATTCATCCCGGCGATTCAAAAAACAAAATGATAAACGCACTGTTGGTTGCAATGGAGCTGAACTCCATGCTGCCGGATGAAACGCCGGCCAACACAGAAGGATATGAGGGCTTTTTCCACCTTACGGACATGAGCGGCAATGTGGAACGTGCGGAAATGGACTATATCATTCGCGACCACAGCGAAGCAATCATGACTGCGCGTAAAGCAACTCTTGCTCACGCCGTTAAAGTCCTTAACGAAAAATACGGCAGCGGTACCGTTGAATGCACCGTCCGCGACCAGTATCTCAACATGGTTGAAAAAATCCGTCCCTGTATGCACCTTATCGACAACGCAGTTGAAGCTGCAAAATCCATCGGGCTTGTGCCCAAAGTTGCACCCATCCGCGGCGGAACCGATGGAGCAAGGCTCAGCTTTATGGGGCTTCCCTGTCCGAATCTCGGCACCGGCGATTTTGCCTGCCACGGACCGTATGAACATGTGACCGTTGAAGGCATGGAAAAATGCACCGAACTCGTGCTGCTGCTTATTGACAAGTATTCAAAAGCCGCAAAATAAATCGGTGAAGCATTCGGTTTTTTCACCCGCGCAAAACGGTTTGTCCGAACTTATCTGCGCGGGTACAGGTTCTTTTTTGAAACGCTCTTTTACTGATTCAATCGAAAGGAAACTTTTGCGCTGCAAAGGTTATGGTCATAAACATGAGATTGCCGAAGAAGCTTCTTGCGCTGCTTGTTGCCGCCATGTGCGCTGTTCTTGCTGCCGGCGGCTGCAACCCTCAGAAAACACCTGATTACGGTATCAATCCGGTTGCGCTCAGCGTTAACGGGGTTGATATCACGCTGTTTGATTTCGACAGATTCTACACAACAAACGAAAAATATTACTACCTTACCCATGGTGCAGTTGACGCTCAGGAGTATTTTGAAACAGTTCTTGATGAAGTCGTCCGCTACGGTGTTGCTTTGAGCAAAGCTCAGGAGCTTAATATTCAACTGACTGCGGAAGACGAAGACGAAGTTCAAAACGAATTGCAGACGCAGTGCGACCTGACATTTGAAAAATACAGCAAGACTCTTGCGGACAGCAGCACGGCAAGCGCCGCACCGGCCTTGGATTCCAAAACGGTTGAAGCTGCATTCCGCGAAGACAAGGGATACTCCTTCGCCGAATATCGCGGATTCCTTGCACGCTTTTTACGCAACAAAAAGATTATTTCAAAGCTTTATGAGGAAATCACCGCCGATGTTGCCCCGGATGAGGAAGAAATTATTGCCTATATTCAACTTAATGTCAGCGAACAGAGTCTCGACAGCTTTTCAACCTTCGTAACCCGGTATAAAAGTTTTGTGAACGAAAAAGGCGATGTTCCGTTCTTTGTTCCGGAGGATTGTTTCACCGTCGATCAGCTGCTGCTTCAATACAGTTCCGACGAAAGCGAAAGCACTGCCGAACCGGATGCCTCCGGCACGCTGCCCGTCTACACCTTCGACACGGCTTCCGTAACCGCTTCCGAAATCGATTCCATCCTTTCGGTCGGAGTCTCCTATGATGACTTCATTGACCTTATTGCGCGGTATGGCAACGATGAAAACATGCAGGGCGATGTTTTTCTCCGCTGGGGTTATCTGATTCATAACACTCTGTTTGAAGATTACGAAAAGCCCCTTCTCATCGGTGCTTATTATGCGCACGGCATTGAGCAACTTCCTCCCGAGCTTTCGAACAAAAATACATCCTCACAATACTTCGAAACCACGGACGGGAAACGTATCGTAAAAATCACCGCCAAGGGCAGCATTCGCTACGTTGTTGAAAACCGCAGCCTTGCAAAGGGACCGATGCCCTACGTTGAAGGGGATGAAGTATGGAACCTCAGCTATGACGGTGCACTTGCTGCTGCAAGCGACATAGAATACGATGATCAGTTCGAAGTCTGGTTCAGCGAAGCGAACGTTACCTATTATTACGATCGTTTCAAGTCGAACTACATTTCTCCCGCCTTACCCAAGCAGAAATAACCTTTCTGCATCGGCGGTGGCTTTGCGGCTGTGTTTCATCATTTTTTTGAATTTTCGGACTGCCTGTGCTGCGGTGCAGTCCGTTTTTTCGGGCAAAACGGTTCAAATGTACGTTTTTTTTGCATATGATTGGTTCTGACCCGTTGCCTTGCAGAAGCAAAAATGGTATAATGCAGGGAATGAAAAAAATTGATTGAAAGGTACAGGGGTATCTGCATCCAATGAAAAAAATCGATCCTGTTGTGATGAAAGAAACAATGAGAATCCTTATCGGTTCAATCGTTCTCGGTGCAATTATGAACGCCGTGTTTTTGATGCTCCGCTGTTGGAATCTCCCCGTACTGTTCGGAACTCTGCTCGGAACAGCCGGTGCGGTGCTCAACTTTTTTCTTATGGCGCAAACCGTTTCCCACAGCGTGACCCTTCAGCAGGATGAAGTAAAGCGCAAGGTTCGCTTTTCCCACTCCCTGCGCACGCTGATGCTGCTTGTGCTTATGATCCTCGGTATTGCACTGAGCTGCTTCAACACAATTGCGGCACTCGTTCCCTACCTTTTCCCGCGGCTCATCATCGCCGCATACAGACTGACTCACCGTGAGGATTTTCAAACTGACGGCGGTTCGGACAAATAATTTTAACGGTTTTCGGTTATTGCCGATAGTTTTGCTTTAAAAGCATTGTTGAAGGAAAAATATGAACGTTTCTGCAAATGAAACCGCGCGGTGCGGTGCGTCCGCCTCCGTGCCCGAAAAAAAGCCGTCCGTAGGCTTCAAAATTGTTGATTGCCTTTTGATTGCGGGAATTCTTCTGCCCCTTTTGGGCGGAATCGTTATCCGTGTTCTGACGCACCCGGTCGAAAGCGGAATCTCCATCACCGGCGCAGTGATACTTGCGGAGTTTGATTTTCCGCTGCAAAAACTTCAGCTGACCGAGGCGCAGGTCAACTCGTGGCTCGTTATGGCGTCAATATCGGCGCTTTGCCTGTTCCTTGCGCACGGGCTGAATTCCGGCATCAGGTGCCGCCGCCACCTCATTGCAGAGTGGATAGTTGAAAAAACCGATTCCCTCGTTCACGAGAACATGGGTGATTTTTTCAGGGCATTCTCGCCTTTTGTTGCGGCAATAATGGCGCTTTCGCTGTTTTCAAGCCTTCAGTCCCTGCTGGGACTGTTCCCGCCGACTTCCGATTTCAATGTTGTTTTCGGCTGGTCGCTGCTTGTTTTCATTATAATCACTCATTACAAGCTCAAGGGCGGCCTCGGATACTACCTCAAGGGCTTCACCGAACCGTTCCTGCCGTTCACGCCGCTCAACATCCTCGGTGAAGTTGCGACACCTATTTCAATGGCGTTTCGTCACTACGGTAATGTACTCTCCGGCTCGGTCGTCTCTGCGCTTATTGCAGCAGGGCTTGCGTCAGTCTCGGCAGCGGTATTCGGGAAACTCCCCGGCGTGCTCGGAAGCATTCCGTTCCTTCAGGTCGGTCTTCCCGCCGTGCTGAGCATTTATTTCGACGTGTTCAGCGGATGCCTGCAGGCGTTCATATTTGCAATGCTCACAATGCTTAACATTGCCGGAGGCTTCCCCGAAGACAAATGGCTTGAGCGTCGGGAGCGCAAAGCAAAGAGAAAACAGCGAACGACGGGAACTCAAAAAGCTTAGTCCCGCAAAAAACGAATTGTTAAACCGTCCGCGGCGAACGTTCTTTCAAAACAGCGTTTCCCGTCGGTTTCAAGGATTAAAAATAACAAAAGAACCGCAGCATACACAACGCTGCGGCAAACAGGAGGAAAGAACAAATGGAACTTGCTGTTGCAATCATGCTCGGCTGCTGCGCACTCGGTGCGGGTATCGCAATGATCGCGGGTATCGGCCCCGGTATCGGTGAGGGCAACGCCGTTGCAAAGGCTTGCGAAGCCATCGGTCGTCAACCCGAGGCAAAAGGTGCCGTTACGTCAACAATGATCATGGGCTGCGCAATCGCCGAAACCACCGGTATTTACGCACTCGTTATCGCGATTCTGCTGATTTTCGTTGCGCCTGCGCGCTTTGTTGATGTGCTTAAGGCCGCAATCGGTCAATAAAGTTTTCGGAGTGAACAAAAATGCCAACTTTGGATGTTATTTCCGTTAACATCTGGTCGATTCTGATTTCGCTCTGCAACCTTTTGATATTGTTTTTCATTATCAAAAAATTTCTTTACAAGCCCGTGCGCAAAATGCTTGCCGAAAGGCAGGCCGCAGTGGACAAGGTTTACAGCGAGGCCGATGAAGCTCTGCGCTCCGCAGAGCAGGATCGCCTGACCTATTCGCAAAAGCTTGAGCATGCCGACTCCGAATGCGACGCGCTTTTGAAATCGGCAAAGGAGAATGCCGACAGGCGCGGCAGCGAGATAATCTCCGATGCACAATCGCAGGCGGCGGATATCATGCGGCGCGCAAATGCGGAAATCGAGCTTGAAAAGCAAAAGGCCGCCGACGGAATGCGGCGCAGAATTGCGGACATTTCCGTCAATGTTGCCGAAAAGCTGCTTGCACGCAGCGTTGACGGCAGTGAGCACAGGCGGCTCATTGATTCGGCGATAGACGAGATTGGTAACGAAGATGTCAACAATCAGTAAGGAATACGGCGGCGCACTCTTCCTTGCGGCAAAGGAAGAGGACAATGCGTCCGACGGATATTTAAAACAAGTTTTCGATGCTGTTATGCTGTGCAGTCGGCTTTTTAAGGAAAATCCGCTGTATGTCAGCTTTTTGAAAACGCCCGATATTCCGCTCAAAGACAGACTGGCTGCCGTTCATGATGCTCTGAACGGCAGAGTTCCGGAATACGTGGATAATTTTATCGAGTTGCTTACGGAACGCGGCTATATTGACCGTTTTTCCGAATGTGCGGATGAGTTTAAGCTCCTCTACTATGCCGAAAACGGCATTGCCGAGGCGGAAGTCGTTTCCGCCGTGCCGCTTACGGACGGCGAAGTGAATGCACTCCGCACAAAACTCAAAAAAATCACAGGCAAGCGCATTGAGCTGTTGTTTGAAATCGACCCTTCCGTTATCGGAGGACTTATTGTCCGCGTTGACGGGCGCGTGATTGACGCAAGCGTCAGGAAGGATTTGGACAATCTGCGTGAGCTTATGGGCAAAACAGCACATTAATCGACTCTGATTGAAGCTTTCCTTCAAAAAAGGATTCGGCCTCCGCTTTTTAAGCGGCACTGCTCGGAGTTGTTTTCACAATGAAAGGATGGTCAAGATAATGAACCTGCGACCCGAAGAGATCAGCACATTAATTAAAGACCAAATTAAAAATTACAGAACAAAAATAGAACCTGCCGAAACAGGCACGGTCATTCTGTTCGGAGACGGCATTGCAAAAGCACACGGGCTGCGCAGCTGTGTTTCCAACGAATTGCTTGAGTTTGACGACGGCAGCATCGGTATTGCACAGAACCTTGAAGAAGAAGTTGTTTCAATCGCCGTGCTTTCCGATGAACCCGACATTCACGAGGGCACCGAAGTCCGCCGCACGGGAAGGATAGTTTCCGTTCCCGTCGGTGAAGCGCTTTTGGGCAGAGTTGTCCATGCTCTCGGCGGCCCGATAGACGGCAAGGGACCCATCAACTGCACCGAAACTCGCCCGATCGAAGCTGAAGCTCCGGGCATCATCCGCCGCAAAAGTGTTTCTGTTCCGCTGCAAACCGGTATCAAAGCTATCGACAGCATGATTCCGATCGGCAGAGGCCAGCGTGAGCTTATCATCGGCGACAGGCAAACGGGCAAAACTTCCATTGCGATTGACACAATTATTAACCAGCGCGGCAAGGACGTCATATGCATCTATGTTGCGATCGGACAGAAAAACTCCCTCGTTGCACAGATAACCGAAACGCTGCAAAAAGCAGGTGCAATGGACTACACTGTCATCGTTTGCGCTTCCGCTTCCGAAAGCGCACCCGTGCAGTACATTGTTCCCTATTCCGGCTGCGCAATGGCCGAGTATTTCCGCGAAAAGGGCAAGGATGTTCTCATTGTTTACGATGATTTGAGCAAGCACGCCGTTGCTTACCGCGCACTTTCGCTGCTGATTCGCCGCCCGCCGGGACGTGAAGCATATCCGGGCGATGTATTCTATCTGCATTCGCGCCTGCTTGAACGTGCAGCCTGCGTTGCGCCCGAGTACGGCGGCGGTTCGATCACGGCTCTGCCCATCATCGAGACACAGGCGGGTGACGTGTCCGCATACATCCCGACAAACGTTATTTCCATCACGGACGGACAGATTTTCCTTGAAACGGAACTCTTCCATTCAGGTATTCGCCCCGCAATCAACCCCGGCATTTCGGTCAGCCGTGTCGGCGGCGCGGCTCAGCTCAAACCCATGAAAAAGGTTTCCGGCGAGCTGAAACTGCTCTATTCCCAGTATCGCGAACTTCAGGCTTTTGCTCAGTTCGGAAGCGATTTGGATGCAGACACAAAGGCAAGGCTTGCATTGGGCGAACGCATTGTTGAGGTGCTGAAGCAAAAGCGCAATTCCCCCGTCACCGTGGGCTGCCAAACGGCAATTATTTACGCTGTTACGCACGGAAAGCTCAACGATATTCCCGTTGAAAGCGTTTCCGATTACGAAGCGGCACTGTACGAACTGCTCCGAAGCGAATACTCCGACCTTTTGAACAGGTTTGATGCAGGGCAATACGAACAGGCGGATATTGACGAGCTGAATTCCGCGCTTGCGAAACTTGCCGAAAAGTTCCGCCCGTGAACATTCCGCGGGTTCAACAGATAAACAGATAACAGAGGTTATTTACAATGAGCGCAAACATCAAGCTGCTCAAAACAAGAATAAAGAGCGTTGATTCAACACTGCACCTGACCCGCGCAATGCAGCTTGTTGCCGCAAGCAAAATCCGAAAGGCAACCGAAAAACTTGCCGCATCGCGAAGCTATCTTGGTGCGTTCGGAACCGTAATGGCGCAGCTCGCATCATCAAGCGAATGCGCTTCCTCGCCCTTTCTCAAACCGCGAAGCGGCAAAAGAGCAATCCTCATCGTTATTGCGGGCGACAGAGGACTCGCCGGCGGCTATAACGCAGGCGCATTTCGCAAGGCGGCGGAAGCGTTTTCTTCAGCTGTCGACGATGAAAACGCCGGTGGTTACGACATAATCGAGGTTATTCCCATCGGCAGACGTGCATTTGAACGTTGGAACACTCTGACGAAACGCAGTTACGGTGCGGAAGCTTTCACCGTGCAGGAATGTGCAGAGCTTTGCGACGACCTTTGCAAACGCTACCTTAACGATGAATTTGACAGGCTGCTTCTCGTGTCAACCGAATACATTTCGGTTATGCAATGCGAGGCGCACCTTTCCTGTCTGCTTCCTTTTGAAAGGCCGTCCGGCGGCTCCGCACGCCCCGCCGAATTCGAGCCGGACAGTGAAACCGTCCTGAACGCCGTTGTTCCGGAATATATATGTTCAATGCTGTTCGGTGCCGTTCGAGAAAGCTTTGCGTGCGAAGTTGCGGCACGGCGTGTTGCAATGGACAGCGCAACCAAAAATGCAGGCATCATGATGGACGATTTGCAGCTTGAATACAACCGTGCGCGGCAAAGCGCGATCACGCAGGAGCTGACGGAGATCATCGCCGGTGCCGATGCGTAAACGCTTCACAACACTCTACCACTCCGTTTCCGAAAGGAGTTTATAAAATGGCAAAAAAACTTACAGGAACTGTCTCCCAGGTTATCGGCCCGGTCATTGACGTTCACTTTCCCGATGGGCGGCTGCCCGCAATAAACAATGCACTCACTGTTCCGATCGGCAATAAAACGCTGACAGTTGAAGTTGCTCAGCATATCGGCGGCAACACCGTTCGCTGCATTGCGATGGAATCCACCGACGGCCTCAAGCGCGGTGAAACCGTTACCGACACCGGAGCTGCAATCAGCGTTCCCGTCGGCAGGAAAACACTCGGAAGGATTTTTAATGTTCTCGGCGACCCCGTGGACGAAAAACCTGCCCCGAAGGACTGTGCACATTGGGCTATTCACCGCGCGCCTCCCGCATATGCGGAGCTTTCCTCTTCCACCGAAATCCTTGAAACGGGCATCAAAGTCATTGACCTGATCTGCCCGTATGCCAAAGGCGGAAAAATCGGTTTGTTCGGCGGCGCGGGCGTCGGCAAAACGGTTATCATCATGGAGCTTATCAACAACATTGCCACCCAGCAC
>ULWM01023653.1_pt1 | contig 9680 bp, 9 predicted proteins | sample 1960331 | NCBI WGS metagenome assembly ULWM01 (sample SAMEA4835812, study PRJEB28245) | human gut metagenome | biome: gut microbiome; material: fecal sample | place: Denmark | collected 2008 | reverse complement strand
GCATCCTTCGCCGCCGCTATCCACTGAGCAAGGTGCTGCTGCTGCCGGTCCGGGTGCAGGGGGAGGGAGCCGCCCGGGAGATCGCCGGCGCCATCGCCTATGCCAACCGCTTTCAGCTGGCGGATGTGCTCATAGTGGGGCGGGGCGGCGGCTCCATTGAGGATCTGTGGCCCTTTAACGAGGAAGTCGTGGCCCGGGCTATCTATGCATCGGATATTCCGGTAATTTCCGCCGTAGGCCATGAGCCGGATGTGACCATTTCCGACCTTGTGGCGGATCGCCGTGCCTCCACGCCATCCAACGCTGCGGAGCTTGCTGTGCCGGACCAGGCAGAGCTGCGGCGCAAGCTGCAAATGCTTGCAGAACGTATGTGCAAGAGCCAGCAGCACAAAATAGACGGGTATGACCGCCGCCTCCGGGAGCTGCAGCGCAAGCGTGTATTGACGGATCCCATGGCCTTTCTGCAGGACCGCAGCATGCAATTGGATCTCACACAGGAGAGATTGGTGTCCGCCATGGAGCGCGTGATCGACAGAAACACCCGCCGATTTACCCATGCGGCTGCGTCCTTGGATGCTATGAGCCCGCTGCGGGTGCTGCGCCGGGGCTACTGCGTGGCGCAAAAGGCGGACAAGACCCTTCTGCGCAGCAGCACCCAGGCGGAGCGGGGGGAAAATATCTTTCTGCGTTTGGCGGAGGGCAGTCTGCAATGTCAAGTAATGAAAAGGGGAGAGGAACATGAAGAAAGCAACCTTTGAAGAAAATATGACCCGATTGGAAGAGATCGTTTCCCTGCTGGAGCAGGGAGATGCCCCCCTGAGTGAATCCCTGGCCCTTTTTTCCGAGGGCAGCAAGCTCCTGGCTGCCTGCCGAAAAGAGCTGGATACCGCCCAGCAAAAGGTTGTCAAGCTTTCCAAGGGACCGGACGGCGCACCTGCTGAAGAAGACTTTTTATCCGAGGAGGAAAATCAATGAGCTATCAAGAACGATATACCGCCTATCAGGAGGCTATTGAGACCTATCTGAATACGATTTTTTCTGCGGAGGACAAGCCCTATGGCAAGCTCCAGGAGTCCATTCGCTATAGCCTTTTGGCCGGGGGCAAGCGGATCCGCCCTGTGCTGACGCTGGAGTTTGCCCGCCTGGGCGGCATTGATTGGCACCTGGCCCTGCCCTATGCCTGCGCCTTGGAATTGGTGCATAATTATTCTCTGATCCACGATGACCTGCCGTGCATGGATGACGATGACCTCCGCCGAGGCAAGCCCACCAACCATAAGGTGTATGGGGAAACGCTTGCAGTGCTGGCGGGAGACGCCATGCAGCCGGAGGCCTTCCGAATAATCCTGCAGGCACGGGGCCTTTCTGCCGAAAACCGTATAGAGGCAGCTTTAATCCTGGCAAGGGCCTGCGGTGCTGATGGCATGGTGGCCGGCCAGGTGCTGGACACTCTGTGCCATGTGAGGGATGAGAAGGGACTCAGCACGCTGAACCGTCTGAAGACCGGCGTGATGATCTCCGCCGCGGCGGAGCTGGGCTGCGTGGCCTCCAAAATGCCCATGTTTTGGCGGCAGCAGGCTGTGCAGTATGCGGAGCAGCTGGGCCTGGCTTTCCAGATCCGGGATGATATGCTGGATGTCATGGGGGACGAGAGCGTGTTCGGCAAGCCCATCGGCTCGGACAAGGACGAGGGCAAGGTCACATATGTCGATCTCAAGGGGCTGGACGGCTGTGCCCAAGAGGTCGAGAAATGCACCCTCGCCGCCAAGGAAGCCATCCGGGACATTCCTGACCATGAATTTCTTTGGGAGCTGGCAGACCGCATGGTAGGCCGGAGCAAGTAACGGAAAATCAAAACAATACCTCCCGCAGGTGCGGGAGGTATTGTTTTGATTTTGTTAGTTTTTGCATAAAACTATTGTATATTTGAATGAACTATGCTAAAATATTAAATTACTGAATGACGGTGCAGTATCCTAGTCAGATCTGCCGCCTTGTAAGAGGGGCCTAAAAATCCCTTTAAGGGCACAACTGTGAAGCCTCTGGTGCCTGCTTCTTACGCCCAGTTTGGGGTGGGTGCTGGAGGGAGGTGGGGCCAAATACCACCCCTGCGGATTCAGGGCGCCTTCCAATGGCATGGAAGTCCCGACCCTGCTTTCGTGGAGACCTGCTCTTGTGCATAGGCGTACTCCCCTGGTGGTAAGCGACCTGTGTACGAAGCAGATTGAGAACCTGCAATGCGGTGCTACCCAGCCCCTGTGCTGTGAACGCTGTGTGCAGAGTAGCCTGCCTTGCGTGGAGTGGGTGAATGAGGGAGCCAAGCGGAAGCGTCCCCGGCCAGGGATACTCTCCGATATTCCTCTGAAACCCCCTCTGCAAAAGAGGCTAAGAGACGGTTTGACTGCAGTGGAAATCACCTAGGCTGTCCCACAAAGGGCACCAATGGGGTTGCAGTGCGGACTAAGTGGCAGTCGGGTCCTGCGGAGGGTAACACCGCAGCGCGGAGTTTAATGGGAAACCGCCTGATCGGCAACGAGAGGTAAGCCGCGGGGAAATCCAACCCGTACCTAAGCCGTAAGATTTACCATTGGTGCTGCCGTCATTCAGCTTTTTATTATTAATAAGTGAGGGATATTTTTGGCTGACCCAAATAAAAACAAAAAATCCAAAGACCGGTGGCCCCTGCGCGTTTTTCTGATCGCGGTGGCCCTTTCTGCCGTTATGAGCTTTTGTTCCTCGGCAGCGCTGGAGGATAGCGGCATATGGATCCCGATTTTGGTGCTGGTGATCTTCATCGCACTGGGTATTGTGTTCGATATGATTGGCGTGGCCGTCACGGCGGCGGATCCCAGGCCGTTTCATTCCATGGCGGCCCATGGGGAAAAGGGCGGTCGGGAGGCCATTCGTCTGCTGAATATGTCCAATAAGGTTTCCTCCCTTTGTAATGATGTGGTGGGCGATATTTGCGGTATTGTCAGCGGCTCAACGGCAGCGGTGATTGTTGCAGAGCTACAGCGCAGCTTTTCCACCACCACGATCCTTATCTCCATCGGCGTCACGGCACTTATTTCGGGCCTGACTATTGGCGGCAAGGCCCTTTTTAAGCGCGTAGCCATCGAGGAATCCACACAGGTGGTCTATCGTGTTGCCCGTATTATGAATGCGCTGCATCTGTTCCATTAACGGAGGGATTTACGTTGGTTTTAGAAAAGATCCATAATCCGGAGGACATAAAAAATCTGAATAATGAACAGGTGGAGCAGCTTTGCCGGGAGCTTCGCGCGTTTCTCATCAAGAGCGTTGCCAAGACCGGTGGGCATCTGGCCTCCAACTTGGGTGTGGTGGAGCTTACGGTGGCCATCCACCGGGTGTTTGATACCGCTAAGGACCGGCTGGTCTTTGATGTGGGGCATCAGTGCTACCCGCATAAGATCCTCACCGGTCGTCAATCACTTTTCGGTACTTTGCGGCAGCTGGGCGGTCTTTCCGGCTTTCCAAAGCCCTATGAAAGTGCGCACGATGCTTTTGTAGCCGGCCATGCATCCAATTCTGTGTCCGTGGCTCTGGGCATGGCCCACGCAAGAACGCTCTTGCATCAGGACTACAGTGTTCTGGCCTTGATCGGAGATGGCGCCATGACCGGCGGTTTGAGCTTTGAGGGTCTCAACGATGCAGGTGCGTCGGGAGAGCCTATGATCGTCATACTTAATGACAATGGCATGTCTATCGAGGCAAATGTAGGCGGTCTCAGTCGCCACCTGTCCCGGATCCGTTCGGAGGAAGGGTATAATAATTTCAAAAAATGGTATAAAGAAAAGCTTCAGGGAAACTCTCTTGCCAAGCAGAATCTGTATCGAGCCAGCTCTCATGTGAAGCACTGGCTTAAAAACACTCTGTTGCCGGAGAGTACCATGTTTGAAAAGATGGGTTTTTCCTATATGGGGCCTGTGGACGGCCACGACGTGCAAAAGCTGACGCAGATGCTCAGCTGGGCCAGGGAAAAAAATGAGCCCGTGCTGCTTCATGTGCTCACGGAAAAGGGGAGAGGGTACCCGTATGCCCAGCAGGACCCCGAGCATTTTCACGGTACGCCCCCCTTTGACACCGCTACCGGCAAGCCTCTGCGGGCCTCCGCTCGTTCCTTTTCCAACGTCTTCGGAGACACGCTGCTGGAGCTTGCCCGCCAGGATCGCCGTATCTGTGCTATCACGGCTGCCATGACCTCCGGCACAGGGCTTACAGAGTTTTCCAAGGAGCTGCCGGGCCGGTTTTTCGATGTGGGTATTGCGGAGGGCCACGCTGTGGCAATGGCCGGCGGTATGGCCAAACAGGGGCTGATTCCGGTGTTTGCGGTGTACTCCAGCTTTCTGCAGCGAGGCTTTGATATGCTCATCCATGATATATCACTGGATAAACTTCACGCTGTTTTCTGCGTGGATCGCGCAGGCCTTGTGGGTGCGGACGGGCAAACCCATCACGGTTGCTTTGATCCGGCCTATCTTACCCAGATCCCCGGCATGACGGTTCTGTGTCCCGCAAGCTTTGCGGAGCTTCGGGACATGCTTCGCTATGCCATTTGCCAGGTCAGCGGCCCCGTGGCCATTCGATATCCCCGGGGTGGGGAAAGAGACTACACGGCTGCGTCCGATCCTGTGCGCTGCTATATAACGCTGCAGGATGGGGCCGACTTTACTGTCTTATCCTATGGGATTCTGATTAATGAGGCGCTGAAGGCCGCAGAGCTGCTTGTAGAAAAGGGCATCTCTGTCCGAGTTATAAAGCTGAATCGCATTGCGCCGCTGAGCGAAGCGGATGTGGCATCTATGCTGTCCGGCACACGGCGCCTGCTGGTTTTGGAAGATTGCATCGCTGCTGGCTGCGTGGGTGAAAAGGTCACCTGCCTGGCGGCGTTAGCGGGCGTCCGTTTGGACAAGCTCGTGCTGAAGAACTGCGGTGATCGGTTGCCCAATGAGGGCAGCGTGGAGGAGTTGGATCACGCCCTTGGGCTGGATGCCGCCTCTGTGGCGACATCTATTGAGGAGGTACTCCATGAGCAATAAGACCCGCTTGGATATCTTGCTTACAGAGCGTGGGCTGCTGGACTCCCGGCAAAAAGCCCAGGCCACAATCATGTCCGGAATTGTTTTTGTCAATGGCCAACGTGTGGATAAGGCCGGCACTGCCGTAGCAAATGACGCGCAGATCGAGATCCGCGGTGCGACCCTGCAGTATGTGAGCCGGGGTGGCCTGAAGCTGGAAAAGGCCTTGCAGTCCTTTCCCTTAGACCTGCAAGGCAAGATCTGCGCCGACATCGGTGCCTCCACCGGGGGATTCACGGATTGCATGCTGCAAAACGGCGCAAAGAAGGTCTATGCCGTGGATGTTGGCTATGGCCAACTGGATTGGAAGCTGCGCAATGATGAGCGCGTGGTCTGTATGGAGCGCACCAACGCACGGTATCTGACCCGAGAGGAGATTCCGGATGAATTGGATTTTGCATCTATCGACGTCTCCTTTATTTCCCTCAAGCTGATTTTCCCGGCCCTTTACGGTCTTTTGCGAGAGGGCGGCGAAATTGCCTGCCTGATTAAACCACAGTTCGAGGCTGGTCGGGAAAAGGTTGGCAAGAAGGGCGTTGTTCGGGACCCTGCCGTGCACCTGGAGGTGCTGGAGCACTTCCTGATTCATGCAAAGGAAAATCACTTTACAGTGCTTGGAATTACATATTCCCCCATTCGCGGGCCGGAGGGGAATATTGAATATCTTGGCTTTTTACGTAAAGCGGAAGAGCCGAGGGCGCAGATTGATCTAAACGCCATTGTAGAGGCCTCACATAGTACACTGAAGGAGTGAAGGCTATGGAAAAGAGAAAAATCATATTGTGCCCCAATCCGTATCGGGATAAGGATATGCATGTGGCAGCCCAATCCAAAACGATCCTGGATGAGGCGGGCTTTGAGACCGTTGTGTGCCTTCCCTTTCAAAAGGAGGGTTATGGCGCGGACCTGGGCCTGCCCATCGGCCAGCTGCCCCAGGAGATTAAGCGGGCCGACCTGCTCATTGCCTTCGGCGGCGACGGAACGATCCTGCACCTGGCAAAGACCGTTGCCATGAATAATGTCCCCGTGCTGGGCATCAATTTAGGTAGCCTGGGCTTTATGTCTGAGCTGGAGCCCAATGAACTGGATCGCCTGCGAGATCTGAAGGATTGGAGCCTCACCATGGAGGACCGTATGATGCTGGATGTATCCGTGCTGCGGGATGGCCGAACGGTTTACAGCACCGTTGCGCTGAACGATGCCGTTATCTCCAAGGGCTCCATTGCCCGTGTGGTGCGGCTGGAGATATTCACGGAGGAGGGCTTCTTGACCCGGGTCAGCGGCGATGGAGTAGTGGTGTCCAGTCCCACCGGCTCCACTGGCTATTCCATGGCCGCCGGTGGCCCCATCGTGGAGCCCACGGCCCGCAACATTCTTATTACGCCCATCTGTCCCCATTCCACCCGTTCCAGCAGCTATGTGCTGGATCCGTCCCATGTAATCCGCGTGACCGCCCCGGATGCAAATCGGAAATTTGTGTACCTGTCCTCCGACGGCGGCAAAGCATTTTCCCTGAAGAATAACGACCTGGTACAGGTGAGCCGCTCCAGGCACACCATGAAGCTGGTGCGCCTGTCCAAAAAGAGCTTTTGCGAGATTCTTGATAAAAAAATGGCCATGGAGGCTGCGAAATATGAAAAATGACCGTCAAAAAATGATCCTGGACATCATTGCCCAGGAGGTTGTGGAGACCCAGGAGCAGCTTCTTTCTCTGCTTCAGGAGCGGGGTTTTTCCGGTACACAGGCCACGATTTCCAGAGATATCAAGCAGCTGCACCTGGTGAAGGCCCCGGCGGGCCAGGGAAAGTACCGCTATGCAGTGTCGGACCACGGCACCAAGATCCATGTGGCGGATAAGCTGCAGACCATTTTCCGTGAGAGCATTGTGAATGTGGATTACGCCCAGAACCTGGTGGTGATTCACACCATGTCCGGCCTGGCCAATGGTGCGGCTGCTGCACTGGATGGCATGAATATCGACCAGCTCCTTGGTACCCTGGCCGGTGATGACACGGTGCTGCTGATTATGCGCAACTCTGAGAGCGCAGCCGAACTTGCCACCAGTGTCAAATCGATGCTGCGCTGATAAGGAGGGAACACAATATGCTGGATTTGCTGCATATTGAAAACATTGCCATCATTGAGCAGGCAGACATTTCATTCCGTCCGGGCTTTAATGTGCTGACAGGTGAAACCGGTGCAGGCAAATCCATAGTGATAGATGCGCTGAGCGCCGTTTTAGGCCAGCGTGCGTCCCGTGAGCTGATTCGGACCGGGGCAGACCATGCCTTTGTCAGCGCTGTTTTTTCCGGGATTCCCCAGGGCCTTGGCGCGGATTTGGGCGTTGCCGATGCGGAGGAATGGCTCCTACAGCGTGAGATATATGTCGACGGCAAGAATGTTTGCCGCTTGAACGGTCGGCCTATGACCGTGACCCAGCTGCGCACCTTGGGAAGCCGACTGCTGAATATTCACGGCCAGCACGACGGTCAGCAGCTTTTGGATGAAGCACAGCACATCCTTTACCTGGATCAGTATGGAAGGTATATGCCTTTACAGATCGCCTACCAGGAGAAGTATTCCACCCTGCAGAGGATCGAAAACCAAATCTCTGCCCTGCAGATGGATGAGGCGGAAAAGGCCCGGCGGATTGACACACTGCAGTTTCAGATCCAGGATCTGGAGCGCGCCAACCTGCAAAGCGGTGAAGAAGAGGAGCTCCTGGAACGGAGGAATCTGCTGCGCAACAGTGAAAAAATCATTTCTGCCGTTCAGGGGGCAGACTATTGCCTCAATGGAGATGACCAGCGGGAGGGTGCACTGTCTCTGCTCCGTCAGGCTCAGGAGCAGTTGTCCACTGTAAGGGGCCTGGGTGATAGCTTTACCCAATTGACCGAGCGGATAAATGCCGTATACAGTGAGCTATATGACATCGCCTATACGGTGCAGGATAAGAAGGACGAGCTTGATTTTGCCCCGGGTGAGCTGGATACAGTAGAGCTCCGCTGTGATCAGCTCTATCGGTTGAAGAAAAAATATGGCGCAACTGTTGAGGATATGATGGCGTATCTGGAAAAGTGCAGGCAGGAGCTGGATCAAATCACTTTGGCGGATGACACTTTGGCGCAGCTGCAAAAGCATCGGGAAAAAGCGCTGAAGGAGGCATCGGCTGCTGCCCGGGAGCTGTCTCAACAGCGTAAGGCTGCAGCCCAATCGCTTGAAAAACAGATCCTGACGGAGCTGCAGGAACTGAATATGGGCTCTATCCGTTTTCAGGTTGCATTTGCGGAGAAGAAGCTGGATGCCACCGGCATGGACGAGGTTCGCTTTTTGATGTCTGCCAACGTGGGGGAGGAGCTTCGTCCTATTCAGAAGATCGCCTCCGGCGGCGAGTTGGCCCGGATTATGCTGGCCATGAAAAATGTGTTTTCTCAGCAGGAAAAGCTGGGCACTATGGTCTTTGATGAGGTGGATACCGGCGTGTCCGGCCGAGCGGCGCAGAAGGTGGCAGAGAAGATGGCAAAGATTTCCCGCCAGAAGCAGGTGCTGTGTGTGACGCATCTTCCGCAGCTGGCAGCTATGGCGGATACTCATTTTTCTGTAGAAAAGGGCGTTTCCGGCGGCCGGACTCTTACCCGTGTACAGGAGCTGACACGGCAGCAGCGCCGGGAGGAGCTGGCTCGGCTTACCGGCAGCGGGCAGACTTCTCAGACTATGATAGACAGTGCAGAAGAACTCCTGTCAGCGGCGGATGCATTTAAAAAAGCCTTAGTGTAGCTTAGACTTGTCAAGTATATGGACGGCTGATTCCATATGCAATAAATTAAAAAAATGCACAGCCCCAGTGAAGTGCTTCCGGAAGTTAAACAAATGCTTTCAGAAAAAATGTTTAAGCAGCCGAAAGGGCTTGCAGCCTGTGAAGAGCAGGCCGCAAGCCCTTTAGCGCTGTAGTGATCCGGATATTCAAGGATCTCCCCTTTGAAGGATTCTATAGATTATAATTTATGCAAATACAGCATTTCACCGCAGGAAATGCGCAGAGTAGTTATTCACATGTTCAAGATATACTGTTGCCCTACACAAACATGAGCTCGGACAAGATGCTTTTTGCTTGAAAAAAACTGAATCCTATAGTACAATATATCGGCATGGATCAACATTTATATGAACAGGATTGAATCTGTATGAAAACAAGCGATTTTAATTTTGATCTCCCACAGGAGCTGATCGCCCAAACACCTATTGAAAAGCGGGATGCCTCTCGTTTGCTGGTGCTGGATAAAGAAAGCGGCGCCTGGGAGCATCGGCATTTTTTTGATCTGCCGGAGTATCTGCACCCGGGTGACTGTCTGATTTTGAACGATTCCCGGGTGCTTCCGGCCAGACTTTTGGGCCAGCGTTTGCCTGGCGGCGGCGCCTGTGAGGTGCTGCTGCTTATTGACCGGGGAGAGAATACCTGGGAGTGCCTGGTGCGCCCCGGGAAGCACCTGCGCCAAGGTGCTAAGCTCAGCTTCGGAAATGGCGAGCTGACGGCGGAGGTGACCCAGGTTTTGAAGGGCGGCAACCGCTTGGTGCGGTTTA
>ULWM01037173.1_pt1 | contig 9691 bp, 10 predicted proteins | sample 1960331 | NCBI WGS metagenome assembly ULWM01 (sample SAMEA4835812, study PRJEB28245) | human gut metagenome | biome: gut microbiome; material: fecal sample | place: Denmark | collected 2008 | reverse complement strand
GGTGTTGGCCGCCTTGTGCGTGTTTCGTAAAAAAGCGTCTTCCATCACGGACCAAATCCGCGACTCGGACTTAACGCAAAATCCATAGTATGCCGGTTCTTCGTGCGCGTTCCCGACAAGCGTGCTAGGCTAACGTTGATAAATTTTTTCGATTAGGTTCATTGCGATGGCCCCTATTGGACAGTCTTTCTTAGCTTTGGTACTGACGTCAGTTGCAACCGTCTCGCTCGCGAGCACCTTTTGGTCCGTTCGCGGTCCCGATTCGGGGGAAAACGGCCAGACCATGCTGGCCTATGTGCGAGATGATTTGGCCAGCGAACAAACGCTTGCTGCCATCACCGAAGAAGGAAGTCTCCCGTTTAAGGGGCTGTACGTCGGGAAAGCGCATCGCTTTGAGGCCGGACTGAACCAAAAAGGATTATTTGTCGGTCAGATTTCCGCTGCCTCCGTACCCCGAGATGAGCGATTGACTTTGTTTGCCAAACGCTTTAAATCCGCCGAAGGCTGGTTCGGCGGAGAGTGGCTCATCCGTAACTGCAGTTCCGTGTCCCAAGCGCTCGAACAGCACCGTGTTTTCACAGGCTATCCGATGATTTATGTCCTAGCCGATAAAACCGAAACCGCTATTGTCGAATGTTTACCGAACGGACGCTTTGTCGTAAGACGCCTTGATGCGGGAGCGATTGCCCACACCAATCACTTCATCTTCACGGATGCAACCCAATCCAACCGAACCATTCCGGCGAGCTCGGCCGCGCGCTTAGTTCAGATTCAGAAGCTTCTTGCAACACAACCGAAGCCTTTCACACTCAATCAGTTTTTGTCCTTTGCCACCAATGCTAACGACGGCCCGGATTTAAGCCTTTTCCGCACCGGCAGTAAGCCGCGCTCGCCGAAAACAACGTGCATTTGGCTGATGTCGTTTCCGCAAAAAGGAGGCACGATTTCCCATCTGCGTCTTTTAAATGACACGATTTGGGAAACAACTCGAGAAGAGTTTCCGGCAAGCACGCCGGCTCACACCGTCAAACCTCTGACACCGATTCCGATTGTGACGTCACCAAAAAACGCTGGAAGCGAGGCATCAAATCCGGAATCGACCGCTTCCGATGAGGCACCCACACCATGAAAATCCGTTTTCTTCTTTTAGCGTGCACGGCACTTGTGTTAAGCGGCTGCTCGACGTGGCTTGTCGATTCGGTATCTCCCCCGGACGGCTCCTTGCTTCGTGCTACTTACGTAGGGTCCGGAAATCAACAATTTCAATGCACCGCCGATAAACGTGGCTACTATTGGCGCTTTGTCGCACCGGAAGTTCTCATTCGGGATGCCTCGGGTAACGTCTTTGCTAAACAAGGCGCCGACTTTACGTTCCGTTCCGACGACGGCAGCTACCTGAAAGCTACGATTTCTGCGGCTGACACCTCGGGCTCGAACTCGCGCATGAAAGACGTTCTTTTTGAAGTAACGCCGCGCGGCAACCCCAACGGTGCTCTCTCGCAATTTCGTTGGGTCAAGCGCACCGATGCCGCAGGAGGCATTCCGACAATCCCCTGCCATCGCAATACGCTCGGAACTTTTCTGAAAGTTCCGTTTCACGCAACATACGCCTTCTTTCGTTGATTTTCGCCTGTTTGCACCATACAGAAAACAAAATATTCCTGTAAAATTAATGGCTTGATGTTGGTTTACCTTATCTTGAGGTAACCGACCTATCCTGTGTCGGGAGGTTTTATACTATGGTTGGTGCTTCGGTCTTGGGTGTTTTTCTTCAAGGCTTACCGCCGGATCGACGCGTTGCAATGGCGCGTGTTGCCAGTCTTATTCGTCGCGCAGCCCGCGGAGTGCGGGAAAGCAAGCGCTTCGGCTTAGTGTTTTATGAACTCAACGGAGGTCCGCTTTTTGCACTCGAATCGCGCGACAAGCTCCTGACGCTGTATGTCGCCGAACGCCGTGCTGCGGAACCCTTCTTTACATCCATCGACGGTTTTGACACAAAACGGTGTCTGATTAACTTTGCCGATTTAAACCGTCTACCGCTTCCGGATATTGAAAAACTCGTGCGAGCCAGCGTGGTCGCTCGGCGTGAAAGAGGTTCGGCGCCCGACCAAAAAGAGCTTCTCTCGCTTTGGGGCGTTAAGGAAGAAGAAGCCGCCGTTGCGCCTCCCGTTGTGCGCATTTCCATGCGAACCGCCGAGGAAGAAGCCGCCGAACAAGCCGCTCGAGAAGAAGCCGAACGGCATGCGGCCGCCATGAAAAAAATCTTAAAGCCGACAAAACCGGAAAAGACTCTCGTTAAAAAGATTGCTGCCGCCAAGGCCGCCGCCCGAGCTCAGGCTAAGGTCGAAGCCGCCGAACGCCGTGCGGCGCAAAAGGCTGCCGCCCTTGAGGCGCGCAAGGCCGCTGCACAGGCCAAGAAGGAAGAAACAGCCCGCCGTCAGGCCAAAAAGAAGGCGAAAGCGGAAACCAAGGTTGCCAAACCTCGCGCGGTAAAGAGTGCGGAAAAGGTCGTTACGAGCGAAAAGCCCGTGGCGAAAAAGTCCGTCAAAAAGAAGGTCGTTGTGAAAAAACCGGCTGCGAAAAAGGCGACCGGGAAAGCCGATGTCGTCGCAAAACCCAAGGCCGCGACGACAAAGACTCCGGCCAAAACAGCTGTACCGAGCAAAGCAAAAAAGACGTCGGCGGCAAAGTCTAAAAAAACAAAATAAACCGGTTGTCGAAAACCCCGCAAAACCAATTATCTGCGGGGTTTATTTTTGTGCCTGTGATTGATCCTTGTACCGACTCGTCAAATTTAAAACAAGACGGCACCACTCGGCCTTGACGCGTTCGGCCGAACAGCCCATGAGAACCGCATCATCAAGCGCATCCTGAAGCATTGTCCGAATCTCCTTCCAGTTCTCTTCAAGAACCTTGACCTTTTCCGTGCAGGCTACAACGGTTCCGTCACTGCGAAACCACTTGTCAGGCGCCTGCGTTGAGTCGTTTTTATCCATTGCGTTCCCGTATTCGTTACCCTTTGCGAATCATAAGGCATCGTCTTAAAACGCGGGACAATCCGTTTGAAGGCCTCCTGGCACTTTAGGGTAAACTTGCGAGTGATTTTTCTCCTTTGAGCAATTATGGATTTCTCACACCGTTTAAAGCGCGCTTTCATTCCCCGTTCCGTTGCCCTCGTCGGGGCCAGCGATCGGGTCGGAAGTCGCGGAACACTGATTTGGAACGGCGTGATGAATTCTCACAGAATCCTCCAGGCCTATCCGGTCAATCCCAAGTACAAATACATCGGCCTGACACCCTGTTGGGCGGAGTTATCGGAACTACCGGAAAAAGTCGACCTGGTTGTCATTGCAACCCCGACGGCCAAGGTCTCGGGTGTTTTGCGCCAATGCGCTGCATTAGGGATTCAAAACGTTCTGATTACGCCGGGCGACGAGACCTTGACGTCGGACCGCCTGTGGCGCAAAAAGATTGCGGATTTTTGTTCTTCGCACGGCATCAACTTAATCGGGCCGGAATCGTCGGGAATCATCCGTCCTCAAATCGGCTTGAACGTAAGTTACTGGCCCGAGCTGCCGCGTATCGGACACATCGGATTGATTTGCCAGTCCTCCTCGGTTGTCTCCGCCGTCTTAGACCATAGCAAGCGCTGCTCGTTCGGTTTTTCCTCGATTCTGACGGCCGGTTGCGAAAGCTGCATCACATCGGCGCAAATGCTCGATTTTCTCGCGCGCGACCCCGACACGCACGTCATTGCCGTTCACGTCGAGACTCTGGTGCATCCGAGAGCCTTTTATTCGGCCTTACGGGCTGCCTCACGCGTTAAGCCCGTCATTATCCTTAAGGCTGGTCGCGGAGAGAACTCCGCTCGTCTGATTGCTTCGCGCTTTGCGTGCCCGGCCTGTGACGACGCAGCCTTCGATGCCATGCTCGAACGCACCGGGTCGGTGCGGTGCGATCGGCTCGAAGATTTTTGCTCGTGTCTGGAACTATTTTGTGCCGGCAAAGACCCGTTGCGTGGGCGCTTGGCAGTTGCGACCAACGGTCTTGGATTTGCGGCGCTTTGTGCTGATGTCGTCGAAAAAGCCGGCGTGCAATCGTCTCTTATCAGCGAAAAGACGATTCAGGACGTCAGAGTGTTGACAAAGCGTGACTTTAGCGTCTCCAACCCGATGAATTTAGGCTTTGAAGCCGATAGTTCCCTTTTAGCCCGTACCACACAGCTTCTTTTGGCTGATGAGGCCGTTGATTCGGTTTTGCTTGCCGTCAGTCCCACGGCCGCCGTGACCTTAAACGATTTGGCCGCTCATTTAACGCCAATTCTCAAAGATTCGTTTAAGCCAGTTTTCATAGCTTGGACGGGCTCGACCCTCACGGAGACGGAAAATGCTGCCTTCTCTCGCATTTGCGTTCCGGTTCTTTCATCCGTAGACGGCGCCGTCAAGGCTTTTGCACACCTATGTGAGCACAAACGCCTAAAGGGCTTGACACTTCGCCCGCCCTCGGCAGGCTCGGAAGCGGCCCGACATGATTTCGGCGCGGCACGCGACGTAATTGACGAAGCCCGACAGAAAAATCGCAATCGCCTCTCGCCCGAGCAGTGTGAGCGATTGCTTCGCCTCATCGGGATACCGTGCGCCCCGGGCATGCTCGTGACAACCCCGGCCGATGCCGAAGCGGTTGCTCGGAGTTTCAATAGCCCCGTGGCCCTGAAAATTTGTGCCGAAGGGCTCGAGCAACGCACACGCATCGGCGGCGTGATTCTCAATTCAACGAACACTGCTGCTGACTTTGACCGCTTAAAGCGTCTTTGTGCTCAATACGCTCCCTTAACGTCGTTTACGGGCATTCTCGTGCAGAAAATGTCCGGTCGCCCCGATGCTCGAGAACTCAAACTTGCCGTCAAGCGCGATCCGGTTTTAGGGCCTGTGATTTCGCTGGCAGCCGGCGGCAAAACGGGCGAACTCTTCCCGAAAGAACAAAAGGCTCTGCCGCCTTTAACAGAACCGCAAGCGCGCGACATGGTCGAACGCTGCGTGATGTATTCGGCCTTAGAGCCCTTCCGCGGGCAGCCCGAGATCGACATGCAATCGCTCGTTAATGCCATCTTGAATCTCTCGCGCCTTGTCTGCGAGATTCCGGCCGTCACGGAATTGGAAATTAATCCTCTCATTGCCGATGAAAACGGCGTCCTGGCATTAGATGCCACCGCGGGCTTTAGTCCCGGGGCGCTTTGTGCCGATGCATCCTTCTCGCACATGCTCATTGCTCCGCCGCCGCACTATGGCACGGCGATTACCGGGCGCGGCATTTCACTTCGTGTTCGCTCGCTTCGGGCCGATGATTTCGAGCCCTTGAAAGACTTTATTGCGCGCTCCTCGGACACAAGTGTCCTTATGCGCCTTCAAAAGCATCGGCGTGACTTGACCGATGAGGATTATTTGGCGTTTACGCAACTTGATTACGACAGGGAGCGCGCTTACGCCCTCGTTGATTCGGAGCTTGTCGACTCTAAGATTCACGGCGTCGGGCGCTTTGTCATCGATCCGGGGACCGGGACGGCCGAATTCGGGCTCCTTGTTGAGGATGCCCTGCAGCACCGCGGATTCGGAATCGGATTAATGCACATCCTTCTTGAGCAAGCCAAAGCCCTCGGTGTCCGTGTTTTAATCGGCTATGTCCTCACGGAAAACGAACCGATGCGGCACCTATTGAAGAAACTTAACTTTATCGAACACCGCCTCGAGGGTAACGCCGATATCGTGCTTTGCAGTAAAAAGCTTTAATTGACAACAAGGGGAACCTTTCATGCGTCTTTTCTTAACCGGCGGAATGGGATTTATCGGTTCACACACGGCTGTAGAACTCATGAATTCGGGCCATGAGGTTATTTTGTACGATAACCTTTCAAATGCCTCTCAGGACGTGGCCGAGCGCATTGAGCGCATTACCGGAACAAAACCCTGTTTTATCCGCGGGGATATTCGCGATGCCGCAACGCTTGATGCGGCCCTTACCGAACACAATCCCGATGTGGTGATTCATTTTGCCGGTCTTAAAGCCGTCGGCGAATCCTGCCAAAAACCCCTTGAGTACTATGACAACAATGTCTACGGAACGCTCGTTCTTTTAGAGTCGATGCGAAAGGCAAGCGTTTTTAAGCTCATTTTCTCGTCCTCGTCAACCGTGTACGGAACACCGCAAATGCTTCCCCTGACCGAGGACCACCCGACTGGCGGCGTGACAAACCCATACGGGCGTACCAAGCTATTTATCGAAGACATTCTCAAGGATCTCTGCCGGGCTGATTCGCGCTTTACGACGCTATGCCTAAGATACTTTAACCCAATCGGAGCCCACGCAAGCGGCCTGATTGGAGAAAACCCCAACGGCATTCCCAATAACCTTTTGCCGTATGTGGCTCGAGTGGCCGCCGGAAAACTCGCGTGCCTGCGTGTTTTCGGCGATGACTATCCCACAAAAGACGGCACCGGCGTGCGCGATTACATCCACGTTGTCGATTTGGCGCGCGGACACGCAGCCGCCGCTCGTTACATTCTCGGGGCAAGCGGATGGGAAGCGATGAATTTGGGAACGGGAAAAGGGTACTCGGTCCTTGAAATCGTGCACGCGTTTGAAAAAGCCTGCCATCATGCCATCCCCTACAAAATCGCCCCGCGTCGCGACGGAGACATTGCTGCCAACTGGGCCGATCCCACACTCGCAGAACGTAAGCTCGGTTGGAAGGCAGTCTATGACATCGATGCGATGTGTCGCGATGCCTGGAATTTCCAGCAGCACTTGGAGCACGATAAAAAGTAACGAAAAACGCCGCGACTGCGGCGTTTTTCATCGACCCTAAGGCAAAGGCTTATTCGGCCTTAGCGGTCTCGGCTTTGACGTCCTGAACTTGAGCCTCAGGAGCCTTGACCGGGGCTGTGACTTCTTCGACCTTCACAGGCTTTTCCGTCAATTCGACATAGGCCAAAGGCGCATTGTCGCCGGGACGGAATCCCATCTTCAGAATACGAACATAGCCGCCGTTACGCTTGGCAAAACGTGCACCGAGTTCGTCAAAGAGCTTGGTCACGACTTCACGATCGCGCAAGCGATTGAAAGCTAACCGACGATTGGCAACCGTCGGGTTCTTAGCTAATGTGATCATCGGTTCGACGACACGGCGCAGTTCCTTGGCCTTCGGAAGTGTGGTCTTAATGGCCTCGTGGCGCAAAAGAGAGCACATCATATTGCGAAGCATCGCCAAACGATGAGCCGATGTCCGATTGAGTTTACGAAGTCCTAAATGATGACGCATGATAATTTCCTTATTGAATTCTTCGACCGTTCCGTTTCGGACGGTCCCCCGACTCTTCTATTCGCTTTACGAGGAAAGCAACGGGCGGGTTGAGTTTGTCAAACAATCCGGCATAGCCGCGAAGACTACGCCGGAAACCGAATTTTAGTTCTCTAAATTAGCCGGCGGCCAATTTTCAAGCTTCATACCGAGCGTCAGCCCGTGAGCGGCGAGCACATCCTTGATTTCGTTCAAAGACTTGCGACCCAAATTCGGGGTCTTCAAGAGCTCGTTTTCCGTCCTCTGGATTAAATCGCCGATATAGTAGATGTTTTCGGCCTTCAAGCAGTTGGCCGAACGAACGGTCAGTTCCAAATCGTCGACCAAGCGGAGCAGAATCGGATCCAAGGGAGGCGTTGTTTCTTTCTGCTTGGTCTGTTCGGCTTCCGTTTCGGTCTTGATGGTTCCGAAAATCGAGAGTTGGTCCTGAAGAATGCGCACGGCACTCTTTAAGGCCTCTTCCGGCGTAATGACGCCGTTCGTTTCAATGGTCATCTCGAGCTTATCCAGGTCGGTGCGCTGTCCGACACGGGCCGCTTCGACCTTATAGGCCACACGACGCACGGGAGAGAAACTGGCATCGAGGATAATCCGACCGATGGTCTGAGCCGAGTGATCGTTGGCAAAGGCGCGCATGTCCCCGGGCTGGTAGCCGCGACCGGTTTCGACCTTTACTTCCATATCGAGCGTGCCGCCCGAAAGCGTGGCAATCTCGTGCTCGGGATTGAGAATCTGCACGTCATGGGGCAAATCGAAATCGCCGGCCTTGACGACGCCTTCTCCGCTCTTATGCAGGTGCACCATGACTTCCTCTCGACCGCCTTCGAGCTTAAAGACCACACCTTTTAAATTGAGAATGATATCGACGACGTCGTCCTTGACGCCATTGATGATTGAAAACTCATGCACCACGCCGGCAATCGTGGCCTGTGTGGGTGCGTAGCCGACCATGGACGCCAGCAAAATGCGACGCAGTGCATTGCCGAGCGTGTGTCCGTAACCGCGTTCGAACGGTTCGAGCGTGATAACAGCGATATTAGGATTCTTTTCGTCGACGATTGCTTCAATGTTCGTCGGCTTCAAGAGCGTTGTATTAGCCATGTATGACTTTCCTTTTCAATACCCTCGGCTCGTTACACCGATAAGGCTGAGAGTGGAAAAAATCTCGGGGACAAGACATGCAAAGCAACGAAGCCCCCGAAACTGCTCCGATGCTCAAAAATGCAGTGCTCAGGCGCATTGCCGGCGGCGTTAAGCCGGCAATACGCCGCGAGAGGATGTCGATTAACGCGAGTAAAGTTCGACAACGAGCGATTCGTTGATGTCCGGAGCGATTTCGTCGCGGGCAGGCACGTTCTTGAAGGTACCTTCCATCTTCTTGGCGTCAACGCTGACCCAGGCAGGGAACCCGTTCTGGCCGGCAAGTTCGAGCGCTTCGACGATACGAACCTGCTTTTTTGCACCTTCGCGCACGGCAATCACGTCACCGGCCTTAACGGTGTAAGACGGGATGTTGCACTTCTTGCCGTTCACGAGGATGGCACAGTGGCTCACGAGCTGACGCGCTTCGGCGCGTGTCGAGCCGAAACCCATGCGATATACGGCGTTGTCCAAACGGGACTCGAGAAGCCCGAGAAGGATTTCGCCGGTGTTGCCGGGGCGGGAAGCCGCCGTCGCATAGTACCGACGGAACTGACGTTCCAAAAGACCGTAGGTGCGCTTCATCTTCTGCTTTTCGCGCAACTGCGTACCGTAGTCAGAAAGACGCTGTCCGGAAATCTTACCGTGCTGTCCGGGTTTAACTTCAACGTCTTTGACCTTGCTGTCGAAAGAGCGACGAGCGCTCTTGAGGTTAAGATCAGAGCCCTCACGACGGGAGAGCTTCAACTTGGGACCGAGATATCGAGCCATTTTTTAGTTACCTCTTCTATCCTGCGGGCGAACCGCATTCAGTCTGCGTATTCGATGCTCACGCAAACACAGGATACGAATTAAAAATTACATGCGACGACGCTTGCTGGGGCGAACGCCGTTGTGGGGAATCGGTGTGACGTCCTGGATGCTCGTGACACGAATGCCCAAGGCATTTAACGCACGAACACTGGATTCACGGCCGGGTCCGGGTCCGAGAATGCGAACTTCGACATTCTTCAAACCGAACTCAAGGGCAATCTTTCCGGCATGTTCCGCCGCGACCTGAGCCGCAAACGGGGTGGACTTGCGAGAACCCTTAAATCCTTGAGCGCCGGACGAAGACGCGGCAACCGTGTTTCCCTGGCGATCGGTAATCGTAATAATCGTGTTGTTGAAGGAAGCATGCACGTGGGCGATGCCTTC
>ULWM01066748.1_pt1 | contig 9752 bp, 8 predicted proteins | sample 1960331 | NCBI WGS metagenome assembly ULWM01 (sample SAMEA4835812, study PRJEB28245) | human gut metagenome | biome: gut microbiome; material: fecal sample | place: Denmark | collected 2008 | reverse complement strand
CGCGAAAATGAGATGATCGTTATTTCACATCGCCTTTTTGTTGGAGACTAAGGAAAACACGGATGACATCTGATAACGATTGAATCAGTATTTACTTAGAGTTTTATAAAATAAATACGAAACAACTTGTATTGGAATGCTCGCGGTCGTATAATGGGAATACCCAAGAGGCATACTGAACAAAACCTTTTTGGCGGGCGTAAAATTCTTCCATGGTATCCCATGAAATAAGTAGGAGAAGAACAATGAAAAAAATCATTATAACAGGAGCAATGCTTCTCGCGGCAGGCTGTTTTCTCATGACGGGCTGCGGAGGAGACGCGCCGAAGCAGACGAAAAATGAGATCCATGTCGTGACTCATGCGAACTGGAATCCCTTCGAGTATATGGAGAATGGCAAGATCGTCGGATTTGACGTGGACCTCGCACGAGAAGCGCTGAAGCGCGCAGGGCTTACGATGGATCTCACCGATGCGGGCTGGGAAGCGCTCTTCGAGCAGATCCGCTCACATCAGGCCGACATGGCTATCTCCGGTGTCACCATCACGAAGGATAGAGAGGCATCCTATCTCTTTTCGGCGCCGTATTTCCTCTCCCGGCAGGCGATCCTGGTGCGGGAAGGGGTGGATATCCACAGCGCGAAGGATCTGATGGACGGCAAAGAGATCGCTGTGCAGAACGGCTCGACGAGGCAGGAGGCACTGGAAAAGCTTCTCGGAAAGAATCATCCCTCCATCAAGAAGACGCCGATGTCCATCCAGATGCTGATCGGCGGGCAGGTCGATGCACTGGTTGGTGATGAGACGTCCGTGAAGTCCATCCAGGCGCAGTACCCCGAGGCTCATCTTTCGATCGTCTATGATGATGAAGCCTTCACGCCTGAGTTCTTCGGCATCATCTATCCGAAGGATACGGGAGCAGAGCTCAAGAGCAAGATCGACAAGGCGCTCAAGGACATGATCGCTGACGGTACCTATGGAAAGATCTATGAAAAGTGGTTCAAGACGAAAGTCGATGAGGAGACGCTGGGAAAACTGGGGAACCGCTGACCCGGCACGCATCATTTTATGATTCTGAGGCTAATCATGTCTGATTTCAAATTTTCCATCATTCAGGAATATGCGCCGTTTTTCTTATCCGGCACATGGCTCACGATCAAGCTCTCGCTGATCGCGATCCTCTGTGGATTTCTGCTGGGGCTCGTGCTGGCACTTTCGCGGATTTCTAAAAAGAAATGGCTGTCCATTCCATCACTGCTCTTCATCGAAAGCATACGCGGGACGCCGCTCCTCCTGCAGCTGCTGATCACCTACTTCGGCATCGTACCTCTTTTTATGAAGAAGCCGGACGGTGTCCTTTCGGCCGCACTTGCGCTTTCCATCAATGCGGGGGCATACATTGCGGAAACGATCCGTGCGGGCATCCAGTCCGTCGATGTAGGGCAGGGGGAGGCCGCCAGTGCGCTGGGGCTTTCCGCATGGCAGAGCATGCGCTATGTCATCCTGCCGCAGGCGCTGAAGTCGGTCGTACCGGCACTGGGCAATTCCTTCGTGAGCCTGATCAAGGACTCGTCTCTCGCCTCCGTCATTGCGACGCCGGAGCTCATGTACTGGGCGAATGCAGCGAATGCACAGTACTATCGCGTGTGGGAGACATTCATCACGACAGCCGTCATCTATCTCTTTCTGACGGTCGTCACCAGTCGGATCCTTGCTAAATTGGAAAAGAACATGTGAGCATCTGCGAAGGCAGGTGCTTTTTTTGACTGGTGACTAGTGACTGGTGACTAGAAGATATCAGACTCCCGTATCGTCATTGAAAGCGTTGCTGAGAAATCTTCCTTGCAGACCGATAAACGATGGATGTGTGAAAGCAGGGATGAGTGACTTGTGTCTACAACTTCGGGCATCGCTTTATGGAAACACTGATTAAATCGTTGTCAGATTTTACTCTTGAATTTTTATACATGACGAGGAATAACCTGACGCGAATAGCGAGCTATTTAAGGAAGGCTATGGCGAAGTCATGTATAAAAATTCTTGTGGAATCTGACTCTGCGATTTAATCAGCGTTTCCATATGTATACGCTGCGGCGCTTAGATCCTTCGACTCAGCTGCTATTATTCAGATAATCGTTTCCCTAACATACAGCTTTTTCTCCGCTCAGGATGACGAAAAGCGCCGCACCAACCCCTTAGAACCTCTTGAACCCTTAGAACCTATTGAACCCGTTGAGCCTTTAGTCTTCTTCCCATGAATGCTATAATGATACATATCTATTCGTATTTCCAAAGGAGTCTTGTTATGATGCACAATGAACAGAAAGTGACGGACAGCATTTACTGGATCGGCGCAAACGATTTCGTGACGCCTCGCTTTGATAATCTGGTACCGCTTCCGCAGGGGATTTCCTATAACACCTACTTTATCGATGATGAAAAGACCTGTGTCCTGGATGGGATCGACAATGCATGCCGGGACATTTTCATGGATAACCTTTCGTACCTTCTGAAAGGCCGTGCGCTTGACTACATCATCATCAATCACATGGAGCCGGATCACAGCGGTTCGCTTCTGGCACTCGCAGAGGCACATCCTAAGGCGAAGATCATCGCTTCTCCGCAGGCGATCAAAATGTTCGAGCAGTTCTTCCATGTATCCTTCAAAGATCGCACCATCATCTCCGACGAAAAGATGGTGCTGGATCTCGGTGTGCACAAGCTCCGCTTCATCAAGGCACCGATGGTCCACTGGCCGGAAGTGACATTTACCTATGATGAGACAGACAAAGTCCTCTTTTCTGCGGATGCTTTCGGGACATTCGGTGCGATCCATGGCTCCATCTTTGCCGATGCCGTCGACTATGCGGACGTGTATGGCGTGGAAGGCCGCCGCTATTACACGAATACGACGGGCAAGTATGGCATGCAGGTGCTTTCCGTTTTGAAAAAGACAGAGGCTCTTCCCATCGACATCATCTGTTCGCTTCACGGGCCTGTCCTTCGCACGGAGAAGGACAAGGCGTATGTGATCGATCGCGTGAAGAAGTGGGCGTCTTTTACACCGGATTATACGTCGGCTTCCATCTTCTTCGCTTCTGCCTACGGTCATACCGCGATGGCAGCTACTCGTCTCGCGACACGCCTCGGCGAGCGAGGCGTGAGAAATCTGAAGCTCATCGATCTCTGCGTGACCCCTGTCAGTGATGCGTGGGCGGAAGTGTTCCGCAGAAGCCACATGGTACTGGCAGCACCTACAATGAATATGTGCCTCAATCCGGCGATGGCAGCCTTCCTTCACGAATGTACGACGATGGGCATCCAGAACCGCAAAGTGGCGATCCTGGGGAACAGCAGCTGGGCGCCCAATGTATCCGGCAAGCTCATGAAGGATATCGTCAGCACGTGGAAGAAGTGTGAGATCATCGAAGAGCCGCTCCACGTGAAGGGCAGCACCACCGGTGATGACGAAGCATTGATCTCCCTCGCGGATACGCTGGCCGCGGATATTCTTGGCAAAGAAGGCGCATGATGAAGAAATGGATCTCTTGGATGGCGGCAGGAGCGCTCTCTGCCGTATTGCTTCTCTCGGGCTGCGGAAAACCCTCCGTGCATGTCATGAAGGCCGAAGCCAGCCAGGAACCATTTACCCTGGAGACGAAAGCGGTGCCGGAGGCGCTTCATGTCGCGCCGGTCATTCCGTCTGTATCAGGCGGCCTTCTTTCTGATCTGCCTGATATCGGGACCACGGTCGAAGCAGGCGATGTCCTTTTCCGGATCGACTCCTCTCAGTATGAGTCGCAGGCGGCAGCGATCGAGGCGAAGATCGCCGAGAGTGCTTCTTCGGCTCCGGCGGTCAGCTATGGCGGTGCGCCGATCGATAACAGTATGGAAGCCTCGCTTCTGAAGCAGGGCATCATCACCCGCGCAGAGTATAACCGCATCAAGGGACGGAGCACAGTGGTTGAGCCGGCCCCTTCCGGGGGCGGGGCGCAGGTGGATGGAAATCTGGCATCCGCACTGGCAGCCCTGCAGAAGACCATCGCCGGCTGCACCGTCCGTGCGCCGATCAGCGGGATCGTTTCTCAGGTCTACATCGGAGATACGCACATGGCCATGGCAGGAAAGCCTGCTCTCGTCATCCGTCAGGATTCACCGGTGACGGCCTCCATCGAGATCCCGTCCAAGCTGGATACGCTGATGGAACGCGCCAAGGATGACAAGACGCTGACGGTCACGATGACGGATGGCGATGAGATCTGGTATGGCGAACTCAAAAAACAGCCGAATGAGGACGGCGACAAATACACCACCTACAAAGTGCAGGTGGATAACAGCGATGATGAGATCACCATCGGGAATGAGTACAATATTCGCATCGAAAGCGGCAAGACCATGTCTTCCTACATGATCCCCAAGACAGCTCTGATCGGCGAGGACTCCGTCGCTGTTGTGAATGATGACGGGCTCATCGACATCAAGACCGTGGATATCGCTAGTGAGACAGGCGGATTCCTGCTCATCATGGATGGTCTCTCTGAGGGCGACCGCGTCGTGACGGATCCGACGAAAGACCTCGAGATGGGCATGGAGGTCGATGTGAAATGAAATGGGAGCGCGCCGACTACGACACCGATCCCGTGACATTGGCGAAGAAGCTCATCGGCGCTGTCCTCTGCTGCCGCACGAAGGAGGGGCTGACTAAGGGTCGTATCGTGGAGTGTGAAGCCTACGGCGGATGCTGGCGTGGTCATGAAGACGATGGCGCGCACTCTGCCAAGGGCATCACCGCGCGGACGAAAGTGATTTTTGGCGAGCCCGGTCATGCCTACGTGTATCTCATTTATGGCATGTATACCTGCCTCAATATCGTCTGCGAGCCCGAAGGAATACCCGGCTGCGTCCTTATCCGCGCCATCGAGCCGCTTTCCGGCGTAGAACTCATGCGGCATCGACGGAAAGGGGCGAAGGGCAGGCTTCTCACGGGAGGGCCCGGCCGCCTGACGATGGCGATGGGGATCGACCGCTCCTTCTATGGAGAAGACCTCACAGGAAACCGTCTCTGGATCGAAAAGGGAGAGGGGCATTTCCCCGTGAAGCGCACCAAACGCATCGGCATCGACTATGCGAAGTATGGAAGAAATTTCCCGTGGCGCATGGTGCTCGAAGATAACATATATGTATCTAAGTAAAGAGGGCAGCTCTAGGAAAACACGGATCACATCTGACACTGCGATCGAACCGGCGTTTCCCTGCGGCTGCTCTTTTGTGATGAAAGAAGTGCTTGCCATCGATGTGTCCATGCATAGTAAGCTCTGGCAAAGACGATTGGCTATGCATAGAGCCTGCTTTTGTTTAACTTTTCAAAAGGATTCCATAAAACGCTCTTAAATGGCTATGAGAGCGCTTTTGTGCTATAATAAGACAAGTTATTGTTTAATTTACAGCGCACAAAGCGCTGTCTTTTTTCGCAAGGAGACACTATGGATATCGAATGGAAAGAAGGAAAAATCATCAATACCCCTTTGGAAGGGCAGATGAAGAATTCCTACATCGACTACGCCATGTCGGTCATCGTGACTCGTGCGCTGCCGGACGTGCGAGACGGCCTGAAGCCCGTACATCGCCGCATCCTCTACGCGATGAGCGAAGCCGGGATGCTGCCGGGCAAGGCGTACAAGAAGTCGGCCCGCATCGTCGGTGATGTCTTAGGTAAGTACCACCCGCACGGCGATACCGCAGTCTATGAGTCTGCTGTCCGCATGGCGCAGGACTTCTCGACGCGCTACCCGCTGGTCGACGGACACGGGAACTTCGGCTCTGTCGACGGCGACTCTGCGGCTGCGATGCGTTATACGGAAATGCGTATGGCGAAGATCACCGTGGAAATGCTGCGCGACATCGACAAGAATACCGTTGATTTCATGCCGAACTATGACGGCTCGCTGCAGGAACCGCTCGTCCTGCCGTCCCGTATCCCGAACCTGCTCGTGAATGGGTCCTACGGCATCGCCGTCGGCATGGCGACGAATATCCCGCCGCACAACCTGTCGGAAGTGGTCGATGGCCTTTCTGCCATGATCGATGATCCAGACATCACGATTGATGGGCTGATGAAATATATAAAAGGTCCGGATTTTCCGACCGCCGGTATCATTCAGGGCGTGAAGGGCATCGAGGATACCTACCGCACCGGCCGCGGCAGCATCACCGTGCGTGCAAAGACGGAGATCGAAGACATGGATCGCGGCAAACACCGCATCGTAGTGACGGAGATCCCGTATCAGGTGAACAAGGCGCGCCTCATCGAGTCCATCGCCGACCTGCAGCGTCAGAAGGTCTTAGACGGCATCACTGCCCTTCGCGATGAATCCGATCGCAGCGGCATGCGCATCGCTATCGAGCTGCGTGCCGACGTCAGCCCGGACATCATGCTGAATAATCTCTTCAAGCATACCCAAATGCAGGTGAATTTCGGCGCCATCATGCTGGCACTGGTCGATGGACATCCGCGCATCCTGAACCTGAAGCAGATCCTCTACTATTACCTGAAGCATCAGGAAGAAGTCATTACCAGAAGAAGCCAGTATGAACTCGACAAGGCCAGAGCCAAAGCGCACATCTTGGAGGGGCTCCTCATCGCGCTCGACCACATTGATGAAGTCATCAAGACCATCCGTGAATCCCGCACCGATGATGTGGCGAAACAGGCTCTCATGTCGAAATTCGGACTTTCGGAAAAGCAGGCCATCGCCATCCTCGACATGCGTCTGCGCAAGCTGACAGGCCTCGAAAGAGACAAGCTCGAACAGGACTATAAGGACGTGCAGGAAACCATCGCTTACCTCGAAGACCTCCTCTCCTCCAGAGAAAAGATCATGGGCGTCGTCAAAGACGAGCTCCAGGATGAAAAGAAAAACTTCGGCGATGAACGCCGCACCCAGATATCTGCCACGAAGGAGGACTTCACCCTGACCGACCTCATCCCGGATGAACCGATGACCATTACCCTGACGAAGCAGAACTACATCAAGCGCATGGATTCTGCGGATATCCGCGTCCAGAAGAAGGGCGGCCGCGGCGTCTCCGGTATGAAGATGAAGGATGAAGACTATGTCTGGAAGATCCTGAATACCTCCACGCACAACCGCATCCTCTTCTTCACGAACAAGGGCAAGGTCTACATGAAGACGGCCGTGGAATTCCCGAAATCCACGAGAACCGCACGCGGCAGCGCGCTCATCAATTTCATTCCGAACCTGGCCCGTGATGAAAGAGTCACCGAACTTCTCGACCTCGACAATGTCCAGGAAGGGACGAAGTACCTCCTCATGGTCACGAAGAAAGGCTATGTGAAGAAGACCGAGCTTGCGGAATACAAGAACATCAATAAGAACGGTCTCATTTCCATCCGCCTCAATGAGGGGGATCGCCTCGCTGCCGTGCTTGCGATCACCGGTGAAGAGGAGATCATCCTTGGCACCAAGGACGGCATGGCCATCCGCTTCTCTGTGGATGACAGCGAGGTCCGCTCCATGGGTCGCGCCGCTGCCGGTGTCCATGGGATCAAGCTCGCTGGCGATGATGAAGTCGTCGGCGCATGTATTGCGGCAGATAAGGATATCTTCACCATTTCTGCGGACGGAAATGCGAAGAGAAACAAGGCCTCTGCCTATCATATCCAGAGCCGAAACGGCAAGGGCATCCGGAATTTCCGCCGCGGCTACGAGGTTGTAGCCCTTGTCGCAGCGGATGATAAGGATGAGCTCGTCGGTGTCTCCGAACAGGGCATCACCATCAAGACCAAAGCGAGCCAGATCGTCAGCAAGAAGACGAAAGCAGGGCAGGGCGTCATCCTCCAGCGTCTCGAGGATGGGGATCGCATCGCTTCCATCGACGTGCTCTCGAATGACCCGGAAGCAGAAGACACCGAAGAATAAGTAGGTGAGAGGGGATCCTCGTGAGCTTGATTTGAGGACCGGCTGCCGGATGACAGTCACATATATCCCTGCGAAACCCGCCGCGTGAAAAGCGCGGCGGGTTTTTGCGTCTGACTATCTGATGAAGTGCTTGGGAGGCATTCAGGAAAGACCGGTTTTGAGATTTAATCTGGGGTTCGCTATCTTTTCCCTTTGCTGTATCGTATAATTGCAGTATAAGAAAACGATTTGAGACTTGGTTTTCAAGGAGGTATCTATGGCAGTCACGAAAGAAATGAATGCACAGCAGGACAGACAGAAGGCGCTCGAAAATGCGATGAAGCAGATCACCAAGGAATTTGGCGCCGGCTCCATCATGCGTCTTGGCGAAATGGGAGATAAGCTCGACATCGAGGTCATCCCGACGGGCTCGCTCGCCCTTGATATCGCTGTCGGCGTTGGCGGTTATCCGCGCGGCCGTGTCATCGAGATCTATGGGCCGGAGTCCTCCGGTAAGACGACGCTGGCACTGCATGCGATCGCAGAAGCGCAGAAGATGGGCGGCGTCACCGCATTCATCGATGCCGAGCATGCACTCGACCCTGTCTATGCGCATCACCTCGGAGTCGATACGAAAGAGCTTTTGATCTCCCAGCCGGACAGCGGCGAGCAGGCGCTCTCCATCGCAGAGTCTCTGGTCAGAAGCGGCGCGGTCGATATGATCGTCATCGACTCGGTCGCAGCCCTCGTACCGAAGCAGGAGATCGAGGGGGATATCAGTGATGCTTCGGTCGGCTTGCAGGCGCGCCTCATGAGCAAGGCACTCCGTAAGCTGACGGGGATCATCAGCAAATCGAAGACCATCGTCATCTTCATCAACCAGCTGCGTGAAAAGGTCGGCGTGATGTTCGGCAATCCGGAAACCACGACGGGCGGCCGCGCGCTGAAATTCTACTCCTCGATCCGCATCGAGATCCGCAAGCTCGAAGTCATCAAGAATGGTTCGGATATCATCGGCAACCGCACGAAAGCGAAGGTCGTGAAGAACAAAGTCGCTCCGCCATTCAAGGTGGCTGAGTTCGATATCATGTACGGGGAAGGGATCTCCAAGGAAGGCACGCTCCTTGATATCGCGGTCGATATGGAGATCATCCAGAAGAGCGGGGCATGGTACTCGTACAAAGGCAGCAGGATCAGCCAGGGCCGTGAGGCAGCGAAGCGTTACTTGAAGGAACACCCGGATGTCGAAGCGGAGATCGATAAGATCATCCGTGACACCCTTGTCGTAGAACCGGATCATTTCGAAGATGGCGTACACTCGGAAGCGGACAGCGAAACGGACTCGTCCGAAGGATAGGACCTGCTACGAGACGGCGGTGTACCTCCTGCAGTTCCGCGACCAGAGCGAGAAGGATCTCACACGGAAGCTGAAAGAGCGGGAGTATACGGAGAAAGAGATCGAAGAGGCGATGAAACGGCTCAGAGACTATGAATATGTCAATGATGAGGATCTCGCTGATGAGCTTTTCGAAGCCTACCGCCGCCGCGCGCAGTACGGAGACGCCTACATCCATCAGAAGCTGAAGCTGAAAGGGCTTGCCACGGAGAAGCACCTGCAGCTTGAGGAAGAGATCGAGATGGCGGCCGCCCTCCTGCAAAAGAAGTGGGGCATGAGTCCGAAGCTGCGGACAGATTTCAAAAAGTCAGCCTCCTTTCTCCTGCGAAGGGGGTTTTCCCATGATGCCGTCATGACGGTGATGCATGAGATGGATTTTGAGGAAACAGAAGAATAACAAAAGAGGCTGTGAAGAAATGAATCCTCATTTCTTCACAG
>ULWM01046402.1_pt1 | contig 9802 bp, 6 predicted proteins | sample 1960331 | NCBI WGS metagenome assembly ULWM01 (sample SAMEA4835812, study PRJEB28245) | human gut metagenome | biome: gut microbiome; material: fecal sample | place: Denmark | collected 2008 | reverse complement strand
CAGCCGCTTGCGACCATCAACGTGACCGACCGGGGCTTTACCGTCAAAATTGACGTCACGAGTGAGCAGGCCAAGAAGGTCAAGGTCGGCGATACCGCTGAACTCGTCAACTTCTGGGGCGGCGACGCGGTTGCGACGCTCGACCAGATCACGAATTCTCAGTCCTCCGGCAGCCGCACGCTCGTCTTTACGCTCACGGGCGACATTCAGGCCGGGCAGAACGTTACGCTCTCCATCGGCCAGAAGAGTGCCAATTATGACGCGCTCATCCCGCTTTCGGGCCTGCGTGAAGACTCCAACGGCAAATTCGTCTATGTCCTGCAGTCGAAAAACTCGCCGCTCGGCAGCCGTTATATCGCTACCCGCGTCACTGTGCAGGAGCTGGCCCGCGACGATAAGTCCGCCGCCGTTTCCGGCATCAGCCAGGGCGATTTCATCATCACGACCAGCAATAAGCCCGTGGAGGCCGGCAAGCAGGTGCGGCTTGCGGATAACGGATGAAGCAGCGCGGCCGGTTTGAACGGCGGCACAGGCTGCCGAGACTCCACGGAGGGAAGCTGGCCCTCCTGATCGCGTGCCTGATCCAGACGGCTCTGTCGATTGTCTGCTTCGTGCTGCTGGGCCATGTGCGCGGTATGCTCGTCACGCAGTCCGCTGCCGATGTCTGGCGCGGAAGCGGCGAAGACCGCTTTGCGCAGATCTCCGCATTCCTGCCTACCACAGAGACGAAGACCCTTGACGATATCCGCTCGTTCCGCGCGGAGCTTGAAAACGAGTTCGTCCAGAACTCCATGGAAGCGCCCGAGGGCGGCAGCCTCTACACCGATGCCTACAGCGGCCGGACGAGCCTGTCCGTCTCCGGCAAATCGCCCGGCAGCGTGACGGTCACGGCGGTCGGCGCAGGCGGGAACTATTTCCTGTTCCACCCGCTGACACTCCTGTCCGGCGGTTATATCTCGGACGAGGATTACATGGCCGACCGCGTCGTATTGGATGCGCAGACGGCGTTCAACCTCTTCGGCAGCAGCGACGTAGCCGGAATGGAGGTTACGATCAACGGGCGGACTTTCCCCATCGCGGGCGTCGTGCAGAGTGAGTCAGATTTTGCGACGAACGCCGCCCTTGCTGCCGGGAACGAAGTCTCGGGCGATACAAGCGGTTCGAGCACGTCCACAGCCATGATCTATATGAGTTACAGCGCACTGAACGCCATGGCGGAACTGCCCATCGACTGCTATGAGATCGTCCTGCCCGACCCCGTTTCGGGCTTTGCGAAAAAGCTTATGACGGAGAAATTCCCCATCGGCAGCGGCGCAATCGTCCAGAATACCGGACGCTTTTCTGTCTCCAGCCTCATTTCCGTGATGGGCGCGTTCGGAAAGCGCGCCATGACGACGAACGGTGTGATCTACCCCTATTGGGAAAACGCCGCGCGCATGGCGGAAAGCTACGCGGCATTGTACCTGCTGCTGGGAACACTGCTGGCGATCATGCCGGCAGTCTGCTTGACGATCGTGCTGGTGAAATTTATTACCGCCGAGATTCGCAAGGGCTATTACAAGGCCTCCCACGCCATTGAAGACCGCGTGGAGGAGAATAAACGCAAACACTATATCGCAGGCGGAATCTAACACAAGCGCCCGGGCTTCCAGCAAGCCCGGGCGTTTTGAATGAGAAACAAACGGGAACAGCATGCACGCAAGCCTCCCATTTCAAGGGAATTCGGACGCTTAGTTCCGGCGCGGCAGGAGGAGCATGGCGAGGTCGTTGACATTTGTGCCGGTGGGGCCGGTGCGGATGAGGCCGCCGATGCGCTCCAATGCGGGATAGGCATCGTTGCGCCGCAGAACATCGGCGGGGTCAAGTCCGGCGGCGCGGAGCGCGGCAAAGCTGTCCTGATCGACGAAGCCGCCTGCGGCATCGGTCGGGCCGTCGCTTCCGTCGGAGCCGAAGGAAAAAACGGCGGCCTCCGTAAGTCCCGTAAGCCCCTCCGCAGCGGCCAGCGCCAGTTCCTGGGTCCGCCCGCCGCGCCCGGCGCCGGTCAGATGCACGACCGTCTCACCTCCGGCAAGGAATGCAAGCGGCTCAGACGGCGAGGCGTGCGTCCGTGCGACGGCAGCGAGGAAGCGGCCTGCCTCCCGCGCCTCGCAGTTCAGGCAATCCGTCAGCCGGATGCAGCGGTAGCCGAGCGCCTGCGCCGCCTGCTCCGCCGCATCGCAGAGTGCACGGACGCTGCCAGTCACGCGGGAAACAGCGTTCGGCAGTGTTTTCGGTGTTTCCGTCCGCAGACAGGCCAGTGCTCCGTCAGACAGGCGCAGCCCGTATTTCTGCGCAATGGCCAGCGCTTCGGCGCAGGTGCTGCTGTCCGGCGCGGCAGGGCCGGAAGCGATCATGTCGAGCGGGTCGCCGATGATATCCGACAGTACGACCGAGAAGACCGATGCCGGGCGGCAATGCAGTGCGAACCGCCCTCCCTTGACGGCGGACAGCCGCTTGCGGATCGTGTTGATCTCCACGATATCCGCGCCGCAGGCCAGCAGCTGGCCGGTGATATCCTCCAACTCGGCAAGCGGCACCAGCGGAGACTCAAACAGCGCCGAACCGCCGCCGGAGATGAGAAACAGCACGCAGTCCTCCTCCTGCAGGCCGCGCGTCAGTTCCAGCGCGGCCTGCGCGGCGCGGAGCCCGGCCTCGTCCGGCACCGGATGTCCGGCCTCAAAGATGCGCAGCGGGCCGATAGGGCCGCGGCTGTGGTCGTATTTGGTGATGACTGCGCCGGACGTGATGCGCGGGCCGAGCACGGCCCACGCCGCATTTGCCATGGCCCACGCGGCCTTTCCGATGGCAATGAGTACGACACGCCCAGAGCAGGAAAAGCTTTGCAGTGCACGCGCTACGGCAGCGTCTGGCTGCACGGCGCGAAGACTTGCGCGGATGATCTGATCGGCGGTGTCACGAAGTGTCATAAGATCCGTCCTTTCCCAAAAAACGTTCTGTTGACAGTGTATCATAAAATCAATGTTCCAGCCAAGTGCAGCGGGATAAAAAAGAACGGCTTTCGGGCCGTGGTTGCAAAATGGGCGCGTTTGTGGTAAATTGAGTGCAAATGAACACAAGAGGTGATTGTATGAAGCGGCTGCTGCTCCTGCTGGTGTGCCTGCTGGCGCTTTGCACAGGCGTCTGTGCAGCAGAGCCCGTTATTTCCGAAATGAAAACAGACTGCACGCTGACCGGTAGCGGTTCGTGCCAGGTCACGCAGAGTTTTACGCTGGAGATCAGCGGCGCGCAGACGCAGTTGCGGTTTCCACTTAGCCCGGGCGCAAAGAAGGCCTCTGTTGCGGGGTATAACGCGCAGAAGCAGACCGACGGCGATTGCCCCGTACTCGTGCTGAGCGATGCGAACGGCTTTACCGGGACACGCTCATTTACGGTCATGTATACAATCTCTGGGCTTGCAAGCGAAGCGGACGGCGTGCAGACGCTCCGGCTTCCGCTTTTGAGCGCAAAATGGGACTATCCCATCTCCAAATATGTCTTTACCGTCACCCTTCCCAAGCCGTTTGAAAGCTATCCGGCCTTTTCCAGCGGCTATTACGGCGATGTGATCTCTGACTATATCGACTTGGACATCTCCGAATCGCGTATCACGGGCGTGATTGAGACGGGACTGAAGGATCATGAATCGCTGGAAATGACCCTTACGCTGGACAAGGCCTATTTTTCCGGCGCGTATACCGCACTTTCGTTCAGCTGGGTCGGCATGGCGTTTATCCTGCTGTTCCTTGCGCTGGCGTTTGGCTATTGGTTCTCATCGCTGCGCAGTGCGCCGGTGCGCGTGGCCTCACGCATGCTCCCGCCGGATGCCGCGCTGCCGTGCGATATGCCGTTTTTGCTGGCGGGCGGACCGATTCAGTTCAATATGCTCGTATGCCACTGGGCAAGTCTTGGATACTTAACAATCTTCTGCGGCAAAAACGCGCGCGTGGCACTGCGCCGTCGCGTTGATATGGGCAATGAACGCCGCCCAGCAGAGGTCAAGCTGTTTCAGATGCTCTTTTCGCAGGGCGATGTGTGCGAGGGTGCGAGTCTTTTGTACAAGCGCACGGCGGAGAAAGCCGACGAAGTCCTGCGGCGCTATTGGACGAAGCGGCTGTATCAAAAAAACAGCGGCAATCCGCTCATCATGCGTGCGCTCGGCGTTCTGGCCGGCGCGCTGGCTGCGGCGGAGGCGGCAAGTCCGCTGTTCCCGGCGGGCTTTGTGCGCTGGCTGCTGCTGGTCGTGATTTTTGTGCTCGGCGGCGTGTTGTTCGGCGTGGTTCAGTATGCGCCCTCGGCGTATTATCAGGGCAAGCGGCCGGTCGTGGCGCTGGCGGCAGTCTGCGCGCTTGCGCTTTTGATGCTGGCGCAGCTTGGCGAGGGACTGCTTGCGGTGCTGCTGGTAGTGGCCTGTGAAGTGCTGATCGGCGTTCTGACGCTCCACGGCGGCAAACGCACGGCTTTTGGCGATGAGATCGTCGCGCAGGCGCTCGGATACCGTAAATTCCTCCGGCGCGTCACGCAGAGCCAGCTGCAATCACGGCTTGCACAGGCCAGCCAGTATTTTTACCGCATCCTGCCCTACGCCGAGGCGATGGGTCTTGCCGGAAATCTTGCCCGGACGCTCGGCAGCACGGAACTTGAGCAGTGCGACTGGTATCAGGAATCCAAGCCCCTGCCGCGCACGGCAGCAGGCTTCTATGCCAGCCTGCGCGAAGCGCTCGCGCTGCTGGATCTGTCGATCCGGAAATAAGGGAAAACAAAAGCGGCGCGGCCCACATGGGCCGCGCCGCTTTTCGGCGAATTCGTATTACAGGCAATATGGAATAAACATTGGGCTTTCGCATTCCGGTCAGGAAACCGCTGGCTGCGCTGTGCGCAGACGGCGGCAGCAGCGGATGAAATAGAGAATCTCCGCTGCTGCGGTGATCGTCCAGGAGAAAATGTAGAGCAGGTACAGCGACGGAATGGTATGGAAGTGCGCAAAGATCGTATAAACCCAGATCACGCGGAACACGCACGAGCCCATGATCACGATGACAGTTGGCACAAAGCTGCGGCCAATGCCGCGGCAGGCGGCGATGGTACAGTCCATGAAGGCGCTGACGCAGTAGGAAAAGCACATGATCCGCATCCGCTCCATGCCCGCGGCGACGACGTCCGCATCATTCGTGAAGATATACAAAAACGGCTCGCCGCAGAGCAAAAATGCCACGCCCAGCACCGCCGCGATCACGAACGAATAGCCGAGGCTGATGTAATAGCTTTTCATCATCCGGTCCTTTTTCCCCGCGCCCCAGTTCTGGCCCATGAAGGTCGAGCAGGCGGTATAGAACGCGGCCATGACGTTGTAAATCACGTTGTCCACGTTGACTGCGGCGGAGTTGCCGGAGACGATGGTTGAGTCAAACGAGTTGATGCCGACCTGAATGAACAGATTTGCAACCGCAAAGATCATATGCTGAATGCCTGCCGGGATGCCGAGGCCGAGAATGCGCCCCGCTTCGCCGCCGTGCAGCCGCAGAAGCTTCCATTCCACACGGCAGCTGTCCGTCAGATGCGTCATGTGCAGAAGAACGAGGACTGCCGACAGATACTGTGAAATGATGCTTGCCAGCGCCACGCCGTCGGCGGCCATTTTGCAGACGATGACGAAGAACAGGTTCAGGATGACGTTCAGGATGCCTGCCGCCGTCAGATAGGCCAGGGGCCGCTTCGTGTCGCCGCTGGCGCTCAGGACGGCGTTGCCAAAGTTGAAAATGCCGAGCGCCGGCATGCCGAGCGCGTAAATGCGGAAATAGAGCACTGCGCCGGGCAGCAGATCGTCTTTCGTCTTCAGCAGTTCCAGCATCGGCGCGGCCAGGAAAAAGCAAAGAACCGCGATCACGACGCCGGACAGCGTACACAAAATCAGCGCCGTGTGGACGCAATTTCGCGTGTCTTCTTCCTGACGTGCGCCGAGATACTGCGCTACGCGGACATTGACGCCATTGGAAAGCCCAATCAGAAAGCCTGTAAACAGCGTGACGAGCGTTGACGTTGAGCCGACGGAACCAAGCGCTGTTGCGCTGGAAAATTTACCGACGACAGCTACGTCCGCCATGTTGAACAGCACCTGCAAAAGCTGCGAAAAGATGAGCGGAACGCTGAACAGCAGAATGTTTTTATATAACGACCCTTCGGTCATCTGAATACTGCCCGCACGGGCGGAGAGCGATCTTGCCATACCGACAGTTCCTCTTTTTCGTATCATTTGCCGCAAAAGCGTCCCTATTATAGAGCCTTTCCCCCTGTGCGTCAAGCGGGAAAAATAGATTCCCGGACGCGCCGCAGTGCGCCCGGGACGGGGACTATTTTTCCGCCCGGATGAGGTTCTGATAGAACCGCACCGCGCCGGGCAGGCAGTTATATTCAATGTTCTCGTTCAGACCGTGCATGCCCTTCATCTGCTCTGGGCCGTAGATTACGGGCGCGAAGCGGATGCAGCTTTTGCAGATGGGCTGATAGAACTGCGCGTCGGTCGCGCCGGTCATAGCATAGGGGCTTGCGGCAAGACCGGGGAAGGTTTCGCCGATGACGCGCGTGAAGAGCGTAAACGCCTCGCCGTGGATATCGACCGGGGGCGTAAAATCATTCGAGTGGAGCACTTCGGTCGAAAGACCATGCTTTTCAGCAAGCTTTTGGATGATCGTGAGGCTCTCCTGCTCGCCCTGGTGCGGGATAAAGCGCATGTTGGCGCCCAGCGTTGCCTCCTGCGGGATGACATTGTACGCGTCGGAGCCGGACTGCGTGGTAAAGGCGATGGTGGTCTTCAGCATCGCGCCCGCCTGCGCGCTGACGGCAGGGAGGACGGCCTTTAAAAGCGGGGAGAACAGCCACAGATTGCCCAGCAGCAGCCGCAGGCCGAACGACGACGCGTAACCGGAAAGCGTTCGGAACATGGCAGCGACCTCCGGCAGAAGCTTCTTTTTGAAGGGGCTGCGTGTCTCAATCTCGTTTACAAATGCAGCAAGCCGTGCGATGGGCGTGTGCTTTCCCGGCGCGCTGGCATGGCCGCCGGTAGATTTTGCTGTGAATTTTACGTCGGCCTTGCCCTTTTCAAATACGCCGACCATGGCAAAGTTGCCGGGGATGCCGCCGATCGGCTCGGAGATAATGCCGCCGCCCTCATCGCAGAGCAAAAACAACTCGACGCCGCGGCGCTTGAGTTCGGCGACCAGCTTCGGCGCGCCGTCTCCTGCCCATTCTTCCGTGCAGGATGAGGCCAGATACACGTCCGTGGGCGGCGTGAAGCCCTCGGCCAGCAGCTGCTCGACCGCCTCAAAGAAAGCCATGACGGAGCATTTCGTGTCCGAAGCGCCGCGCCCCCAGACCTTGCCGTCCGCAATATCGCCGGAGAACGGCGCATGGCTCCATTCGCCCTCCGCCGGAACGACGTCCTGATGGCTCATGAGCAGAATGGGTTTTTCCGAAGACCGGCCCTTCCAGTAAAAGAGCAGATTGCCGTCGATTTCGGTTTTTTCAAGCTTGGAGAACACCAGCGGAAACAACTCCGCAAGCGTTTTATGGAACGCGCGGAATTTTTCCGGGTCGTCGCCGCCAGTATGGGAGGTCGTATCGACCTGAATCATTTTGGAAAGTTTTTTTGCCAGCCGCAGCGATTCCTGTTCATCCTCCTGCGGCTTATAATCCGATGTTTTTTTCGGGCTGAGCAGCGTCCGGACGACCGCGATGAGTATCAGCAGCAGCAAAACGCCCGGGATCAGCAGCAGATATTTCATACTTGCGCCTCCTTGCTGGCCTTTTTCTTTTTATAGATCGTATACGCGATGCCGATTGCAAGCGCCCCGGAGGGGATGATCATAAAGCTGGTGGACGAGATCAGCCCTGGCACGAGCGTGAACAGAACGCTCATGACAGCCAGCGGCGCAATGGCTACGACGATATTCTTGCGGTAATACTGATACGCCATCGCGCCGAAGAGGGCCGGGACGACGTTTGCGAACGCGGGCTGCAGCGCGGGACTCTGCAGAACCGGCTGCAGCGGCTGGAGCGCCAGCACGCCGAGCGCCAGAATCACAATGGTTACAAGCGATGATGTGGCAATCGAGAGTGTAGACACGATCTCGTTTTCCGCCGTGCCCGTCTTGACACCTGCCAGATCGCGGGCATTTACCGCGCAGGGGATTTTCATGTTGATGAGATTGCCGGTGATAAACGCGAGATAGCCGCCGCCCGCGCCGAGCATCGGCGTGTAGATCAGAAATTCCGCAACGCTGCTGACCGTCCACACGAGGCCGACGGATAAAAATCCCCGGGCCGTTGCGCCGAGATCAGGATACGCGCCAAGCAGGCCGCCAATCACAAACGGCGCGCCAAGCAGCAGCGCGACGGTCAGGATGCTTAATACGCGGCCAAGCACATGCGTCTGCTTGCTGTACTGCGCCCAGAGGGCGTCTTTCTGTTTCTGTTCCATCCTGCATCCCTCCTCAGATCAGTCCGACCAGCACGGCTGCCGCCATGCCCGCGAGCATACTGCCCGCGATTGAGAAATTTTCAACCCATGTGATGTGCTTTTTCTCTGCCAGATACACAAACAGTGCCATCACGCCTGCCGACACCGCCGCGACCAGCAGCGGCGTCCAGTCCCCGGAGAAGGTGAACCGGCCATTCGAGGAAATAAAGCCGCCGAGATAGCTGCCGATGTATGCGCTGACAAGGCCGATGAACATAGCCGTCATGGCGAGATCACCGAAGCCCGCCGCGCCCGTTCCGCTGCCGGAACCGGACGAGAGTTTCCGCGTATAGCGCTTGTTGAAGAAGATGGACAGGACGATGCCCCAGATGATGCACAGGCTCATAAGCAGGGCAATGGTCGCAAAGCCCTGCGGGGTCATTTCGGCAGCAGACAGACTCTTCATGCCGACCTGCTCGGCCGCCGCCTGCGCCACCTGCGTCTCATAGTGGAGCGCGCCGATCACGGACAGGCGAAGCCACGGCCATGGCGTGCCGAGACTGCCGGACAGGGCGATGACGCCCAGCAGAATGCCGACGCTCGGCAGAGCCGAAAACGTCGCGCTGGAGACGACCACGCGCTTTAATTTGACCGGGTCCATGCCAAGCGCAAGCCCGGCCCTCCACGCGCGGATGAGGAACACGATGCAGATGAGCGCGACAAACGCGACAATGCCGCCGCAGATGGCATACATCGCCGGGCTGTTCAGCTGCGATAAAATAGACATAGGCACACTCCTCCCTTTTTCTGTGACCAGTATACCATGCTTCCGCGTGAAAACATAGCCTGATTCAAAAAAACGTTCCCGAATTTAGCGTATTCCAAAGGCTCCCCTTGGGCCCAAGGAGCTGATTCCCCCTATCAGGGGGAAATGGCCCGAAAGGCCTGAGGGGATGCGAGCGCTGCATATTACGGGGCACTCTGAAATCTGTAATAAATCCCCTCCGTCATTTGCTGACCCAAATGCCACCTCCCCTTACCGCGCAGAGCGTGGCAAGGGGAGGCTTTGGGGGGCTCCGGCGAATCCGTACTGCTTTACAAATTTTGAGTGCACGGCTGATTTATTGCAGCCATTCAAAGGCAACTGCTCACAAATTCGGAGTTCCGTAACAGGCGGCGCGTACGACAGCGTCTGCAGGGTGACTATGTGTGTTCGTAGAGACTTAAGCATTGGGGCTTGCCTGAATTGTACCCGTAGTACGCACCAAACCGTAACCAAGCGCCCCTTTTCTCCCCATTCTTTTCCGGCAA
>ULWM01060230.1_pt1 | contig 9849 bp, 9 predicted proteins | sample 1960331 | NCBI WGS metagenome assembly ULWM01 (sample SAMEA4835812, study PRJEB28245) | human gut metagenome | biome: gut microbiome; material: fecal sample | place: Denmark | collected 2008 | reverse complement strand
CTTACCGCTGGACACGCATCCGCTATTGGCGCAAGCTCAACCATATAGGGCAGGCGCTCCTGGCTTGTGGCGACGGAAAGGACGGATGGCAGTTGCCTGATATGGTGGCGCTGTGCGAGGTGGAGAACGACACTGTGATGCGCGATCTCACCCGTCGCTCGCTTCTGCGCAAGGCACGCTATGAGTATGTGATGACCGATTCGCCCGACGAACGCGGCATAGACGTGGCTTTGATGTACTCGCCTTTTTCCTTCGCACTGATAAACCACCGCAGCGTGCGCCCGTCTCCGCTTGACGGAATGCGCCCCACGCGCGACTTGTTGTATGCCTGCGGACTTGTGTCTGGCGGCGACACGCTCCACGTAATAGTCACACACATGCCGAGCCGGAGATCGGGCGAGCGGATTACCGACCGTTACCGTGAGCATGTGGCGCGCTATGTCGTGGCTTTGGCTGATTCCATACGCCGCGTGTCGCCGGAGGCACTCATCATTGTTGCGGGCGACTTCAACGAGTATTCGGGCAAAGGATGCATTGCCACAATATGCGATTCCGGATTTACCGATGTGTCCGACGGAGCCGTGGGGCGCAACGGTGCGAAGGCCACATACCGCTATCGAGGAGGGTGGGGCAGTCTCGACCATGTGCTCGCAAGCCGCTCGCTTGCCCGTCGTTTTGCGGAGAGCAGGGTGGAGGACTCGCCGTTTCTGATAGAGGACGACGAGAGGTATGGAGGCGTGAAACCGCGCCGCAACTATCTTGGTCCGCGGTGGCTCGACGGCTTTAGCGACCATCTGCCGCTGGTGGTGAGATTTGATTGGAATTTGCTTCGTTAATTGCTCATTTTGCACATTAGTGTGCATACGCATAATATGGTGTATGGCAGAGCTTTTACATCAATTTTATGCACACAAAATACCCATGTGTGCGCATTTTAGACAGCTGTGTTTTAAAATATTTTAAATACCTCGACTTAGTTGGCATTTCTCATTATATTTACTTAATTTTGTAGTCAGCAGCGACGTGAGAAAGGCGTTTTGAGGGACCGGAGTTGCTGCAATATTAATTAACAAAGGAAAAATAACAACACAAGAATAAATATGTTTGAAAATCTAAGCGACAGGCTTGAACGCAGCTTTAAAATACTCAAGGGTGAAGGTAAGATTACCGAGATTAACGTAGCCGAAACCCTTAAGGACGTGAGAAGAGCGTTGCTCGATGCCGATGTGAATTACAAAGTAGCGAAAAACTTCACCGACGAGGTGAAAAAGAAGGCGCTGGGAATGAATGTGTTGACCGCTGTGAAGCCGAGTCAGCTCATGGTGAAGATAGTACACGACGAACTTGCCGACCTTATGGGAGGCGAGGCTGCCGAGCTGCATCTCACCGGCAAACCGGCGATAATACTCATGAGCGGTCTGCAGGGTTCGGGTAAGACGACCTTCAGCGGAAAGCTCGCCAACATGCTCAGCAAGAAGCAGCACCGCAAACCGTTGCTCGTGGCGTGCGACGTTTATCGTCCGGCTGCCATCGAACAGCTCAAGGTCGTGGGCGAACAGGTAGGTGTACCGGTATATTCTGAGCCGGGAAACATTGATGTCGTAGCTATTGCGCAGCACGCCATAAGCGAGGCTAAGGCCAAAGGCAACGATGTGGTTATAGTCGATACCGCAGGACGTCTGGCTGTTGACGAGGCCATGATGAACGAGATTGCCAATTTGAAGGAGAAGATCAATCCGGACGAGACGCTGTTCGTGGTTGATGCCATGACAGGTCAGGACGCTGTGAACACTGCGAAGGAATTCAACGACCGTCTCGACTTCGATGGAGTAGTGCTCACAAAGCTCGACGGTGATACACGTGGTGGTGCGGCGCTGTCAATACGTTCGGTGGTTACGAAGCCTATCAAGTTCATCGGTACGGGTGAGAAGATGGACGCCGTGGATGTGTTCCACCCTTCGCGTATGGCCGACCGAATACTCGGCATGGGAGATATCGTCAGCCTCGTTGAGCGCGCACAGGAACAGTTCGACGAAGAGGAGGCCCGCAGACTTCAGAAGAAGATACAGAAGAACAAGTTCGACTTCAACGACTTCCTCGGTCAGATAGAGCAGATCAAGAAGATGGGAAACATCAAAGATCTGGCAGCAATGATTCCTGGAGTGGGCAAGGCGTTGAAAGATGTTGACATAGACAATAATGCTTTCAAGGGCATCGAGGCCATCATAAGGAGCATGACGCCGAAAGAGCGTTCCAATCCTGAGATTCTCAACCAGAGCAGACGTATGCGCATAGCAAAAGGAAGCGGCACGAGCATCCAGGATGTGAACCGACTGATAAAGCAGTTCGACCAGACGCGCAAGATGATGAAGATGGTAACAGGCAGCTCAATGTCGAAGATGGCTGGAATGATGGGCCGTATGAAGGGCATGCCTAAATTTTAAATACTTATTATGCAACTTATAGACGGAAAAGCAACGGCTGCGGCAATAAAAGCCGAAATAGCCGAGGAAGTGAAGAATATAGTGGCCGGAGGCGGAAAGCAACCGCACCTGGCAGCAGTGCTTGTGGGGCACGACGGTGGTTCGGAGACTTATGTCAAGAACAAGGTCATCGCCTGCGAGCAGTGCGGATTCAAGTCAACGCTCATACGTTATGAGGATAACGTGACCGAAGAGGAGCTCTTAGCTTGTGTTGACAGACTCAATAAGGATGAGGATGTTGATGGATTCATCGTGCAGCTTCCGCTGCCGAAGCACATCGACGAGCAGAAAATCATCGAGGCAATTGACTATCGCAAGGATGTTGACGGATTCCATCCGATAAACGTCGGACGCATGGTCATAGGACTGCCTTGCTTCATTTCTGCCACTCCGCTGGGCATCCTTACGCTGTTGCAGAGATACAACATCGAGACATCGGGCAAGAAATGCGTGATTCTCGGACGCAGCAACATCGTCGGAAAACCAATGGCTCAGCTCATGATGCAGAAACATTACGGTGACGCTACCGTGACCGTATGCCATTCTCATTCAAAGACTCTTAAGGAAGAATGCCGCGAGGCCGACATCATCATCGCCGCAATCGGACAGCCTAACTTTGTTACTGCCGACATGGTGAAGGAAGGTGCGGTTGTTATAGACGTAGGTACGACACGTGTACCGGACGCTACACGTAAGAGCGGATTCAGACTAAACGGTGACGTTAAGTTCGACGAGGTTGCCGAGAAATGTTCATTCATCACACCGGTTCCCGGAGGCGTGGGTCCGATGACGATATGCTCGCTCATGAAGAACACGCTTGCAGCCGGTAAAAAAGAATATTACAAATAGTGACAGCTGACGAATATTACAAGCTCGGTAACGAATACCGGCGCCGCGGCGACTGGAAACATGCCATCGACAATTATCTTGAGGCAATAGAACTTGATCCGCAGTCGCCTGCGGTTGAGGCAAAACAGATGATTGATGATATTCTCAATTTCTATTGTAAGGATATCTATAATCCATGAAAGAAAATAAGACGGCAGAACCTTACGCCGTATAGTGATAAGCGAAAAGCGCAGGTTGACGTGCCGCCATAATTAAAAAATATTGACAATGGGAAAATTTAGAGGTGCTATTGTTGTAAATACCGACCGGTGCAAGGGATGCTCACTTTGCGTGGAAGCCTGCCCGAAGGATGTTATTGCTTTGGCACGTAAAAAGGTGAACGTGCATGGTTATCCATTCGTTGAGGTGGTTAATCCGGACGACTGCATCGGATGTGCGTCGTGTGGAATTGTCTGTCCCGACGGTTGTATCACGGTTTACAAGAAAAAAATGGAGGAATGAATACTATGGCACAACAGGAAGTAACACTCATGAAAGGCAATGAGGCCATCGCTAATGCTGCCATCAGATGTGGCGCCGACGGCTTCTTTGGCTATCCGATAACTCCTCAGAGTGAGATAATAGAGACGTTGTCGGAAATGAAACCCTGGGAAACGACCGGAATGGTGGTTCTGCAGGCCGAGAGCGAAGTGGCTGCCATAAACATGGTTTACGGCGGAGCAGGATCCGGTAAGCGTGTTATGACGACTTCGTCGAGCCCCGGCGTGGCACTCATGCAGGAAGGTATATCATATATGGCGGGCGCAGAGATTCCGGGAGTCGTGGTAAACGTGCAGCGCGGAGGCCCTGGATTGGGTACCATCCAGCCGTCGCAGAGCGACTATTTCCAGGCTACTCGCGGAGGTGGTAACGGTGACTACTATGTCATTGTGCTCGCTCCGAACTCTGTACAGGAAATGGCAGACTTCGTGGATCTGGCTTTCGAACTGGCGTTCAAGTACCGCAATCCTGCCATGATTCTCTCTGATGGTGTCATCGGACAGATGATGGAGAAGGTGGTTCTGCCTCCTATCAAGCCGAGACGCACAGAGGAGCAGATTCTGAAGGAATGTCCGTGGGCAACCACAGGACGTACTCCGGACCGCGAGCCTAACATCCTGACATCTCTGGAGTTGAAACCTGAGGTGATGGAAGTGCGCAACCTGCATCTGCAGGAGAAGTATCGCGAGATAGAGGAGAATGAGGTAAGATATGAGACAATCATGACTGACGATGCCGATTACATCGTTGTGTCCTTCGGAAGTGCTGCGCGTATAGCAGAGAAAGCCATCGAGGTGGCACGTCAGCAGGGCATCAAGGCTGGATTGTTCCGCCCTATCACGTTGTGGCCTTTCCCGAAGAAACAGCTTTGCTCGGTTGTCAATGGCAAGAAAGGTGTGCTTGTTGCTGAAATCAACGCAGGCCAGATGGTTGAAGATGTGCGCCTGGCATTGAATGGAACGGTGAAGGTTGAGCATTACGGCCGTCTGGGTGGCATCGTGCCGGAGCCGGAAGAAATGGTTAACGCAATAAAGGAGAAATTGTTATGAATGATATAATATCACCTGAGAATCTGGTTTATAAGAAACCGAAACTGATGAATGACACCCTGATGCACTATTGTGCGGGTTGTTCGCACGGCGTAGTGCACAAGCTGGTGGCAGAGGTTATCGAGGAGATGGGCATGGAGAACAAGGCCGTCGGAGTATGTCCGGTGGGATGTGCAGTGTTTGCCTATCGTTATCTCGACATCGACTGGCAGGAAGCTCCGCACGGACGTGCGCCGGCACTTGCTACAGCCATCAAGCGCTTATGGCCCGACCGACTTGTCTTTACATACCAGGGTGATGGCGATCTTGCCTGCATCGGTACATGCGAAACCATACATGCGCTCAACCGTGGTGAGAATATCGCTCTGATATTCATCAACAATGCGATATACGGAATGACCGGCGGACAGATGGCTCCTACCACTCTTATCGGTCAGAAAACAAGTACTTGTCCGTACGGACGTGACCCGAAGCTGCACGGATATCCTCTTAACATAACCGAGATTGCCGCTACTCTACGTGGCACTTGTTTCGTTTCGCGCCAGAGTGTCGAGACAGTCGCTGCAATACGTCAGGCAAAGAAAGCCATCCGCAAGGCCTTTGAGGCATCGATGGCAGGCAAAGGCTCGTCGCTGGTCGAGATAGTATCGACATGCAACAGTGGCTGGAAGCTCTCACCGGTCGAGGCAAACAAGTGGATGGAAGAGAATATGTTCAAACAATATCCAAAGGGTGATTTAAAAGACACGACAAACGAATGAAAGCAGAAATAATAATATCAGGATTTGGTGGTCAGGGTGTTTTGTCTATGGGCAAGATACTGGCTTATTCGGGACTGATGGAAGGCAAGGAAGTCACATGGATGCCGGCATATGGTCCTGAGCAGCGTGGCGGAACAGCCAACGTGACTGTCATTGTGAGCGATGAGCGTATTTCATCGCCTATTCTCAGCCATTACGATGTGGCAATCGTGCTCAATCAGCCTTCTCTCGACAAGTTTGAGTCGAAGGTTAAGCCCGGTGGTATATTGATATACGACTCTTTCGGAATACTCAATCCGCCGACACGTAAGGACATAACCATCTATCACATCGACGCGATGGACAAGGCTGCCGAGATGAAAAACTCAAAGGTGTTCAACATGATTATACTCGGCGGACTGCTGAAGGTTTGTCCGGTTGTGAGCACCGAAGGTCTTCACTCTGCCCTTTACAAGACTTTGCCGGAGCGCCATCATAATCTTATACCACTCAACATGCAGGCGGTGGATGAAGGAATGAAGATAATAGAAAAGCAATAAAGCGTTTCACGTATGATGCACCAAGTCGCAATTCGTGGCAGATGCAGTGGTATAAGCCGTGCCAGAACAGGTTTCCATAGGATAAATCCGAATGGAGAATCAGCTGGCACGGCTTATTTTGTGCCATCATATTGACATTCATTGTTCTATGGTTTTTGTATGTGCGTGTGAGTAATGCCTAAGACGGAAAAGTGGTGTGGTGGCAACTATTATTAGATGATGCGGCTTTTGGGCTGCGAAACGATATATTCGTGGGTGCGTGACATACTGTTTGATGGTTATTAATGGAATGTCTGATGGTTGTGAACAAGCTGTTTGACGGTTATTAACAGGATATTTCTGGCTTCGGATATTGATGTTTGAAGTTAATAATTTTGATGTTTCATTCTTCTGAAAGGAAATTTTCTTATGCTGAAATAAAGACGATATGGGCAACTTTCAGATTGTAACCGGTTTTTGATTTTTCCCTCTTAGTTTTCTGTTCTACCCCGAAAAATAAGCTCGTATTTGCAGACCGACTCTCCTTCGGACGCAAATACGCGGAAAATAAGAGGTTTTCGTAAGATGTTGAATATCAATAACCTAACTTTATGGGCATCTTTCCGCTTTGCAATATGCACCATTTCGGCTTGCAAAATGGCCCATTTCAGGGGCTGAAAAGCACCATATCGCACCCTAAAATGGGCTTAATCGGACTGCGAAACGGGCATTATCAGAAAGCAATATTAATATTTTCGGACTATGGTATAGGGTATATCAATAGACGATACGGGGTGAAACAGGCATTATAATGCCATATTTAACATTCCTTTACACCTCTTTTGCGAATTTATTTTGTCAAAATACAGTCAAGAAAAATTGTAAGTACGTCCCGTGAGTTTTCATCAAGAAAGCAGATATATGTCTTTAAACATAATGACATTCCGCCGGAATAAGGACACGGATATTATGGAAAAGCACAGAAGTTTTTATTGAAAAATAATGATATGAAGCGCGTGTAAGAGCGCGGAAAATATGCGTTTTACATGCGGTTATGATTTACCGGTTGTATCAATGTCTGTTTATCATTTTATCAACATGAGTTTATCGTCTTGTAAATATGAGCCTATCGTTTAGTCAATGCAAGTTTATTGTTTTATCAACATGAGTATATAATTGTGTGATGCCCGTGCCGGCATAGTTAATATCGCCCCGCGCAGGAATGAAGTTCTCCGACATTCTGTGATATTTTATGAGCAAAATCATACCATGTTGAATTTATACAGACCGGTGAAACAGCCTGTTGGAAATTGCGGAAATGGCTTTTAGAGATTGCTGAACATACTATTATACGGTTTGTAATCCGCTGTCTGAGGATTTTGAACCGGCAGTCTGAGTATTCTGAGCAAGCAGTCTGAGCGAACGGAACAGACCGTCCGATTATCCCGAACATACTGTTCGATGGCTTGTAAAAGACCTTTTTATGGTCGGATATTGTCTTTTTTAGAACTCAGGACATTATCTTTCATCGCCCGATCCGGCTTTTGTCTTTTCACGAATGATTCAGTCTTGGTCGAACGGACGCATCTTCATACATGTCTCATCCGTATTATTGTGAAGTCATTTTCCGCCTGCCTTTTTGCCGTTTTTCTATCAGACAGGTAGTAAAATGCCCGATAAAATTAGAATAATCAATATTTTATGGCTTTAGATCGACAAAATAAGTTATCTTTGTGGATGCTTTGAAATAACACAATAATTAAAAACCTATTACACCATGCACAAAAAATCTTTTTTCACCGGAGCGTTGTTGATGCTCTCGTGTGTTAATTTTGTCAGTGCACAGACAACTGTCCAGACGATGTATATCGATTTCGGTGAGCCGGATAATGATTCACGAGGCCACCAGACAGTAGGCGCAGACATAAACGGTCACTATTGGACCAACGTGAAAAGTTCCGGAAACAACTATCTCTATCCTAACACGTCGTTCGACATTGTGAACTCGCAGAACGAGCCGACAGGATACAGCGTGTTCATAAACACACGTTTCATGACCAACGGAAGAAGTGGAGGAGGTGGCCTTTTATCGCCTTCGGCAGACCTACTTGGCGACCTTGCCGTGGCTACAGCTACCGAAGACTACATCTTTCTTGAGTCTTTCCAGAACTATAACTACATAACATTCCGCGGACTCGACAAGAACAAAGGCTACCGTTTCCACGCTTTCGGAAGCCGCAACACCGACGAGGTGCGCGCCGCCGAATATCTTTTCCGTGGCGAGAACAGTTGGAGCGGATATCATCAGATGTCCGGCGACGGCATAGGTGACGGCGGTTACAACGGCAACAACAATAAGATATTGGAGAGTGGAGTGGTGTTCCCTGATAAGGACGGAAACATAACATTCACCATAATAAAGAAAAACATAAACGGCATGGTGCACGTGAATGCCATGAAGATAGAGGAAATAGACGGACTGGAACGGCCCAACACGAATCTCAGTCTGTCACAAAGCATGTATATAGACCTGGGAGAGACCGAGAACAACGCGCGTGGTCATCAGACCGTTGGAGCGGACAAGAACGGCCATTACTGGAACAATCTGACTTCCGGAAAGTCGTCGAGCAATCAGATTCCGAAGGGAACGAAACTCAGTCTCGTGAATTCCGACAATGCCGGCACGGGCATAACGGCCGAGACTTTGCAGATGATGGAGACCAACGGAGTGGATGCCGGAGGTGTGAACAGTCCGACAGAAGAGAACCTCGGCGACCTTGCCATACAGACAGCTACCGAAGACTATGTGTGGGTGAACGACGACAACCAGCGTCAGATACGCTTCTCCGGACTCGACAAGAGCCGTTGCTACAAGTTCTACATATTCGGAAGCCGCATAGTGGACGAGACAACAGACCGCAACAGCATCTATACGGTTGACGGACAAAGCTCGTGGAGCACATGGCTCACCACTACAGGACGGACCATCGGCGGTTTCGATGCCGACGGAAAAGCCATACAGGGCAATGTGAGAAACGTGGCGGTGAGCGACTATGTATATCCCGACAAGGATGGAAACATTCTCTTCACGTTCAAGCGCGAGAGAGGAATGGCTCACGTAAACATCATCAAGATAGAAGAATATGAGGGCGGTGAGCGTCCGGCCGACCCGCGTGAATACAAGTCGATAGTGGTTACGGGCACTGCTTCTGAGGATGGTGCCGACGTCACCATGCACGAGCTGCGCCCCGACGGCAATCATACGGGCATATATGAGGCGTATCTCCGTCTGCAGCCCGGCACATACAGTCTGAAAGGTGTCAGCTCAGACGGTGAGAGAGTTACGCTCGGTGCAGGTACGGCAGAAGGCAGTCTGGCAGAAGACGGAGCGCCGATGACCGTGGCCGAGACGCAGGTGGTGCGTATGAGATACGACTCGCGAAAGAACAATCTGAGCGTCACTCCGGTGGTATTATATATAAAAGGTAACATCGTGCCTGACGGAACGACCGTTGAGTATGCCGGTAACGGTGTGTGGAGCCAGACGGTCGATCTTAACGAAGGCTACGTATATCTTTTCTCCGACAAGTATTTCTATTTCGCTTTCAACAACAGCGACGAGCTGGCGGTGAAGCGTCTTTCAGGCAGC
>ULWM01018024.1_pt1 | contig 9876 bp, 8 predicted proteins | sample 1960331 | NCBI WGS metagenome assembly ULWM01 (sample SAMEA4835812, study PRJEB28245) | human gut metagenome | biome: gut microbiome; material: fecal sample | place: Denmark | collected 2008 | reverse complement strand
CCCGCCATATTCCTGAAATATTTCTTTCATATTTTCATTTTCCTCCTGTATGAAGGACGTTCTTATGGGAAACCACAGAAGAATATCTGTGGGCACAAAAAATGCGGCGATTGCATCACATGCATTGCCGTACTGAAAAAAGATATTTTTACTATACCGTTTTTTGGGTTTTTGTAAATAGTTCTTTGGTACTAAAAAAGGACTTCCGCACCGGGAAGCCCTTCTTTTTGCTTTTACCTTAGTCATTCACTCTATTTTTCTGCCAGAAATTTTTCTGCTGCAACCATGCGTACCACAACAACAAATACATTTGCTGCCTGCTCAAGTTCGGCAAGCGACGGATACGTCGGTGCAATACGGATGACAGAATCCTTCGGATCTTTTTTGTAAGGGAACGGGGAACCCGCACCAGTCAGTACCACCCCTGCCTCTTTACACTTTGAAACAATCTCCTTTGCGCATCCTTCCGGTGCCTCGAAGGAAATAAAATATCCTCCAAGCGGATGCATCCATGTACCGATTCCGCGGGATGCCAGTTCATCGGAAAAGATCTTCTCAACAAGCTCAAATTTCGGACGAATCAGATCTGCCTGTTTTTCCATATGTGCCTTGATGCCATCAACATTCTTAAAAAACTTCACATGACGCAGCTGGTTAATCTTATCATGGCCAATGGTCTGAATCGTCAGACGCTTCTTGATATCTGCAATGTTTGTCTCTGAGGAAGCGATTGCTGCAATACCGGAGCCCGGGAAGCTGACTTTGCTGGTAGAACAGAATTCAAATACCATATCCGGATTTCCTGCCTTTTTGCACTCCTCTAAAATATCCAGAATCTGTGCCTGGTCCTCTTTGTAGAGATGATGTACCACATAGGCATTATCCCAGAAAATACGGAAATCTGCGGCTGCCGGCTTTAAGGCTGCAAATCTGCGGACCGTCTCATCCGAATAGACCACACCCTGTGGATTGGAATATTTCGGCACACACCAGATTCCTTTTACCGTCTCATCGTTATTCACATATTTTTCTACCAGATCCATATCCGGTCCATTCTCTGTCATTGGGATGTTGATCATCTCGATACCAAATGTCTCTGTGATGGCAAAATGTCTGTCATATCCCGGAACCGGGCAGAGGAATTTTACCTTATCGAGCTTACACCATGGAGTGTTGCCACAAATACCAAACATTTCTGCACGGGCAACCTGATCATACATGATATTCAGGCTGGAGTTACCATATATAATCACATTTTCCGGTTTCGTTCCGATCACATCTGCTATCAGTTTTTTAGCTTCCGGAATACCATCAAGGACACCATAGTTTCGCAGATCGGTGCCGTTTTCACTCTTTAATGCAGTCTTGGAATCAAGCACATCAAGCATTCCCATGCTTAAATCAAGCTGGTCTGCTCCCGGCTTTCCTCTGGACATATCCAGTGCAAGACCCATGCCTTTTATTTTTTCATATTCGGCTTTGAGTGCGGTCAGCTCCTGTGTGAGTTCCTCTTTGCTCATCTCCTGATAGGTTTTCATGGTAAGTTTTCCTCCTTATTATTCCTCTGGATTTTCTTTGATTTTTTTATAATAGGCGCGAATCTGCTGCTCATATCCGTTTTCCGACGGCTCATAAAAAACCTCACCGGTCAGTCCGTCCGGCAGATACTGCTGCTTCACGTAGTGGTTTTTATAATCATGGGCATATTTGTAACCTTTTCCGTGCCCAAGCTTTCCTGCCGATTTGTAGTGGGCATCCTGCAAATGCACCGGTACCGGCGGTGTCTTTGTCTCCTGCACTACACGCATGGCCTTATCAATGGCATTGATCGCGGAATTACTCTTTGGCGCACTTGCCATATAAGTAACTGCCTGTGCCAGTACAATCCGTGCTTCCGGCATTCCGAGCCGCTCCACCGCCTGTGCCGCAGCTACTGCAACCTGCAATGCCTGCGGATCAGCATTCCCGATATCCTCAGATGCCAGAATCATGATTCTTCTGGCAATAAATTTCACATCTTCCCCCGCATAAAGCATCCGTGCCAGATAATACACCGCGGCATCCGGATCTGATCCACGCATGCTCTTGATAAAAGCAGAGATCGTATCATAGTGATTATCTCCCGTCTTATCGTAGTTGATGACCCGCTTCTGAATGCACTCACTGGCCACATCCAGTGTAATGTGAATGATCCCATCCTCACTCCGGTCCGTGGTCAGAATTCCAAGTTCAATGGCGGTCAGCGCTGCACGCGCATCTCCGTTTGCCATGTCAGCTAAAAACTCCAGCGCATCATCATCCATCTGTGCATGGTAAGAACCCATGCCCTTTTCCGTATCATTGACCGCCCGAAGCAGCAATGTACGGATATCCTCCGTGGAAAGTTTCTTTAACTCAAAAATGACGGAGCGCGACAAAAGCGCAGGATTCACTTCGAAATACGGATTTTCCGTTGTGGCTCCGATCAGAATGATTGTGCCGTCCTCGACAAACGGAAGCAGATAGTCCTGCTGTCCCTTGTTGAAACGATGGATCTCATCGATAAACAGGATCGTTTTCTTTCCATACATGCCCTGATTGTTTTTTGCCGCGGCAACCACTTCCTCCATGTCTTTCTTGCCCGCCGAAGTCGCATTGATCTGCATGAACTCTGCACTTGTGGTATTGGCAATCACTTTCGCCAGCGTCGTCTTTCCCGTACCGGGCGGTCCGTAAAAGATGATGGAGCTGAGTTTATCCGCTTTGATCGCACGGTACAGCAGTTTGTCTTTCCCGACGATGTGCTGCTGCCCGACAACCTCATCAAGTGTGGTCGGACGCAGCCGTGAGGCAAGCGGTGACTCATCCTTCATATTCTGTTGTCTCATATACTCAAATAAATCCATTCGTATCCAATCCCCATATGAATATCATTCAAGATCTTTTTGAATAATTTTTGTGTGTATCCTGCATTTTTATTCTTTGCAGGAATTTTTCCACAAACTTCTTTACGCTTTGTTCTTTGCGATATTTCTATGTAATTTCTATTATTCTTTCATTTCCCGCTTATCTCATTTTGAAAGAAAAAGCGTCAGGAAATTCATTTCATCCTTATAAGGATACATGATTTCCTGACGCTTGACAAGTTATTATTGAGATTTTTTTACATAAATATTGCTTTTATTTTTGTACAAATGCTGTAAGTGCACCATCCTTCACGTCAATGAGGATCGTATCTCCCTGCCGTACCTGATCTTCGAGAATCAGTTTTGCAGAGAGGGTCTCTACATGCTTTTGCAGGAACCGCTTCAATGGTCTTGCACCATAAACCGGATCGTAACCATGTTCAACCACAAAGTGTTCCGCTTCCGATGACAATGCCACCTTGATCTCACGATCAGAAAGACGTTTGTTCAGATCATCCATCAGCAGACGGATGATGCCACCAATATTTTCTTTTGACAGTGGCTTAAACATAATAATCTCATCCAGACGGTTCAAAAATTCCGGTCGGAAATGTCCCTGCAGATCTTCCATGACTTCTTTTTCTGCCTCCGGCGAAATGTTGCCATCTGCATCAATGCCATCCAGCAGATACTGCGATCCAAGGTTACTGGTCATAATAATGATCGTGTTCTTGAAATCTACGGTACGTCCCTGTGAATCTGTGATCCGCCCGTCATCAAGTACCTGTAACAGTACGTTAAAGACATCCGGATGTGCCTTTTCCACCTCATCAAACAGGACAACAGAATACGGTTTTCTCCGCACGGCTTCTGTCAGCTGGCCGCCTTCATCGTATCCGACATATCCTGGAGGCGCTCCGATCAGACGAGACACGGAGTATTTCTCCATGTATTCACTCATATCAAGACGCACCATGTTGGATTCATCGTCAAACAGGCTGGCAGCAAGTGCTTTTGCAAGTTCGGTCTTGCCGACACCGGTTGGTCCCAAAAACAGGAACGAACCAATTGGTTTGGTCGGATCTTTGATTCCGGCTTTGGAACGGATAATCGCCTCGGTCACTTTGGTAACACCATCGTCCTGGCCTATCACACGTTTGTGGAGTTCCTCATCCAGGTGCAGTGTCTTGTTCCGCTCGCTTTCGCTTAACTTCGCAACCGGGATTCCCGTCCAGCGGGAAATAATCTTTGCAATCTCTTCATCGGTGACATTTTCGTGTACCAGAGACAGATCACGGTCTTTGAGTTTATCTTCCTCAATTTCCAGTTCTTTCTGTAATCCAGGCAGTTTACTGTACTGCAATTCCGCAGCTTTTTCATAATCTGCGTCACGCTGTGCTGCCTCGATCTCCTTCTTTGTGCTCTCAATCTGCTCTCTGACCTTGCTGACATTGTCAACTGCATCCTTTTCGGTGCTCCACTGCGCTTTTCTGGTATTAAACTCATCACGCAATTCTGCAAGTTCTTTCTGCAGATCTGCCAGACGCTCCTGACTCAGATGATCCGTCTCTTTCTTTAATGCCGTCTCCTCGATCTGCATCTGCATGATCTTCCGGTTCATCTCATCAAGTTCTGCCGGCATGGAATCCAGCTCGGTCTTGATCATCGCACAGGCCTCGTCGACCAGATCGATTGCTTTATCCGGCAGGAACCGGTCTGTAATATAACGGTTGGAAAGAACTGCTGCTGTAACAAGTGCAGAGTCCGTAATCTTAACGCCGTGGAATACTTCGTAGCGCTCCTTTAAGCCACGCAGGATGGAAATCGTATCTTCCACCGTTGGCTCATCTACCATAACCGGCTGGAAACGACGCTCCAGGGCAGCATCTTTTTCGATATACTCACGATATTCATTTAAGGTTGTGGCACCGACACAGTGCAGTTCGCCTCTGGCAAGCATTGGTTTTAACAGCTGTCCGGCATCCATGGCACCATCGGTTTTTCCGGCACCGACGATTGTGTGCAGTTCATCAATAAACAGAATGATCTGTCCATCCGAATTTTTGACATCGTCAAGAACCGCTTTCAAACGTTCCTCAAATTCACCACGATACTTTGCACCGGCAACCAGGGCACCCATATCCAGGGCAAACAGCTTCTTGTCTTTTAAGCCTTCCGGTACATCGCCTTTTACGATACGCTGTGCCAGGCCCTCGACAACGGCAGTCTTACCTACACCGGGTTCACCGATCAGCACCGGGTTATTTTTGGTCTTACGGGAAAGAATCCGGACCACATTCCGGATCTCCTCGTCACGGCCGATCACCGGGTCCATCTTCTGCTGTCTTGCACGCTCCACCATATCATAACCGTACTTTTCCAGTGTATCATATGTTGCTTCCGGGTTATCGGAAGTGACACGCTGATTGCCGCGGACGGTAGACAGTGCCTGCAAAAACCGTTCCCTTGTCAGCCCATATTCTTTCATCAGTGCTTTCATCGCCGGATTTGGATATTTGAGCATTGCAAGGAAAATATGCTCGACAGAGACATATTCATCTCCCATTGCCTTTGCCTCATCCTCTGCATGGATCAGCACATTGTTTAAATCTTTTCCGACATAGACATTGCTGTTGCTGCCGGATACTTTGACGCGCGCATCCAGTTTGCTGATCGCATTCTGGGTGAAATGCTGTACGTCAATTTCCATTTTCTCTATCAGTTTCGGGATCAGTCCCTCTTCCTGCTGTAACAGGGCAACTAACAGGTGCTCCTGCTCAATCTCCTGATTTCCATAGTCGTAGGCAAGCTTTTCGCAGTTATTGATCGCTTCTACCGACTTTTGTGTAAATTTCTGTATGTTCATAGCAAGCCCTCCTCTTAACTATCATCATGTAACTGTGCTGTTTTTTTCATCCCAGTTACTATTTTTCTCGATTACGATATTGTTATACACCCGTTTTTAGCACTCGTCAAGTATGAGTGCTAACAAAAATTCTAAAAATTTTATAAACATTGGAATATATTGTCAAATTGTCTGAAAATTGTTTTAGACATAAGTTTTTTCAATGTGACGGAAGAAGGGGATATTCTCTTTCTCCAGAAACATCCGTTATTAATTGTAACGGATGTTTTGCCGATATAATAGACAACACAAACGATGATCTATTACAGAAAGGAACTTTTCATGCAGATTTATTTATCACTGATGTCCCAGAAGAATCCCTCATCCGATTCCTCATCTTATGATCTTTCTTCTCCTCAGGGACGCATGCTCTATGTGAGAGAAACAACCAATGCCGCATTTTCTTCCTGGACTTCTCCCCTGCAAAGACAGGATTCTGATACACAGGAAGAAAAAAAACAGGAAATGCTCTCCCGCATTATGGGAAAATTAAAAAGTGGGAAGAAGCTTTCTGCCAAAGAACTGGATTTTCTGCGGCGTACCGATCCAATTCTGTATGCCCACGCCCTGCGCGTCCAACGAATGGCGGAGGCTTTAAAACAGCAGCTCTCCCATGCAAAAAGCAAGCAGGAAGCAAATGATATGATTACATCCGCGATTGCCGGGGTCTCGGACAAAGATCCGGACAAAGAATATCTGCTGGCTGCTTACAATGAGGTTTCCAAAAATTTTCATAAATCACCGGCTTATCAGCGTCTGCCTAACACTCCGGAAGATGCCAAAAAAAGAAAAACAAACAATCCGAATGCGCATTTTACCGATGATGAGGACACGAATGACGATACGGATGATCTCCTGTCATGGACCCCGCTTCAGGAAATTATTGATGCGGCTCCAACACTAGAATGTCAGGGCTAGGCTTATATAGCTGGAACATTATTATTTCAAGTAGTGTTCCAGCTTTTCATTTACACACAGACGGATTTCCTCTGCAACACGTTCACAGTATGTCTTTTTCATACCCGCCTGCACACCAACTGCTACTAATTCCTTTTTCCCCGGATTTTTGCCATTTCCATCTACAGTGGTTGTGTGCTCACCATAATACGTATTACTGTACGTGAGATCATAGGCAGGACTTAAACGCCACATATCATCCTTTTCATTATAAATGTAGGTAAAGTTTTTAGAATGATCATCACGATTATGTGCGAATACATTAAAACACATACGACGATACATATTTTCCACATCCGCTGTACAATCCCTTGTCAGAATTTTTGTCAACTTCATCAATTCATGATAGTCCAGACTTGGTTGATTAAAATCTAACTCCAATAAGGCAGCCGCAGTTAACATATGTGCCCTTTTTATTTCATTCTTTTCTATTCTTCGATCAAATCTCTTTGTTCCAAAATATCCCGGACATATATCTGATGAAAAAAGCCGTGTTTCACTCATTACAATTCCACAGGCTTTTGCACACAGAGAATAATCGTATTCCATTTTTCCCACATCTTTTTTGTCCACATGTGCCGGAAATTTAATAATCCAGTTTTCTCCATCTATTTCCGTCATAATCTTAGGTCTTGCACCACCACTGGTTCCTCCCAGCCGGTACAATTCATCTAATTTCTCCGAATATTGCGTGCTTAATATTTTCTGGCAATGCACAGATAGTTCGTCCAGATCATCCATCTGTTGTCCCATCCCAATCTCCTTCTGCGGATGATAGGTCAAAGCTCCCATTCCAGATTTTCCCACGATGGCAAGACGATCCAATACCGAATATTGTGCTTCCTTTTTTCCACGTTCTTTCAGCAAACGCTCCAATAAAAGCTGTCCCCATGCATCCGGTAAACTATCTGCAAATACTCCGAACAATCCGTCAAAATAATCTTTTTTTGGCACAAACACTTCATTTTTTAGCGGAAGCGAAAATGGACTGACTGAAAATCCATGCTCCAGCCATTCTTCACTATAAGAAAATGCCACCTTATGATTCGCGGTCAATGCAAGCGTTCCCACAAGCCGGTCATCCATCCGAACCTCAAGACTTTCCCTTTGACTCATTGATTACCTCCTGAATATTTCGATATGGTACCTGTGTAAAAAGGTCCCGCAGTTCATCTGCAAGTTCCAACGCCATAGCAAGTTTTGTCAGTGACAAAAGCGAAATCTGTCCTGTTGTCTCAAATCGTTTAATAGAACCGTAACTTACTCCGCTCATATCCGAAAGTTTCTGTTGCGAAACTTTCCGCCGTCTGCGAATACGGCGCATACGTTCTGCCAGTTTTTTATCCAGTTCTTCTGCTGTTTCCCATACCAGTGCTTCCATATCATGCCCCATCTTGTCAGATAATATTTTATCCGTTTCACGCGATTTTACTTATTTTTATATAATATATTATCTAATATTTTAGCATATCTCTTCGGGTACCGCAACGTCTCCCTGACTATTTTTCCTATCATACAGTTTTTCCAAAACTGCTCCAATATCCGCTTCCACGCAAATGGATTTCTTTCGGATTTCCTCCGGCGCACAGGCTTCCTTCTTATTTATGCAGGCATAAACTGCATCCGGCCAGGTTGCATATAGATATATCGGCTCCAGTACGCCCAATATTCTTCCAATGTTTTATAAGGGAAAAAGCCCCCGGAATACATATCCGAAAATCCATACACCTGTCGGAAATCGCCAAACCACTTTTCAAAACGTTCCCCGGAATAGGTAAATCCTGCAGAAGTGGATAATCCCGCACCCGCGCCAATGATCACGGCCTCCGCTTTCTGCAGTGCCTGTTTCAGACGCTCTGTTTGTACATTCCCGTCAATTTGTGAGAATCCTTCTGTAGATGTCGTTGTCCTCGTCCTTAAAAACATTAAATACCACACTTTCCAGCTTTTTTTCTTCCGCCAGCTGCAGACAGGAACGGTAACAGGATGCCAGTAATTCCCGGTCCCGTTTTGTTACTCTCCCCTGCACCACCGGTCCTACCGTATGCAAAATATATTTACATGGCAGATTATACGCATGCGTATGTTTTGCGGTTCCTGTTTTTTCCTCGTGTCCCTGCCCTTCCATGATACGGGCACATTCCGCACGAAGCTGTACGCCACTGTAGGTATGAATTGCATTATCAATACAGCCGTGACACGGGCAAAAACACCCCAGCATCTGCGCATTTGCGGCATTGACAATCTCGTCGCAGCGCAGCGTGGTGATATCGCCCTGCCAGAGATACAGTCTGGCCTGCTGCCCCTGAAAATCCTTATCTGCCCTGTAGAAACCACGCTGATGCTGATCAGCGACCGCTGGAAAGTACTGATCATCCGCGATCTGCTGACCGGAACCAAACGGTTTTCCGAATTAAAAAAATCCGTGGGAAAAATCTCCCAGAAAGTGCTGACCTCTAACCTGCGCTCTATGGAAGAAAGCGGGCTCGTTTCACGAAAAGTCTATCCGGAGGTTCCTCCACGTGTAGAATACTCGCTGACCAAAACCGGATGGAGTCTGAAACCGATTCTCGATGCAATGGTGGAATGGGGCACGGAATACAAACAGAAGCATGAAAACGAAACTTTACAATAATACGAAAAGGAGCCACACAGCACTCCTGCTGTGTGGCTCCTTCGATATTTCATCATCCTTCAATTGCAATGTATTTGTTTTCTTCTACCGCTTTCTTTGCCTCTTTCTTCGGCACGAACAGCTTTAAGATACCATGCTTAAATTCTGCTTTGACATCCTCCTGCTCAATGTCTTCACCGACATAAAAGCTTCTCTGGCAGGCACCGGCATAACGTTCCTTGCGGATGTAGTGACCGCTGTCCTTTTCTTTCTCGTCCTTGTCGAGACCTTTCGCAGCACTGATGGTCAGGTATCCATCGGAAACAGAAGCCTTGATCTCATCCTTGGTAAATCCCGGAAGATCAATCATCAGCTCATATCCATCCTTCTGCTCTTTGATATCGGTCTTCATAATCCTTCCGGCTTTCTTACCGTAAAGCTTCTTTTCGGTATTATTCATTTCTTTATCCATATCATAAAATGGAAACTCATCAAACCAGTCATCAAATAAATTC
>ULWM01035818.1_pt1 | contig 9945 bp, 6 predicted proteins | sample 1960331 | NCBI WGS metagenome assembly ULWM01 (sample SAMEA4835812, study PRJEB28245) | human gut metagenome | biome: gut microbiome; material: fecal sample | place: Denmark | collected 2008 | reverse complement strand
AATATAGCTGTAGCTATAAACAACAAATAATCAAGAACCAAAAATGGATAGATAGGTTTCCCTATATATGGTTTTAGCATTGAGCTATAGACAACATAAAGCAGATACACTATTAGGCCCAACCCTACAAAACCGTATTTTGCAATATAATCAAGTATAAAAGAGTGTCCGCCTACTTTAGTCTGCGAGAACCAAGTTCCGAGAGGATTTGCCATAATCGCATTAAAAGATTTGGAATATGCTTCTTGGCGTGCATCCACGTCTGAAATATCAGAAGTAGTCTGTCCAGTAAGAGAACGCGACAGATCATAAAATCTTGCTGAAAATTCTTCACTATCAAACGTTTCGCTCATATGCTTTAATAGCTGAGCAAGGATATCGTTAGAAAAACAAAAAACAAGCGCAAGTAAAAATAAAAAAGTTATATAGTTACTAATATTAGTTCTTTTCGTAGTAAAAAGTGAAGTCAGGGCCAAAATAGAAAGTAAAAAAGCAGTTGTGTATTCCATCTGTAAAATGCAATACTCACTAAACACTATCAAAAACACCAAAATGAGTTTAAGAGCATATGAATACCTATAATCATGACTATACTTATACAAATAACAGAAGAAGGGAATCAATAACACAATAGTATATGCTAAATCAAATCCACCAATATTAAGGGACAAATAAACTGGGTACAAAGGATTTTCAGCAATAAATGCACCATTTCCCAAATCACGTGACGCACCCGGAAATGTTTGTAAACCTATAATAGTTGTGATCATCGTAATCAATATACGCATAAAATAAAAGCCTAGTATTATTTTGGCAGAGCAGATATCTCTCTTGCGAACTAAAACCATCGCCATCAACACTGGTATCATCTTTTGCAATAATCCAGAAATATCTTGCGAAATGACATAAGATGATTTTGCAAACGAATCTATCAATAGTTCCAAAATGAGAACCAAAAACAAACTAATCAATAATTTGACATCATTCGAGGTAATACTGCGAAACAAGAATACTGTTAATGCAATGATTATTATAGCATAAACAGAACTTGGAAACATTACACCATATCGAGGAAAGCCATGAAATATAAATGCAAGCATCAACCCCATTACATAAAATGGAATGCTTCTTTTTGAAACACCTTTCACTATCATATTAATATCTTTTTATATATATCCAACAATGTTTTCGAATTCGCCTCGACATTATGTCGCTGGCTAGCTATTTTAATCGTATTCAACTGTTCTTCCTTTTTAGCAAATAAATCACATACTTTATAAGCTAGAACATCAACATCATCATATCTATATAAATTTTGCTGTTGCCCCTCCATTATAGTAGGTAAACCTCCCACATAACTAGCAAGAACAGGTACTCCGAGAAGGATAGCTTCACTTAGCGCATTGGAACTATTTTCAATGCTTGACGGACATACAAAAACATTTGCCGACAAATATTCTTGTTTCATTTCTTCTGCAGAAAGAGGGCCACAGAAATGAATGCAGTCATGAAGATTATTTTTCTGTATGAGTGTTCGTAAATATTGGAAATAAGAAGTTCTATGTTTAATACTGTATTCCAACACGTTGTTCCCTGCTATACGAACTTTTATATCTGGATATTCACGAAGTATCATTGGTAAAGCTTTAATTAACTGATGGAGCCCTTTTATAGGATAATATGCCTGACTTACAAATATAGTATGCGGATTACACTTCTCGTATTGCCAATGGCCAGAATAGAACTCAGGGCGGAGAGTTTCATTGCAATTATGGTATGTTATGTTATTATTAATCGTCCACACAAAAGCGTGATCCCATTCTGTCCGGCCAATAACATGTTTTACTTTTTTTAAAAGCGCCCTCTCGTATTCACCACGTTTAAGCCAAGACTTTTTCTCTGCAAATGGTGTGCCCTTTATTATATCCCGAATTGTGATATTCTTTATTACGTCCTTATATGATAGGCCATCTAAATAATGATTGCCAATTTCAGCACAAATGCCTTGAATTGATACAACCACATGTTCAGCCCCACATGCTTCAACGAATGCAAGTCCATGTGAGAATTCTGTACCATGAATATGGGTAACATCCGGTCTGAATTCATCACAAATACGTTTAAAGTATGCTTCATAATCATGATTTATATGATTATTGCCAGCACCTTTGGGAATAAGATAATACTCTTTTTTATTTCCTTGCTCATGAGTTAGTTTATCTACATTGGCAATGGAAGCAACTGCTAAACGGATATTCTCGTCAGAAACCAATGATGAGGCTCCTGCAACCATCCACCCGCCAGAAGATTTTAAATCGTTTTTATTGCCTGTCAACAATGTCTTTGCCTCAGGAAAAACAGTATTAGTAATCCAAAGAATATTCATAAACTAATTATTTTTATATGGATAGGCTTTAGAACAAGGACCGTCAGTATACGACGTAATCTCATCAGCTAATAGTTTATGCGCTAACTCAACAAAACGTTTTGCAGCATTGGCTGGAGACCAAAGTTCTCTCATTGTATGGATAGCTTTTTTTGCCATCTCTAATCGCTCTGTAGGATTATCTAACAAGTAACACACCTTTGGGGTTAACTACGCTAAATCATTGACAGTATATCACCAATACAGCGTCCCCACTATTTTTCAAGCAGTTACGCATATATGTTTTTTTGAAAAAATCTGCTAAAATCTACTGAACAGCTTAAAATGAGCTATTTATGAATAGTTCACCTCAATAGAGGTAATGACTTGGCAATAGTACCAACTTCTTCATTATACATAAGTTTGCCTTGCTTGTCAAACAACTCTGTTACGATTGCAAAGATAAATTTAAAATCTGAGAAATAACATCTTTTGCGTTGTTTTTATAGATTATTAAATTATGGTCGGAAAATGTCTCAGAAATGCAACTGTACAATATCTAAAGAAACACATATAAGTTTCATATACAGCATTAAAAACATGAGAAATGTTAAATGCAATTCCCTTTCTAACAACTCAAAGCAAAATTTTCTCGTTTGTAGATTGTTTTTCGTACTTTTGAAATTAGAATTATAAAAATGGGTATTTTTAGAATTTATGACTAAGGAGTAACAATATACCCATTTTGTAAATAAAGGGAATGTTGAACACCTAAAAATATCAATTTATGAAAACCAAAGGACGCAACATATGCGATACCCTCAAGGCTATTCGCAAACAAATAGCGGATGCCAATGGGATAGACTATTCACCCGAAGAATGCCACTTCAAGGGCGAATGCAAGGGAACTTGCCCAAGATGTGAGCAAGACGTGAGAGACCTGGAACATGAGTTGAGAATCAGACAAATGGCCGGGAAAGCCATCAAGGTCGCAGGAGTGGCATTGGGAATCACCGCCCTCGCCGCATCCACCACATCATGCGCCACCCAGAAGGGATATTATAGTTCTATATCAGAGAAAACCCTCCCTATTCTATTTCAAGAATATACGCCAAACGATTCCGTCCTCCTCAAAGAAAAAGAAGCACTAAACAAGAAAGGAGTACTTTTTGTACAAGGGCATCTCATTGACGAGCAAGGAGATCCACAAGTAGGAGCCACGATTACGGCAAAAATTTCTGGCAGCAAGACTATTGCTGACAAAGATGGAAACTTTACTATCGAGGTGGAGAAAGAAGATATAATCACCGTGAAATATCTTGGCATGCAAGACAGAATCATCAAAATCACAAAAATGAGCCAAGAGAAACTCAATATTATCACTTTGACAGAAAGCAGAGATGTCTTGGGGGAAGTCGCAGTTATCAGAGGAACAGCTCCTATCATCAAGAAAGATACTCATTCAGAAGAAGCAAAGCAAGAAAAGTACACGAATGATGGTAAGACCGCCATCATCCAACAAACCGTCGCATCAGACTCCACCAAGAGCAGCAAGCTATTTGGCGCAGCAATCGAGGAAATGGCATCATTCCCTGGCGGTTCAGCTGCATTGATGCAATACATCGCCCAAAATCTCCGCTATCCAAACATACAAGGAGATTGCAATATACAAGGAAGAGTCATTGTTGGTTTCACTGTCAATGAAGACGGAACCCTGAGTGACATCAAGGTGATGAAAAGCATTTCCCCTACCTTCGACGAGGAAGCCATTCGGGTAGTGAAAAGTATGCCGAAATGGAATCCTGCCAAGCAAAATGGCAAGGCCGTAAAAACGAAATATACAGTCCCCGTTACCTTTAGATTAGAATAAAATGAAGACCGCCCCACTCATTTGCATCGACCGCCACCGCCTTACGATAGACGGCGAGGGTGTCACCACCCTCGTGGCATTCCACGGATGCCCTCTCCATTGCAAGTATTGCCTCAATCCCCAATGCCTCGAAGCCGACGGCGTATGGCAGGAGATGGACACGGAACTGCTGATGATGAACGTGGAGATGGACAATCTTTATTTCTTGGCGACAGGAGGCGGCATCTGCTTTGGTGGAGGCGAACCACTCTTGCGAAGAGCATTCATCAAGGAATTTTGCGAGCAATGTCCTGAGGAATGGCAGTTTACGATGGAGACGAGCCTCAACGTGCCTCGCCATCACTTGGAGGAAGTCATCTCCTTCATCGACTCCTTCATCATCGACATCAAGGACATGACACCTGCCATCTACCAAGCCTATACCGGCAAGGGCAATCAGCAAGTTATTGAGAACCTTGTCTGGCTCTACTCCCATGCCAAACATAAAGATAAAATCACCCTCCGTCTCCCCATTATACCCAAGTTCAACACTGAAGAGGACAGAAAACACAGTCGTCAAGTCTTAGAAGAATTAGGGTATGAGAATTTTGATGAATTTGAATATGTGATTAGAGGATAAACTGGTTAAATCTATGCCCTACCGAGACTATGGTCTCATTTCAGTGTTGTTTCTACGGACTATCTTGCCGTTCAAGGTGGACTCACGGATATACTCAGCCAACTTGCGATTGGTTTTTCTCGCCATCAATTTCAATACCTCGTAGCTTGGCAGAGAGAATTTCTTCGTGTCAAACTTTGACAGCTTGCGAATCCTTTTAGTGGGCAGTTTTCCACCCTTTCTCCTGGCTTGTTCATGCATGCTTGTAATTCGACATACTGTTTATAGCTGGTACACTCACTTTCTGCGACCGTTGGGAACAAAAATTCTCCGCCCTTATGGTGGAGCGAGGAGTTTTGGGGTTCCCAAAACATAACCTCGCTCCCTCCTCTAAGAACAAAAGACGAGACATTTGCCTTTCAGCTCTCCATGCCCAAGGTTGCAGACCTTAATTCTCGCAATTTGCACCAAAAATCAAAGCTGCCACATTGAAAGAACAAGGTCACAGATACAAACTACCTTGTTATTGAAGTGTGCAAAGGACAAGGTGATAATATTCAGTGCGCAACTTGCCAAGTGTAGTAATTGTGTTTTGTCGTTTTACTTTGTGAACTATGCCGAGTGTGTTATATGCGCTGTGTGTCCTCGGTATAGTCTGCATAAATCTAATGCCATGCTAAAACACTGCGGAGGTTTGCCCAAGTGGCTGGGGGCGCAAAGCCTCCAAGGAACGTTGCTGCAACCATTTCGGAGAATAGAGCGGTTGCCAATAAATCCACAAGTACATTCTACGGCAGACCAAGTGATGGGTATTTTTCAGTTGAGTAGTTGAGAATATGTTGTATGGTAATGAAAATCAAAGACTTAACTTATCAACAAGTTCTCAACAAATAGTTCTACACAACACTTCACTGGGCAAAAGAGAAACATAGGCAAGAACATTGAGGATTTCTCTTTTCAACATTATCTTTCTTTTGTTGAGATATTTGTTGAGAGTATGTAGAGCCGTAAATACTTGATATTCAACACTACTTTCTGTATATTCAACAAATCAGCAAAAATAAGGGGATTAGTCCGCCCTTTTAATGGCTTAGGACTATCCCCATCAAATAAGCTGCTTCATACCAATGCTTCTGTACTTCTTCGTGACAGAACGACAGCATTAAGCCAACGACAAGAGGACATTCAGTTAATAGCGTTTGTCCCTCCATTGAGTTGTAGGATAATGACACTACCTTTCTCTTTTGCCCCGTACAACCTCTTTATGATTGTGTCACGAAATCGAACAGCACCGTATGAATTTATACGGAAACAAAGGGCAACAATCATCGGGAAGCCATACTGCGTTTGCCAAATGCCCTTGGAAGTTTCCTTTTTCTGTTGGACATCCGACACCAAAAACAAGCCTTCCTTGTACATTGACCTTATCACAGCATGGAGTTTCGGGGCGGTGACATGAAGCATATCAACCAATTCACCCTCAATCATCCACAAGTCTTGCAAGTTGGACGGAATGGAAAACTCTCCATTTCCGTCCATAGTGATTACAGTTCTTTTCATGCCATTCCTCCCATTGTTGGCAAATGCCCCTTGATTCGATTTTCAAAGACTGATATGTCATGCTCCAACTTGGTGCTTGTCACCTTGGCATATATCTGCGTCGTGGTGATGTTCGTGTGACCGAGTATCTTGCTTACTGTCTCAATCGGCATACCGTATTCCAGGGACAATACTGCAAACGAGTGCCTACTAACGTGGTACGAGATTCGTTTCTTGATGCCACACATTGCAGCCACTTTCTTGATGCGCTTGTTGATAGTGTCAAGTCTGCCGATATTGAACAAGTGGCTGTCCTTTCTCAATGGCTTGTATCTCTCAACAATCTGCATCGGAATATCCATCAGCTTGACTTGAAACGGCACGCCTGTCTTTTGACGCTTGGAAACTATCCAAGGAGCACCGTTTATCATACAGATGTTGTCCTCCGTCAGGTTCTTTGTGTCAATGAAAGAGATACCTGTCCAACAGCCAAAAACGAAAAGGTCTCTTGCAAATGCCATGTTTGGGTCTTCCAACTTTATCTCGGTCATGGCGGTAAGCTCGTCCAAGGTCAAGAACTCACGCTCCTTGTGGTCTGGGTCAACGTGGTACATGGCAAAAGGGTTTCTCGGTATCTTGCCGTTGTAGTGTGCTGCCGTGACGATATGCTTCAACGGAATGGAGTATATCCAAATGGTGGACTGCGTAAGCCCTACAACGTTCTTCAAGTACAGGCAAAAGTCACGGATGAACTCCTCGGTAAGCTCATTCATTGCCATGTCGCTGCGCTTGTACTGAAACTTGATGAACTCGGCAACGTACTTTCTTACCACAAGATACTTGCGATAAGTCCTAACAGCTCGGTCTTTGCCCACACGTTTGGCAAAGGTTGCGTTCTCCTTGTCAAAGGCTCTGAGCAATGTCTCGTACTCCATGCCTATGCCTTGATAAGCGTTTCTCACCATTTCAGCGGTAACGAACGCCTCACGGTCGGAAAGTCTCTGGTAATGCTTGGTGATTTGAGCCTTGATGTTGTCAAGCGCAAAGTTCACCTCCTTGGCTTCCTTGCTTCTTCCCTTTGCTCTGTTGCCCTTGGCATCCCATATCGCCTTGCTTACGCTCTGCTTGCAGCTGAACTGTGCGATAGTTCCGTTGATTGTCACTCGTCCCATGATAGGGACAATTCCGTTTCTCTCCTTGCTTCCATTTACATAGAAGACTGTCTTAAATGTACTTCTCATAATTCCTTGCTTTTTGTTCGGTGCAAAATTAAATCATGAGAGTTGCATGGCAAATTCTAAACCTGTGCAGAATGAAGAAGTAAGAACCGAAGCCGTTAAATATGCTTATTTGGGCATTTCTTTGAGGTAATGACTTGAAAGCGTTTCCACTTCTCAAATCCGCCATTTTCGCATTTCCTCACGAATGCCACAAAAAGCCAACGACTGCCACAACCACTTGAAACTCAAAACAAAAGCTCAAATCTGCTATTTTTTGCTTTTTTTATCAGTCTTTTTTCAAGAAATCCACATGATAAGAGACGGTTAACTGGCAGATAATACGAACTTGGACAATCGTCTAAATTAAGTAATAGTCAATATTAGGATGCCAAAATCACACTTCAGAATTATTGCTTTTCGATGTTTAAAGCCAGAACATCCCGATCCTTTAGAAATGCATTATGTAAATCGGATGCAGCGTTCTTTGGCTAAAGGAAATCGGTGTTTTAAGTTCTATCAAGATGTAGATGTGAACGATGATGGAAGCAAAGTGAGCATTCCTGTTAGCTTTTATAACGATAGCGTGATATATGATACAGAGAGTATGTGTGTCAGCGTAAGTGCTATTGTGGGCGAGAATGGAAGTGGTAAAAGTTCCATTCTTGATATGATGGTTAGGGTGCTAAACAATGCTGCCACAGCCTTGATGGGAGAAAAGCCTCTATATGCAGCAGCAGAGCATGTACATTATATAGAAAATGTCTATGGGAGTATATTGTTCATTCAAGGAGCTAAATTGAAAAGACTGGATGTAAGAGGACGATTTGTTGAGGTTTATGAGTATAAGAAGCAGGATTATAAAAATGTTGAAGACAATGAACGAGACTGCTATTTGATTGGTAAAAAAGAAATTTGGCTTGATGCACGAGACGGTCGCAGAGAGGAGTTATTACCACGGAAAGTAAACAGGCTGCACAAATTGGCTAATTTGTTTTATTCTGTGGTTTGCAATTATTCTCTATACGCTTATAATCCTAGCGATTATTGGGAAGAGTTCAGTAGTGAAGAGCGTATTTCCAAAATTAGTCCAAAGCAAGACTTTCAGCATAATCCATATCTTAGATGTTGGCTGACTGGACTCTTTCATAAAAATGATGGTTACCAAATGCCTTTGGTGCTTAATCCAATGAGGTTGAATGGTATTATTAATGCCCCAAAGGAAAATAATCTAGCCAAGGAACGGTTGTTGTCAATGTTGTTTTATAAAGATGAGAGGAAACAAGATAGTGTAGACTCTTTTCCTTTTCGGATTATCAATCGAGACCATGTTATTGTAGGGTTGGTGTTAAATTCCAAACAAGATGAAGCAATCAAATGGACAAAAGACTGGATGGTAGAAAGACATCTTTTTGGAAAGAGAAGTCGACTTTATACAGATTTCGAAAGAATAGAAGAAGACATTTTGGATTATCTGCAAAATATGGAAAAGATAGACAGAAATGGAATAAACCATAAATTAGCTTGCAGATACCTTGTGTATAAGATTATTAAAATAGGACTTACTTATAAGAAATATAATAAGATTATTAGCAATTTAAGGAAAAAGGACAGGAGCGTAGACTTACTACATAGACATTTAGAAGAGCTAGTTGGTGATCTTTCGCATATAACTGCAAAATTTCGACGAACATTGATGTATCTTATCACGGATATGTATAATAATGATACCAAGTATGATCTGAATAAACTATATGAAGAAGCCGAGAAATTTGTAGTAGAGAATAATCAGTTTGGAATCCTTCAATATAGAGAGACCGCAGATTTTTTACCTCCTCCGATATTCGATATAGAATTCAGAATTGTCAAGCGAGAAGATATCGATAAAAATGGGGAATATAACGATGGAGACATTATTCCCTTTTGGAGTCTCAGTTCGGGTGAAAGACAGATAGCATATCTTATCAGCAATTTCGTATATCATCTTGTTAATATTAATTCCGTTCATGCGATTGATAATGATGTTGTTGCAGGATTGCCATTACTTAAGTATAGATACATTAACGTTATATTTGATGAGATTGAATTATATTTCCATCCTGACTTACAACGCCGTTTCCTTTCACTAATTGTTTCGGCTCTTAAAAATATACATATTAGTCATATTGAAGGCATAAATATATTGTTAGTTACCCATTCCCCTTTTGTGTTGAGTGATGTACCAAGAAGTAATGTTTTAGCACTTTCTGATAATTATTCTGTAAACGGCGAAACTTTTTGTACTAATATTAATGAAATGCTTAGCGATAGTTTCTTTATGGAATATTCTATGGGGCAAATAGCACAAGAGGAGATA
>ULWM01058377.1_pt1 | contig 10079 bp, 7 predicted proteins | sample 1960331 | NCBI WGS metagenome assembly ULWM01 (sample SAMEA4835812, study PRJEB28245) | human gut metagenome | biome: gut microbiome; material: fecal sample | place: Denmark | collected 2008 | reverse complement strand
TGTATATCATCCTGAGGTAGAAAAACCACTTGCTCGGGTCGGACATCATCATTCACAGCAAGCATGGCTCCAGCAGACGCTTCCTGCATGGAAGCAAAATAAAGAAAAGCCGTAGTGGTGCTGTACATAATATATATCGCTTCTTCACCACGCCCCACACGAGCGTCAAAATCCGAGGGAATGTAAACAATGCCCACCACTTCATCACATTTCATCAATTCCTTAGCAGCAGGCAAATCAGCATTGTTTGTCAATACCCGTGCCTGCGGAGTGGCATCCAGCAAACGGATGTAACTGCGGCTTAACGGAGTGCGACTCATATCCACTACTGCCACCGGAGCATTGCGTACCACATTGGGAGCATACATATAGTTATAAAGTAATCCATACACAAAGATGCCACCGCTGAGTACCAATAAAATGGAATAGCGGGTACATATTACACGAAACTCGTGCCAAGATACAGCTAATATATTATTCAATATCGTCATATTTCCGACTGATTAAAGAGCGTTTCAAATGAGGTAACAACAATAAAGGGGGAATAAGAAACAACAGCAGACAGGCTGCATTGCCCCACATATACGCATAACCATAGTTGCCATAAAGAAGATTCTGTCCAATCTCGACAAAATGACGGACAGGAAAAAGATAAGAGGCATAGTACACCGGTGCAAACATGTGAGGCACCGGAAATGTAACCCCGCCAAGGGTAGCGCCTAACGACCCTACCATGGAAACTATACTGATAATAATACTCAACGCAGGAAAAAGAGAGAACAGAAAAACCGCCAGTGCCTGCGTAGCAATGACCAATAGTGCCGAAGTAAAATTCAACGCCCAAAAACCACAATCCATCGGTATATGCATAACACCAAAAAAGACATAGTTTGCCAGAATACTCATAACGATAAAGATAAAACTATATGGAAGCAACTTGGCAGTAACCGCCACCCAAATATTCCCATCTGCCACCGCAAGCCAGTTGGCTGAAGTATGGAATTTCCCTTCACTGCCAATGGAATATGTGGTGACCAACAACAAGATAACTTGCAGAAAAACGAAAAAGAATGGCTGTGTAAGATAAACCGAATAATCCATATCAGGATTAAATAACGGATGATTCTGTGTGGTAACCGGTAACAGAAAAGATTCTATCTCTTCCTGATTTATACCCAGTGCCACAGCATGAGTGACAATGGGAACTACCGAAATGCTTTTCAACAAACTTTGAAATGCTCCGTGAATCTCACTTCCCACACTCATCAATGCATAATGGTAATAATAAGTCAGAGCTGTTTCCTTACCATCCATCACCTTTGCTTCAAAACCAGACGGAATACTGAGGTATCCATAAATACTTTTCCGCTGCACATCTGCCCTGGCCTCCACTTCATCAGCATAATGCCGAGTAATGCGGAAAGTAGGAACAGCCTCGGTCATACGAATTATCTCACGAGAAGTGGCTGTATTATCACCATCCACAATACCCACAGGCAGATTCTCCATCTGTCCGTTACCAAAAATTGTAGCCATAAAGAAGATAGAGAACAAAGGCAAGACGATACACGACGCAAAATAAATGCGCCGGGAAACCATACGGTCCAGTTCACGTTTCAATACCGCTATAAAAGGAGATTCTTTCATTCAAGTAGTTCATTTATATTTACCATTCACTGCAATCAGAATAACACAGCTATCCTTCTATCATTTCAATTCATCCAAATTTACCAAGACGGACATATCCGGTCTTAACCCCTCCATCGGCTCTACAGGCAGCGCATGAATTTCAAAAGTTTTCATATCGTACGTCCCCGTCTGCTTGGTAGATCGCCAAGTAGCAAAACTCCCCAACGGGCTGATGTAATTGATTTTAAATACCTTGTTTTTTACATCAAGAGCCGGAATATCTCCCATGAAATTCTTGTTCATACGGAAATAAGGCATATAGTCCTCACGGACATTAAGCACTACATGGCAATCATCTAATACTACCAAGCTCATAATGGGAGTCCCCGCTCCTACCAGTTCTCCACGCTTGGGGTAGATGGTTGATATCTGTCCGTTTTCGGGAGCTGTGAGGCGGGCATCCATCAACAAGGCCTGAACCTCATTCACAGTGCCCCGAGCCGCATCCACCAAGGAGCGGGCACTCTCTTTATCCTCTTTCTGCGCTCCGTCCTTCACTAATAAAAATTGTTGATGCGCTGCCCGTTCGGCGGCAACAGCAGCTTTATACATGGCTTCCACTTCATCTTTCCGCTGACTGGTGACCACGCTATCTTTGTAAAGCGCCTGAATACGGCCATACGTCACCTTGGCCAGTTGCAAGTCACTCTTTGACTTGTTCCACAATTCTTCTACCGAACGGACTATTTGCCGACGTGTACCGTCGTCAATTTTCTTATTCTGAAATTTCGCAATATCTTCCAAGGCATTTACCTGCTGGAACTTCGCCCAAGCCTCAGGACTGTTAATCACAACCAAGGTGTCGCCCATCTTTACATACTGTCCCTCCCGGACCAAAAAGGTATCAATTCGACCGGGAAGTTTTCCAGAAATCCGTATTTCAGTAGCTTCTATCTGCCCTTGCAATACAACCGGTTTATCGCTCATAGCTATAATCCCAATGGCAGACACCATAACAATGGCCACAAGAACAACGATAAAAGCGACTCCTAACTGTTTCTTCTCTTTTTCCATATTGTTTTCTTTTTTTATTATTTTCCGAATATAAAGTTCTCAGTTTGTCCGGTACGGCTATACTGCCAAAAGCTTTCGGGCATTCCGCAAGTAGAGAGCAGAGATGCCAGTGCCACATCATATTTATAATAAGCCAGCAAAAAAGCAATCTGCACCTTGGACAACATGGTTTCTGCATCAATCACATCAGTAGAGGTAGCCATTCCTTCCTGAAAGGACTTTTTACGGATACGTACCAGTTCACGACTCATCTCAATCGTGGTATTGAGTGCGGCGACATCATCCTTTGCATTCTGAATTTCGCTATATAACTTGTCTACCAGAACTCCCAATTCATTCTGAACCTTTTCCCGTCCCAGTTGCAAAGTTTGTTTAGTAAGACGCGCCTGACGGATATTGGCTTCACGGTTCAGCCCGTCGAATATATTCCAAGTAAAGCCCACCCCTATCAAAGTACGGGGCATCAAGTTTTTCGGAAGATTGTCTGCATAAAGTGTCTGCTTTCCAAACAATGCAATGGTAGGGATGTATGCACTTTTACTGATTTTCAATTGATTATCTGCCATCACCTCCTGTATTCGCAATTTACTTACTATATAGTTGCCGGTACTTACCAGATTCTTGAAATAAAGTTCATCGGGCAGATCATGGTTCATAAACAAAGGAGAACTGGGATTAATGGATGTAGCGTCTTCCACATTCAACAAAACTTTCAAGGCATTTTGCGCTACATTTAAATCTTTCCGAGCAGATTCCAACTCACGTCTGGCTTCATCCATAGTGACCTGGGCAAAGAGGCGTTCGGCCTTATTTATCATACCGTTCTTCTCCAGTTTCATAGCATTACGGTAATGTTTCTGTAAGCCTAGAAAGGTTTGCTCGCGTACATCCACCACTCTTTGCGCCAGACGCAAAGCATAATAAGTTTCCACCAGCTCCGATTGCAAAGTAGCTCCCGCCTCTTCCCTACCTGCTTTGGCCAAATCTACCATACGGTTACCAATACGGGTCGCAAAGATTCGTTTTCCGCCTGTAAAAAGCGGCCACATCACATTAGCATCTATGGTTGTCAGGTTACGTTCTAACAAAGGAAAAGTAAGGGTATGCGCACCTATATTATCAAGAATAGAAGAAATAAATTTATCATCGGGCACAATGGAATGTACAAAGTCTTTTGCCGGATCGGTAAATTGCTTTAAAGGTTCCTTGACCTCAATATTGTTGGACAAATGGACGTATGCCCCCGATGCATTCAAAGACGGATACCAAAAAGCATTCATCTTTTGTCGCTCACTGCGTGCTATCTCTATAGCCTTATCCGCCATTTGCAACGTGTGGCTGCCCTTGTTCATCAGGCTGGCAGATTGTTCCAATGTTAAAGATAATTCCCCGTTTTGAGCTGATAATGAAACCGGGAACAAAAGGACACATAAAAATATTTTATAATGCATACACTGTTTAGTTTCTGTTATGTTGTAATAAACAGAAAACCAAACAGATTGTTTGAACAGGATTATTTATTAAATAACTCGAAAGTGAATTTAAAACCAAAGGTATCAAATTGCCCGTTGATAGTGCTTACAAAAGCCCCCACATCAAATATATGTGTACCGATGCCATAACCCAACTCGATATATGGATTAAGATGTGGCATGAACAGGATACCACCATACAAGCGCTCCTGCTGGACTAACCCCAGCCAACGGTTTAAGGGTTTCAAGAGAATAAAGGGAGACTCATAAGTGAAATTCCCCCGCCAGTACTGACGTGAGGAGTTATACCAACGTCCGTCCAACAATTGGAAAGTGCCACCAATATCATCATTCCATCCTTCGGGAAGATTACGACGGGCAAAGTTGGCAAAATCCACGAAATACATATCTTCCTGCTTGGTAAACATCCCCCCCCCAATGCGATAACCGATACTTCGGATTCCGCTTAGCTTCAAGTTTTGCTGTATATCAAACTCCCAACGTTCATGAGCACCCGTACTCTTGAATACACCTTTAATACCCCGTTCATAATCCAGCATAAAAGTAGGCATACTGGAACCTACATTCATCTTCCGGCGACCGTTCATGTAATAATACATACCAGGAGTCCATTCAATACGTATACGAGGTGCAAAACTATTGTATTCTGATCTGATACCTCGCAATGCCGCCCAATCCTTATCAGGCAACGGCTTTTCAAGAATGACTTTCGAATTATTTATCAGATACCTCCAATGTACGGAAACACCTGCTTTAACAAACAAGCCATTCACTATTTCTATATTATGGAACAGATTGAGATACACATCCTTAAAATAATCCAACTCCAATTGGTCAAAATTAAAGGTACTATCGGGCAATTGCTTTAGCTGATCCAATACGACACTACTATATATGCGGTTACCGTTACCTACACTAACCTCAAAACTAGCCTGCTTTTCCGGCCAATATTGCCAATCGGCATCCGCTTTCACATAAAGTTCCTTATGTGTAAAATTATAACCTATCTGCGGACTGATTCTAAGTACACGCCCATCATGAAAAAGCCGACTGTATTTAAACTTCTGCTTATATGAAAAACCCCTGCTGTGACTATAATCCAACAACACCGGATTAATAAGTGGAGAACAACGCACACTCCCCATGCTGGACAAATTCACATTGTAACTACTGATAAGCATATCACCCAACTCTCCCCAAAACTCCAAATGTTCATTCTTCTTCTTTTTCGGTACGCGTAAAAGCGTATCTTGACGTAAAGCATAACTTCTGTACAAAGAATCTTCCAAAGCGGACAACGGAATGGGACGCAGTTCATTGAACTTTTCCTTATCTGTTATCAGCTGTTCCGAATCACAAGTCAGCTTGTAGGATTCCGTCAGATCATGGTGATGCTTCTTTTGAGATTTACGCCGGGCGGCTCCTTCATAAAATTTAATCTCATTGTACTTCAACCAGGCTCCTATATCCATTTCCAGATGGTTACCTAGAAACTTAAAAACAAGATTCAAATCAAACTGCACCGGCAGAAACTCCACATCGCCCTCCTCCCCCATCTTGACACGAACTTTGAAGCGGATCACATCATAAACGCCCTCAATATAAAGTTCACGAATAGTCCATATCTGATCACTAACCCACATATATCCACTGACCAATTGCGTACCACGGAATTTGGGAATAATGAGTATTTTATACCGCTGGCAGTCGGAAGAACCAGCTATAGAATCCAATAAATAATGATAATATCTGCTAGATTTCTTATCCAACGGAGAAAGAAGTTTATCGGACATCAATGAAGAAGAATAGATATTCATGTTCAAATAATCCATCACATCCGTTATCTGTCCCCTGTTACGTGGAAATGTAGTAGATACCGCCTTTATCTTACGGTCGTATATATCAGGGGCCGTATAATGCAACTCACTAAGAGACTCCATAAGATAATCATTGATGTGTTTTTCGAAACGGAACATGGACGGTACATAGCGGATAAGGTGATTGCGCTTATGTACCTTCACTTTTCCTTTTATATATAAATCAGCCTTATACTCATCAATGATACGGGAATAGAACGGCGAAAACTGGAAAATACACTGAAGAATGGAATCAGACACCACCGGCTTGTCGGGCATATCAACCTTTTCCCTCTTAGCCTGAACAGCTAAAGGTAACAAAAGACAAAATATAATCAGTCTGACAATCCGTATATAGTGCATCAATGTACTTTCTTTTCATCATTTGAAGAGCAAATATAAACAAAAACCAACAGGCTGATGCATGATAATACTTAATTAACATCCTTAACAGAAATGAAAAATGATTAGCGATATAGCGAATTATTAATCAAAAAGCAGTATTTTTGCAGCCAACAACCAGTAAAAGAAAGACAACATGTCCAAAATGAGATTTTTTGCTCTACAGGAGTTAGCCAACAGACGCCCCGTTAAAGTTGACTACCCCTCTGAAAAGTTAGCTGATTATTACGGTAACCACGTATTCGACCGTAAAAAAATGCAGGAATATCTGCCTAGTGAGGCTTATAAAGCAGTAATAAACGCAATTGAGAAAGGTACCCCTATCAATCGTGAAATGGCCGACATGATAGCCAATGGCATGAAGAATTGGGCAAAGACCTTTAATGTTACCCACTACACTCATTGGTTCCAGCCTCTGACTGACGGAACTGCCGAAAAGCACGACGGCTTTATTGAATTCGGTGATGACGGTAATGTTATAGAACGCTTCTCGGGCAAACTGCTTATCCAACAAGAACCGGATGCGTCCAGTTTTCCCAACGGCGGTATCCGGAACACATTTGAAGCCCGAGGCTATACGGCATGGGATGTTTCTTCTCCGGCTTTCATTGTAGACAGCACACTTTGTATTCCTACTATCTTCATCTCTTATACAGGCGAAGCACTCGACTATAAAACTCCTTTATTGAAGGCATTAGGTGCTGTAGACAAAGCAGCAACTGAAGTTTGCAGAATGTTCGATCCAAACGTAAAACGCGTATTCGCCAATCTAGGTTGGGAACAAGAATACTTTTTAGTGGATACCGCACTATATAATGCACGTCCGGATCTTTGTCTGACCGGACGCACCTTAATGGGACACTCGTCTGCCAAGGACCAGCAGCTAGATGACCACTACTTCGGTTCCATCCCTCCACGTGTAACCAGCTTTATGAAAGAGTTGGAACTAGAATGTCACAAACTAGGAATTCCGGTAAAAACACGGCATAACGAAGTGGCTCCCAACCAATTTGAGCTAGCCCCTATTTTTGAAGATGTAAATCTAGCCAACGACCACAACCAGCTAGTAATGGACCTGATGAAGCGTATCGCTTCCAAACATAATTTTACTGTACTGCTCCACGAAAAACCATTCAAGGGAGTAAACGGATCGGGCAAACACAACAACTGGTCACTTTGTACAGACACAGGTATCAATTTGTTCTCTCCTGCCAAGACTGCGGAAGGAAATATGCTTTTCCTTACTTTCATAGTCAACGTACTGATGATGGTCTATAAAAACCAGGATTTACTACGTGCCTCTATTGTCAGTGCCGGAAACAGCCATCGCCTGGGAGCAAATGAAGCACCTCCCGCCATTCTGTCTATTTTCCTAGGACGTCATCTTTCCCATATGTTAGACGAAGTAGTGGCACGTCTGAATGACGCTGAACTGACCCCTGATGAAAAGAAAGCATTGCAATTGGGTATCGGGCGCATACCTGCCATATTGCAAGACAATACAGACCGTAACCGTACCTCTCCTTTTGCCTTCACCGGAAACCGTTTTGAATTCCGTGCCGCAGGTTCATCTGCTAACTGTGCCGCATCAATGATTGTTATCAATGCCGCTATGGCACACCAGTTGAATGAGTTCAAGACCCAGATAGATAAATTAGTAAACGGAGGGATGGAACAGGAAGAAGCTCTATACAAGGTATTAAAAGAAACCATTATCGCTTCACAAAACATCCGTTTTGAAGGTGACGGCTACTCGGAAGAATGGAAAGCAGAAGCCGCGCGACGCGGATTGACTAATATCTGCCATGTACCCGAAGCCATCCTGAAGTTCAACGATAAACAATCTCGTGCAGTACTGATAGGCGAAAAAATATTCAATGAAAATGAATTGTTTTGCCGTATAGAAGTGGAACTGGAAAAGTTTACTAAAAAGGTCCAGATTGAAAGCCGTGTACTAGGCGACCTGGCCATCAATCATATTGTTCCCACAGCTGTAATTTATCAGAACAGACTATTAGAAAATCTTCGTGGTCTAAAAGAGATATTCTCCACCGAAGAATATGAAAAACTGACCGAGGACCGGAAGAATTTGGTACGTGAAATTCAAAACCGCATACTTGCTATTAAAAAAGCCGTGCACAACATGACAGAAGCCCGAAAAGTAGCAAATCATTTGGGAAGCCAAGTAGAGAAAGCCTTCAGTTACGAGGAACAAGTGCGTCCATATTTGGAAGAAATCCGCGACCATATTGACCATTTGGAACTAGAAATAGACGATGAGATTTGGCCATTACCTAAATATCGTGAATTACTGTTCACCAAATAAAATTTCACACAAAAAAGAAAGGATAGGAGATAAAAACCTATCCTTTTGTTATTTTTTGAAGATAAATTAATAATATATCTTTCTTTTTTCTTCTGATTACTTCGTCCTTTTATTTTTTCTTCTTATATTTGTGCTCTATAACACGGTTTTATAGCACGTTTATGGTTAGAAAAGAATTATCAGAAACTGAGATTGCTGAAAGTATACCAGACTTATGGCAACCTTTAACACAGGAACAAAGAGAGTTCTTGGCTCAGAACTTTACGATACAAAAGTATAAAAAGAATGAGACGATATACTGCGAAGGAGAAACTCCGATGCACCTTATGTGTCTTCTTAGTGGAAAAGTAAAAATCTACAAAGAAGGTGTGGGAGGACGTAGCCAGATTATCCGCGTATTAAAGACGAAAGAATATTTCGCATACCGAGCCTTTTTTGCCGAAGGGAACTTTGTGACAGCTGCTTCTGCTTTCGAACCTTGCACTATCTGCCTTATTCCCATGCCGGCCATTATGAAACTGATAAAAGACAACTCAGAATTAGCTTTGTTCTTTATCCGCCAACTTTCTATCGATTTGGGAATTTCTGATGAAAGAACCGTAAATCTTACACAAAAACATATTCGTGGGCGATTGGCAGAATCTCTGTTATTTTTGAAAGATACTTATGGAGTAGAAGAAGATGAATCTACACTAAGCATTTACCTTTCACGAGAAGATTTGGCAAACTTATCAAATATGACTACTTCGAACGCAATCCGTACGCTTTCTAACTTTGCAACTGAAAAACTAATTACCATCGACGGTAGAAAAATTAAAATCATTGATGAAGAGAAACTAAAAAAAATCAGCAAAATAGGATAAAATCTAATATCAATTCATACTTCACACACACAGGCGTCCGTTTTTCCATAACAGACGCCTGTTTTTTTCGCGACTTATAAAAACCTTTTTCTGCACCATCTGTTATTAGAGAAACTAAAAACCAAAAAACTATGAGTAAAGGTAAATTATGGGGAATCATCCTCCTTATTTTATTTGTGCTGGGATTCGGTATCTGGCTTTATACCAGTTCTGACGTAAAAAAAGATGTAGACCAGGAAGGCGTAGGCGTGTTAGACGACATGACTATACCCGCTGTGGACTAAATAATAATAAACACTAACTTAAACTTTACATTATGGCTAAAGAATCTGTGAATATCCTGAAGGATAAAATTGACATTGTGGACTTGTTGGCTCAGCTGAATGCAGCTCTGTCTGAAGAATGGTTGGCTTTCTACCAGTATTGGGTAGGTTCG
>ULWM01065611.1_pt1 | contig 10123 bp, 6 predicted proteins | sample 1960331 | NCBI WGS metagenome assembly ULWM01 (sample SAMEA4835812, study PRJEB28245) | human gut metagenome | biome: gut microbiome; material: fecal sample | place: Denmark | collected 2008 | reverse complement strand
AATTCAATGGGTTTTTCCGTCAGTTTTTCGGCGTACGAGAGCCAAGACGTGAGTGAATCCGGAGTACTCTTAATCGCATCAAGGGCCATGATTACAGAACCAGTCGAACCATGAAGCGTCCGACTTCAAGAAAAGGACGAATGAAAAATGTCGTGGCTCCCGTTGCAATCAGCACCAGCATGATTGCAAGACCGTAGCGTTCGAGTTTGGAAAACTCATAGGCCCAGCGCCAAGGCAAAAGTCCCGTGAGGATTCTTCCCCCGTCCAAAGGAAGAATGGGAATGAGGTTGAAGGCCATGAGCATGAGATTGACGGAAATGCCGGCGTGCACAAAAGAGACCCCGAGATTAAGAGCGGTCGAATCGTGCGTCAGAAAAAGCATCCGACGCAGCAAGAGCGCCCAGCATATCGCCTGAATCAGGTTGCAGGCAGGGCCGGCAAGAGCCACCCAAATCATGTCTCGCTTGGGATTGCGGAGCATCGCAAAATTCACGGGGACCGGTTTTGCCCAACCGAAGAGAATACCGCCCATGCCCGTTAGAAGCGAAGAAAGCAGGAGCAACCCCGGAACCAAAATCGTGCCGACCGGGTCAATGTGGTGGAGCGGATTGATGCTTAATCGCCCGAGTCGATACGCCGTGCTGTCACCGAAACACCGAGCCGCATAGGCGTGCGCCGACTCGTGCAACGTAATAGCAAGAACAGACGGAATCGCGTAAACCAGAAGTGTCGTCAGAATCTGAATCATAGGGAGCGCAGTCTAGCAAAAGCGCCTCTTTTCGGCTTAGGAACGCGACGAAATCAATTGGAATCAAGAAAAAATCCTCCGGGATTCTCGTGAGAAAACCGGAGGAGTCGGATCTTAAATCGGTCGGCGTATCCGAGGCGGACACGCCGTCATATCCGATTAGAAGACCTTGCAAGCAACGAAGCCGAAGGCAACGCTGAAGACAATCGCGAGAACGCCCGGGATGAAGAACGCGTGGTTAAACACGTATTTGCCGATGCGGGTCGTACCCGTGTCGTCCATCTGGACCGCGCCGAGCAATGTCGGATAGGTCGGCAGAACGAACAGGGCGCTGACAGCAGCGAAGCAGGCAACGAGCATGTAGCTATCGCCGGGGTTAGCAGCCGTGATGCCGAGAGCCGCGATGATGGACGGCGTGATGGCCTTAGCGGTAGCAGCCTGAGAATACAGGAGCATAGAGGCTAAGAAGAACACGACAGCGAGCAGGGCCGGATACTGAGAAACGGACGAAGCAGCGAGAGCCTTAATTTCAGCAACGTGACCGGAAACGAACGTGTCGCCGAGCCAAGCAACGCCCAAGACGCACACGCAGGCAACCATACCGCTCTTGAAGACGCTGGTGGAAGCAACATTACCGATTTGAACTTTGCAGGTCATCGTGATGAGAGTGCCGATTGTGAGCATGATGCTCATAATGGCCGCGTCACGCGGAACGATAACGGGCTTGATTAAACCAACAGCCGGAGAAATCGCAGAGGCGTACAGAACGACAGCGATAACGCCGAGCAGGAAGATACCGACGGAGCGCTTCGCGAAAGGCTGGAGTTCCTTGACGATTTCGCCCTTGGGGGCTTCGATCAGACCGGCAGCCAGACGTTCACGATAAACCGGATCGTTTTCCAGCTTCATATCGGAAATGAGCGTCATGATGAAGGCCGTGACCATGCAGCCGGCAAACGTCGTGAGCAACCAAATACCGAGCAAGGCCGGGTAGCTCCAGCCTAACGGTTCCAAAACGCCGCTCATGTAAATCACAGCCGCGGAAACCGGAGATGCCGTAATGGCAATCTGGCTGGCGACGACAGCGATAGAAAGCGGAACGACAGGCTTGATGTGCTGTTCCTTAGCGACTTCAACGATAACAGGAATCATCGAGAAAGCCGTGTGGCCCGTACCGGCGAAGATCGTCAACACATAGGTGACGGTCGGCGCAAGGTAGTTAATGTTTTTCGGATTGCTACGCAGGATGCGCTCTGCAATCTGGACGAGATAGTCCAAACCTCCGGCTAACTGCATCGCGGAAATAGCCGCAATCACAGACGCGATAATCAGGATCACATCCCAGGGAATCGAACCCGGTTTCATGCCGAGGCAGATGCCCAGGACCAGTACGCCCAAACCGCCGGCGTAGCCGATACCGATACCGCCCAAACGGACACCAAAGAAGATGGCGCCGAGCAGCACGATAATCTGAAGACTCAACATAATATCCATAACCCCTCCAGGTTTCGGTTAGTTTTTGTTATAAACAGCCTTCGGGTCTAGCTTCCCGAGGTCCGCCCGTCTTCTCGAGCGGACCAGGCTAACGTATCTCCGCGGGGAGCGCCTCCTATACGAAAGCGCTCGCACGGCAATCCTTTCTCTCCTTACATTACGAACTTCGGCGCAATGAGGTTCTGCAGGTTGAAGGTCTTGTCCCATTCTTCCTGCGTCAAGAGCTTACGTTCCTGAACGATGACTTCGTGCAAGGACTTACCGGTGTGGTAGCAGTAGTGCGCAACTTCCGAGCAGGCCTTGTAGCCAAGGTGCGGCTTCAAAAGAGTGACGATGCCGCAAGAGTGCATCACCATCTGGGCGGTACGTTCGGCGTTAGCCGTCACACCGTCAACGCACTTAGTGCGCAGCGTGTTGCAGGCGTTGCTCAAAACACGCATCGACAGGAACAGGGCAAACGTAATGACCGGTTCCATCACATTGAGTTCGAGCTGGCCGGCAGACGCGGCGAGCATCACGGTCGTATCCAAACCGATAGCCAAGAAGCAACTCTGGTTGGTCACTTCCGGGATCACAGGGTTAACCTTGCCCGGCATAATGGAGCTACCGGGTTGCAACTGCGGCAGATTGATTTCAGCCAAGCCGCAACGCGGACCGGAGGCGAGCAAGCGCATATCGTTGCACACCTTCGTGAGCTTGACAGACAGGCTCTTAATCGCAGACGAGATAGCAACGTAACCGCCGCAGTCACTCGTGGCAGCAATCAAATCCGTGCTGTTCTTGAAGTCGATACCGGTTAATTCAGCCAACTTCTTAACGGCAAGAGCCGGATAATCCGGGTGGGCCGTTACGGACGTGCCGATAGCCGTTGCGCCGAGGTTGACAATCTTGAGGTGTTCCTGCGCTTCGCGGATGGTCTTGAGTTCATCGGCAATTGTAAAGCCCCAGCCGTGGAATTCCTGTCCGAGTGTCATCGGGACGGCATCTTGCAAGTGGGTACGGCCCATCTTGAGAACGCCCTTGAACTCGTCGGCCTTCTTGTAATAGGCTTCGACCAAGTCTTCAACAGCCTTGAGCATCACATTGCTACGAAGCAACAGAGCCAAGTGCAAAGCTGTCGGATAGGTATCGTTTGTAGACTGACCGAAGTTCGCATGGTCGTTCGGGCTAACCAACTTGTAGTCGCCCTTAACCGAGCCCAGATGTTCGGCTGCGAGGTTGCAAATGACTTCGTTGCAGTTCATGTTGGTCGATGTACCGGCTCCGCCCTGCAGCCAGTCGGTCACGAACTGATCACGATACTTACCGGCAATCAGCTGATCGCAAGCCCAGCAAAGGGCATCGGCCACATTAGCCGGAATCGTGCCGAGTTCCTTGTTAGCAAGAGCCGCCGCCTTCTTGACATAGCCGAAAGCAATGACGAAGAAGGGTTCCTGACTCATCGGCATTTCCGTGATATGGAAGTTGTCACGCCCACGGGACGTCTGAACGCCGTAGTAGCAATCATCAGCAATCTCACGATCACCAAGGAAGTCGTTTTCAATACGAGACATATGTCTTACTCCTGTTGTTAAAGGACGTGTGTCCTTGAAAAAACTATTGTTACGGCCTTCTTAGGCCGCTCCCCCTAGTTTTCCGAATCCCTCGTAAGCTCTGTAGTTATGAAAAACGTGTCCGCGATAAGGCAGGACACTACAGAACTTTTCCCTAGGTAAATACCCCTAAAAATTAGGGAGATTTGCTTAGTTTTGTTTCGGTCGGGATAATAGCACACTCTGAAAAATAAAGCAGGGAGAAACTCTCTTACGCCCTGTTATTCAATCAATAATTTTTTCACTACCGAAAGCGGCTAAGTAGATATCTCAGAATGTCTGAGAGTAAAGCAAAAGGCACCGCGGAATCTGCATCCGATTTGAAAAAACTCATCCGTCCGATGCCGCAAATCCGACGCATAAACTGCACCGAAGAGAAGCGATGTCGGTAGAAAGCATTCAACGCGCGAGTGCACAATGTCTGTGTTCCGAAACTCCCCGGACAAGACAGTCCGAGTGACTTCCGACTTTGACAGCACAAATCGGAACAAACCCAGTCAGCACAAGTCTTAGCGGCTGTTTTTTCGTCGGACCTATGTTGAGTTTCTGAGCGGACCTGAGCTGCGGAGGCGTTGCCACCTCGGAAGAACCCCGAGACCGACAGCCTCGGCGATAGCTTTAGTCCGGCTTTCTCGAGTTCTTTCTCAAGAAGCCTGTGCGTCACAAGCGCCATGAAGCCAACAAGGAAGTGTCCTCGGATTCGCTGCTCTTTTCGGTGAAAGCACGGACGCGCTTTGAGTAAGCATTTGGAAATGCGGAACGATTCCTCAATCTGCCAGAGGCTGTGATAGGTCGCCATGACTTCTGCCGGTGTCATGCTCTCATCCGAGTCGATACAGCCGTACTAACCGTCAAACGCAGCAGCTTTCGTGATTCTATCGGCGCTCGATCGAAGGCTAAGCGTATCGGCATTGACCTTGAGGTAACTCTTCCCTCCGAGCCTTAAATCGCTCTTAAAGAGGGACGGGTTCTCCGTATACCGTTCGGCCTTGTCAATGAGGCGTTGCCTGTCGACGGCATACTTGTCCGCACGCCATGCAAAGTCTTGTTTCTCAGCCAAGATTTCGTTGGCACGCTGAGCGATTCTTCTTCTCTTTCTCGCAAACGCTTTTGCGCTTTAATGCTTAATCCTGTGCTTGGAGTTTCTTGAGGATGTCTTTGTCCTTGGTTTCTTTAAACAACGTATCAAGATGCCCGAAGTTTCTCACCGTACGGCTCGAGTATTTCCTCTTCTCCGGATTCCAATAAAACTCCCGAAACGAAACATACTTGAATGCTCCTCTTTTCCGGACGACACGATTGAAGCCCTTGCCGATATCCTCAAAGCTCTAAACGCATAAAACGAAAAGTAATACTTATAGAGGCCGAAAAGAAAAGACCGCAGCCGGAATCAGCAAAGGGAACGGACTATTTCATGCTCATGCGGTCAAAGCCGGGTGTACCTCAGGACCTTTTCTCCTAAAAACCGCAAAACCCTTTGAAGTACAAGGCTCCGAGGGATAAAAACTGCATTTTTGTGTAGTGGAAAGTTTTAGGCTTAGCAGGCTGAACACTCCGAAAAGATCGAATGACTCGCGCTCTCATCTGCGTCTTTCGCGGATTCGTCCGTCGATTCTCATTCAATCCTCGAACGCGAGGAATTAGCCTGAGTCCACCAAGGGACGAGGAGTTCACTTGTAGTTCCTGCCGCTTTCTCGTCTCACAATCCTAAAACCAAGACACATCAAAAAAACGGCGGGGATTTCTCCTCGCCGTCTCGAAACAGTACTCAACCTTAAAAGTGATTATTTTGCAGGCTTAATAGGAATTGCCTTCTTGGGTGTCGGCAGAACCTTGTCGTAGTTCTTGATACCCTGCTCGGCCATCTTGCGACGGATGAAGGCAATCTGGGTCTTAAGCGGTAAATCCTTCGGGCAGAAGTCGTGGCAGGCCAAGAGCGACATGCAACCGAACACGCCCGAGTCATCACCGATGACTTCGTAAAAGTCCGCATCGTTACGAGTATCGCGCGGGTCAAGACGGAAGCGAGCAATCTTGTTGATAGCAACGCCGCCGGCAAAATCCGGACGAATACGAACCGTACCGCACCCGGCGATACAGCATCCGCACTCGATACAACGATCGAGAAGGTAAATATCCTCGGCAAGCTGCGGATCCATCGGCACTTCCTTCTTGCGAAGATCGATTTCTTCGCTCTTCATGTGCACCCAGGTCTGCATGCGCTCGCTCATGTTGCGCATCCACTTACCGGTGTTGACCGACAAGTCGCCGATCAATTCGAAAGCCGGAAGCGGCGCCAACGTAAATTCCGTGGGCAAATCGCGCGTGAGCGTACGGCAAGCCAAACCGGGCTTACCGTTAATCATCATAGCGCAAGAGCCGCAAATACCGGCACGGCACACGAAATCGAACTGCAGAGACGGATCTTGTCTGTCACGCAATTCGTTTAACGCAATGAAAAGCGTCATAGAGTCGGCTTCTTCCAACTCAAACGTTTGCATATGCGGGACGCTTGCCGGATCAGCCGGGTTGTAGCGCAGGATGCTGATCTTAAGCAAACGGTGCTGCTTTTTCACTTGTGTACTCATCTGTCAGCTCCTTAGTTATTCCAACGGTTCATCAATACGTTCGTTGCGACCCTGCAAACGCTTGGGCAACAAGTTGTGGAACGGCATGATTGCATCCTGAATCGCGAAGCGATCGGCACCTTCGGCCTCCATCTTGGCGCGCAAGGCATCAATTTCGGCCTGACGCTTGGGCGTCTCGGGGTTGTCGATGTAGTTCTTGGCACCGTAACCGCGCCATCCCGGCGGCAGTTCCATCTTGCTGATGTCCAAGTTCTCGTAAGAGAGCGTGGGCAACGTGTCGTTTTCGTTCTTCCAAGTGGCAATCGTGCGCTTGAGCCAGTGCTTGTCATCACGTACCGGGTAGTCTTCACGGAAGTGCGCACCGCGGCTTTCCTTGCGAGCAGCGGCACCCAAAGCCGTGCAAAGCGCGACCTTGAGCATCTTGCGTGTGCGGTAGGCATACGTCAGTTCGGAGTTAGCACCGGGCTGGTACTTGACCGACACGTTGTAGGTCTTCTTCAAGAGGTCTTCCAACTCGGACACGGCGCTTTCCATATCTTCGCCGCGACGGAAAATACCGATCTTGCTCGTCATAATTTCCTGCATACGTGTACGAATCTTGGCAGCATCTTCGTTGCCCGTGTTGTGCAGGAAGCCGTCGAGCATTCCCTTGACCTTGGCCGCTGCGTCATAAATGAGCGAAGTGGGAATGTCAATACCGTTTTCGGGCTTGTCGCAGAAGTCGGCAATGAATTCACCGACAATCATACCGGCGACTACGGTTTCGGCAACGGAGTTGCCGCCCAAACGGTTAAAGCCGTGCATATCCCAGCAAGAAGCTTCGCCGGCAGCAAAAAGGCCCTTGAGCGTACGGGACTCGCCTGTGTAGTTGGTGCGCACACCGCCCATGGTGTAGTGCATAGCCGGACGGACCGGAATCCATTCCTTCGTCGGGTCAACGCCGAGGAAGTAGTGGCAGATTTCATACACTTCACGCAGATTGTGCTTGATGTGGTGTTCGCCGAGCAGCGTAATGTCGAGCCACAGGTGCTCACCGAAACGACCCTTGACGCCCTTACCCTGAGCAATACGTTCTTCCATACGACGGCTCACGACGTCACGGCTTGCCAATTCCTTCTTTTCCGGCTCCACATCGGGCATGAAGCGATGTCCGTCGCAGTCACGCAAAAGTCCGCCGTCACCGCGGCACCCTTCGGTCACGAGAATACCGGCCGGGAAAATACCCGTCGGGTGGAACTGAATGGCTTCCATGTTACCGAGCGTTGCGACACCGCTTTCCAGAGCGAGCGCCGCGCCCGTGCCTTCGCAAATCTGAGCATTTGTCGTGACGCGGAAAAGCTTACCGGCACCGCCCGTGGCGATGGCCGTGGCTTTGGCCACATAGGCGAGCAATTCGCCGTTAATCAGGTTACGAACAATCGCACCGTAGCAACGCTTGCCGTCCTGAATCAAAGACAAGGCTTCGACACGTTCGACAACCGGAACGTGTTCGGCAATCACGCGGTCGCTCACGGCATTGAGCATGGCGTGGCCCGTGCCGTCGGACACAAAGCACGTACGCCACTTTTTGGTACCGCCGAAGTCACGCTGACCGATTAGGCCGGCGGCTTCCTTACGTTCCGTAATCGTGACCCTCTCACCGTTAATAATGACCTGGCGGTCACCCGGTGTGATGCGGCTCCAGGGAACACCCCAAGCGGCAAGTTCACGCACAGCCTTCGGGCTGGTGTTGACGAACATGCGCACGACGTCTTGGTCGGCACCCCAGTCAGAACCGCGAACGGTATCGGCAAAGTGGATGTCTTCATTGTCTCCGAGGCCCTTAATCACGTTAGCCAGAGAGGCCTGCATGCCGCCCTGAGCTGCCTTCGAGTGCGAACGCTTCGGAGGCACGAGAGAAAGGACGATAGAGTCATGGCCGCGACGTTTGGCAGCAACTGCCATGCGCAAGCCGGCAAGACCGCCACCGATCACCAGCACGTCTGTGTAGATAATCTTCATTTAATGGACTCCTTGATCCGGATGGACCCGCAAAAAATCTCGGTATCTTTCCAAGACTCGTTGCAGTAGTTGTGTTTCCGTTCGGTGTCATAACAACACCGACTCCCGACCGTGTCGGGATGTGAGGATTCACGAAAACTCCGACGAGCTTTTCTCATTGGCTTTACAAATGAGAAAAGAGCGCCGGACTTAGCGAACCTTACAGCGGCATTCTACAACCAAAAACTCGGGAATTAAAAGAGAATTTCCTGCCTGAGAACGGGGTTTTAAACCTGCCGAACCTCTTAAGTATTGTCGGCAAAACGTGGAAAATTTCAACGATAATTCAACGGCTTTCGGAGAGTCCTCTCTCGGCCCCCGATGCCGTTTCGTTTCGTCTAGTTCTTTCGAACTAGTCCCATTGCCTAGTTGTGTGCGACATCGTAGCGATTGAATCATCGAAATCAGTTATCGAGATTACAAATCCGATAGAATTCGCCTTACAACCCTGTCAGTAAGAGGTCATCGTGCTCAAAAAAGGACTTGCCAAAGGTGCAAAACTCGCTCCACTCTCCGAGCGTCTGGCCAAGCTCGGGCTCGTCCGTGACTGGGATTTCGTCCTGCATCTTCCGCTACGCTACGAAGACCAAACACACATCACTACCGTCGACCGCCTACAGGTCGGCGAGACGGCCTTAGTGGAAGTATCCGTTTTAAATAGCGAAATCGTCCGCCAAAGGACCGAACAGCTCGTTGCGTTAACGGAGGACAGAACAGGGGAACTGAGAGTCAGATTTTTGCACTTTTATCCGAGTACCCGGGCGCAATTTAAGCCCGGCTCACACCTACGCTTGTTCGGGGTTGTCCGCACGGACTTTCACGGAATGCCGGAAATGGTCCATCCGAAGGTCAAAAGTGCCTCTTATGAGTTGCCGAAAACCCTCACACCCGTGTACCCGAGCGGCGAGTCCGTGACACAAAACTGGCTTTCAAAGCGCATCGCCCGAGCCCTTTTAGACGTGGATTTAACCGATACCGTTCCTGCTCTCTGGTTAAAAAAACTGGGGCTCCCTTCCCTTTCCGAGGCGCTTACGGCGCTTCACAGGCCGGCTCCGGGCGCTGACTTAGCGGCGCTTGAGAACAAAGTCAGCTCCGAGTGGCAACGCCTTAAATTCGACGAACTGCTTGCCCAGCAAATCGCCCTGAGACTGAACCGACAAAGAAAGGCCGGTCTGACGGCCCGTTCCGTCAAGTCGGTTTCCGGGAAATCGGTCGATCACCTCCTAAAGGCTCTTCCCTACGCGCTTACATCCGCTCAAAAGCGTGTCCTCCGGCAAATCGACGAGGACCTTGCCAAGGTCTCTCCCATGAATCGACTCTTACAGGGCGATGTCGGCTCGGGAAAAACCGTTGTCGCCACACTCGCAGCCCTGCGAGCGGTCGATGCCGGCTTTCAGGTTGCCCTGATGGCTCCGACGGAAATTCTTGCCGAGCAACATTTTCGGAAAGTCGCAAAGCTCGTTACCCCCCTAGGGGTTCGCGTGGCTTGGCTTGTCGGATCGTTAAAACCCAAAGAAAAAGCTTTATGCCGGGAGAAAATCGCCTCCGGCGACTATGACATCGTCATCGGCACACATGCCCTTATTTCCGAGGCGGTCACATTTCATAACCTGGCTTTAGCCGTCATCGACGAACAGCATCGTTTCGGCGTGGAACAGCGA
>ULWM01063520.1_pt1 | contig 10138 bp, 6 predicted proteins | sample 1960331 | NCBI WGS metagenome assembly ULWM01 (sample SAMEA4835812, study PRJEB28245) | human gut metagenome | biome: gut microbiome; material: fecal sample | place: Denmark | collected 2008 | reverse complement strand
GCGTCGCGCTGTATGTGGAGTCGTTGGTGCTGAGCGTGTCCTTGCGGTCGGCAAGCAGCTCGAACGGCGCATTATACCACAGTGAGTCGCGCTTGGAGTACAGGTGTATCTTGCCTATGTCGATGTCGGCGATAGGCGTCTTGAACTCAAACCGTATGTTCTTGTCAGGATCGAGCTTCTGAGGCACGTTCACGTTGTAGTCGAGCGGCACGGGCGGCATTATGCTGTCGTAAGGCTCGCCGCGCTTCTTCTTGCGTTCCTGCTGCTTTTTCCATTCCTCGAACGACTTTTTCTGGTCCTTCATACGCTTCTCATACGTCTTTTTAGAGAGCATCTGCAGCGTGTCGGTCTGGAGTTGCAGCTGACCCAATGTGTCGGTGGCCATGTATCTGAGCTGAACGTTGAGCGTGTCGCGGTTCACCAGAGTGGTGTCCCTGAGCCAGTATGTCACCGTGTCGCGTTTCTCCGAATGTTCTATGATGAAGGCGTTGTCGGAGTCGAAGTCCAGTCCCTTTATCTCCGGCAGCCGGTCGCTTCCGTAGCTGAAATAATACGTGAAGTGGTCAGCCTCCTGCCGTTCGCTCTTTATGAGATACCTGTCTGTGAGCGGTTCGGTGAATGCCTTGAGCACTATGTTGTCAGGCATGAACCGCGTGTATCCCACCCTTGATATGCTTTTTATGCGCAGAGAGTCGAGCCACACGGTGTCCTGTCGGGTGGCCTCAATGGTTGTCGGGACGATGGTGTCGGTGGTGAAGGCTATCTTCTCGCTCTTCTGACTGAACTTATAGTCGCCGTCCATGTCCTGCAAGGCATATATGTGGTAGCTTCCCGGCGCCACACCCTTGATGACAAACTGTCCGCGGCTGTCGGTGCGCGCTATTCTTATCATTGGCGAAGAGATGAATGCCGAGTCGCTCTTGTCGCTGTACAGTCCCACGAGTATGCCTTTTATAGGCTCCAGATTCTCCGACTCGAGCACGTGTCCCGATATCTGAAGAGTGTCGATGCGGTCGCCCGTAGAGAAAGTATAGGCATAGTTGCCGAGCGGGTTGCCCTCGTTGTTGTCCGATATGGCGTCGCTGAAGTCTATCGTGTATGTGGTGTTGGCCTTGAGCGAGTCTTTCAGTTCCACCTCAATCTTCTTTCCCGCGCTCTTTATTTCGGGCATTTCCTTCTGCGGAGGCGACACCACCACCTTCTCCGTGGCGTTGTCTATCTTCACGAACTCGTCGAAGAGTATGCTTATCTTGTGTGCCTTCACGTTTGTGGCTCCGTCGGCAGGCGACGCTCCTATCACGCTCGGCTGTGTCTCGTCATACCATCCTCCGTCGGGCTGACCCATTTTAGCGCACGACGCTATTGCCGCCGTTATCACTATGCACAGCGGAAACAGGGCTTTGCGCATGAGACGCGCCATGAGTGTACAGTTTGTCTTGTCGGGTCTGTTCATTCCTTATTGTTTTTAAGCAGACGGGTATGACGTCATGTATATGAATATAAGACGTTATATATACTTATATTATTTCTCTGTGGTGCTGCCGTTCATCTCGAGCAGGCTGTTTATGTTGTCGCGGTTGTTCGACAGTCGCGGCACCTTGTTCTGGCCTCCGAGCTTGTTGCGCGACTTCATCCAGTCGTTGAAAAGTCCCGGACGCGCCTTTATCACCTCGAGGTGTTGCATGGTTATGTCGTGGTAGCGCTTTGCCTCATAGTCGCTGTTCAGCTCCTGCAGACGCTTGTCGAGCACCGATGCGAAGTGCTCTATGCTGTCGGGATCTTTGGCGAACTCTATCACCCATTGGTGGCGACACTTCGCTTTTTGGTCCATGAACAGCGGTGCGGCAGTGTATTCGCTCACCTCCGCTCCCGTCTTCTCGCAGGCGTAAGCCAGTCCCTTCTCAGCGTTGTCCTGTATGAGTTCCTCGCCGAAAGCGTTGATGAAGTATTTTGTTCTTCCGGTGATGACAAACTTATAAGGATTGCGCGACGTGAACTTAACGGTGTCGCCTATCATGTAGCGCCACAGTCCGCACGATGTGGTGATGAGCATCGCGTAGTTGCGTCCCGTCTCGACGCCCCACAGCGGGACTATTGACGGATGGTCGCTTTCGAACTCGTCCATCGGCAGAAACTCGTAGAACACGTCGTAGTCGGACATGAGCAGCATCGACTTGTCCGTAGGATCGTCCTGTATGCCGAAGAATCCCTCGCTGGCGTTGTAGGTCTCCATGTATTTCATTCGCGGCGAAGTGATGATCTTCTCGTACTGGCTGCGGTACGGCGTGAATGCTATTCCTCCGTGGAAGAACACCTCAAGGTTGGGCCATACCTCGTCTATCGTTTTCTTGCCCGACATCTCCAGCACCTTCACCAGCACGCTGAGCATCCACGACGGCACTCCCGATATGTTGGTAACATTGGCGTGCATCGTCTCCGCAGCTATGCGTTCGCGCTTCACCTCGAAGTCGCTGAGCAGCGCCGTTTTCTTCTTCGGCACCCTCACGAGGTTCACAATAGGGTTGATGTTTTCTATAAGTATTGCGCTGAGGTCGCCCACAAGGCTGTTCTGCAGATTGTAGTTGGACGAGTGGCTGCCGCCGAGTATGAGGCTTTTACCGTCGAACAGCCGGCTGTCGGGGTTGTTGCGCAGATAGAAAGCCACGACGTCCGCACCTCCCTGATAATGAATGTGATGAAGTCCTTCGGGCGATATTGGTATGAATTTGCTCTTGTCGTTGGTCGTACCTGATGATTTTGCAAACCACTTTACCGTTCCCGGCCACAGCACGTCAGGCTCACCGTGACGCATACGGTCGATGTCGGCTTTGAGTTCTTCGTACGTGTTCACGGGCACATTGCGCGTGAAGTCGTCATAATTCTTTATGCTGCTGAAGAGATGTTTGCGGCCGTATTCGGTGTATCTGCCTTTTTCTATAAGATGGTTGAGTACGTTGTGCTGCAACGTCTCCGCCCCGTTTATGTGCTGTTCAAGTTTTTTCTGTCTTGCCAGAAAAAGCTTTCCTGCTATGCTTGTTAAGCTCATTTTTATTGAATATAAAAAGAATACTTTCTTAAAGTGACCATACGTGATGATCCGGAACAGAAACACTCTCTGTCGTCTGTCCTATTTTTTTATACTCTGCAAATATAGTTCAAACTTTTCTAAACAGTGAATAATTTGGTCATTTTTTTAATATGTGGCGGCCGAAGCCCGCAAAGTGCGGCGTGTTTATTCCACTTTGCGGCCCCTGTAATAAACATTGAAATTGTCGCGGGCGTAGCCGTCTTTCAGCACTTCGAAGCCCGACGCAAACACACCTTCAATCTTCCGCCCTCTGTAATATACGCGGAAGTTGTCGGCTGCATAACCGTATCCGAGCAGTCTGAAGCTCGACGCCGTCGCCCCTTCAAGTTTTTCGCCCCTGTAATAAACGCGGAAGTCGTCGGCGGCATAACCGTCTTTGAGCGTTTTGAAGCTCGACGCCGTAGCCCCTTCAAGCTTTTCGCCCTCGTAATAAACGCGGAAATCGTCGGCAGCATAACCGTCGCCGAGTATCTTGAAACTCGATGCCGTCGCTCCGCTTACGACCTCACCGTTGTAATAAACCTTGTTGTTGATGACGAAGTAGCGCTTTCTCTTGTTGTGCCACCTGTTGCCTTTCTGACTGTTGTGGTCGGGCGACGTGCAGACGGTCTGCTCCACGGTGGCGTGACGCATGCCTGTCGTTGCCGCGGCGGGTGCTGCAAACATTGCCAGCATAAGGGCTGTGTTGATGAGCAAGGTTTTCATAAGCCGTTATATTTTATGTGTTTATATTCAGTTTGACACCGCATGACGGTAAGGGTTTAACGTATCGGTGCGCGTGTTATTGTGTATTATAGATTATTTAATATAGGTTCAGTGAAATTAAGAGGAGTGCGGTTTCAATGAGAAAAATATGGTTTTAATCACGAACGGGAGTCGTTTTCTGATGATGAAAATAAACTGATATAGGACACTTTCAATTTATAACCTGATTTCGATTTTTCCCTCTCAGTTTCCCGATATACCCCGAAAAATAAGCGCGTATTTGCGGACAGACTCTTCGTCGGGCGCAAATACGCGAAAAATAAGAGGTTTTTATAATGTATTGAATATCAATGATTTATATTTAAAGGGTATTTCTTCGTTTTGCAATATGCACCGTTTCGGCTTGCGAAATGGCCTATTTCTGAGGCTGAAAAGCACCATTTCGCACCCTGAAATGGGCTTTATTGCATCACGAAATGGGCAATATCGGAAAGCGGAATGTATCTTTTCGGACTATGATATGGGGTATATTAAAGGATGATAAAGAGCAAAACGGGCTTCACAATGCCGTATTTAACATTCCTTTACATCTCTTTCGAGAAAATATTTTGTCAAAATTTTGTCAAGAAAAATTGTAAGTTTGTCCCGTGAGTTTCCGTTAGAAACATCGGTATTAAGCAGGAGAGACGGCTGGGTAAGTATGCGTCCGACGTGCGGTGAAGAAAAAACGGTCGTGGCGATGCTGATTTATTGTTGCGCGAATGGACTGCCCGGATTGTGTGAGGGTGGTTGATTGATTGTGGCGACGCGTGTCCATCATTCCGTGAGCTCTGCGCCGCCGCGGTTTTTATCACTGCGCGTTGATATATGGTTTCCCGTCATTATATGTCAGTTCTTTAGCGAATCTGATTTCTGCCGGATTTATATAGGACCGCATGAAACCTGTCAAGGACTATAAAATTTATTCTTCCGCGGCGCAAGGATGGGCCTCTTTATTTTTATGGAATATTTATCCTGTGGGCCATAATAAAGACGGCGACGGCAAGTGCCGGAGCGTTTCGTGTGACGCAATCCGGCGGATGCCGTCGCCGTGTAGTGGCGTATGTTTATTGCTTAGGATGCTGTTGCAGTCTTATTCGGCGCTCACCACCTTCGGGAAAGCCGATATGCGCAGTCGGGCGGCGCCCATGGGTATGAGCGTCAGGTCGGTCTCGGTGTTCACGCTCCGGCCTTCCGCACCTACCTTCGCCGTGGTCTCGTTGGCTGCGTATAGTATTGTTGCAAGTCTGTTGTCCGATGTCGCCATGACAAAATGCTCGGAGTAGTATATCTATCTCATGCCGTGGTTGTGCTGACAGCAGCGACTGCTGAACGGTCTGATTAACATATAAATATGGATAATGAGTAATTTCTACAAAGATAGCATATATTGCCTTACGGTGTAATCTTGATGTTGTTAAAAAAACGAAATCACGTAAATCGGTAATTATTAGCTTGTTGCCGCGCTTTTTGGGGGTGTCACAAAGCTTTGTGCCGTGCCTTGTGAAAGAAGTTGTGCGGATTCTCAGGATGTCGCGGTGCAAATTAAATGCAAAAAAGTTGAAATGCAATAGTTGCGGGAGTATCTTTTTTTGTTATATTTGCATAATATAAAAACGGCTCGGCAATGTCAAAGCCGAAGAAATGCGATTTCTTCTCTTTGTCGTTGCGCTCGCCTCTCGCTATATTTGCATAATATAAAAAACGGCTCGGCAATGTCAAAGCTGAAGAAACGAGATTTCTTCTCTTTGCCGTTGCACTCGCCTCTCGCTATAAATGCGTCAAATAGCGAATAGAGAAGTAATAAAAGAAATGAAATAAGGTATAAAGCCTTTGTATGTATTTTGGTCGGCCCATCATTGTTTGCGGTGGGCGTTCTTTTAAGGAAGGAAACTCGCGTTTATTGATACGCCTCTAAACATATTTATTATGAAATTGACAATATATAACCTTGGGTACAATACGAAAGGAATAAGGAGAACTTTACTCCTGATAATGTTCGCACTTATGATGACAGCGTGTTCCGAACGTAAGGAATACGTGATAGGTGTGTCGCAGTGTAGCGAGGATATATGGCGTGACAAACTGAACGACGAGTTGCGCATGGGTACTTATCTGTTTGATAATGTTGAACTGCGCATAGCGTCGGCAAACGATGATGACCGACGCCAGATAGAACAGATTGACAGTCTGGTAGATAGTGGCATCGATCTGCTTTTCGTTTCGCCGAACCAGATGAATACCGTGTCGGAGGCCATAGACCGTGCCTATGACCGCGGCATACCTGTGATATATTTCGACCGCAAGACCAACTCAAAGAAATATACGGCCTTTATCGGTGCCGACAACTACGACATAGGGCGCACCATGGGCCATTTTCTCGCCACACAGTTCGGAGGAAAGGGACGGGTGGTTGAGATAACCGGACTGAAAGATTCGTCGCCGGCCATAGAGCGTCACCGCGGTTTCATGGATGCGATAAAGGAATATCCGGGCATAAAACTCGTATATATGAGCCATGGCAACTGGACCACACCGAGCGGTGAGAAGGCCATGGACGAGATACTGAAACACACAAGAGACTTCGACTGTGTGTTCGCGCAGAACGACCGTATGGCCGACGGTGCGCGCAATGTGATGCGTCGTAAGGCGGCGGACATGAAGGTTTCGTACATCGGAGTTGACGCCCTGCCAATGCCAAATGGTGGAATGCCTCAGGTGAAGGACGGCAGTCTGCTCGCATCATACCTTTATCCCACGCGCGGAGACCTCGTCATGCAGCTTGCGATTAACATTCTTGAGGGCAAGCCTTATGAGCGTGAGAACCGTCTGAAGAGTACCATCGTCACGCGCGACAACGTGGATGCCATGCTCATGCAGGCCGACGAGATGAAACAGCAGCGCGACAGGCTCGAGGTGCTTCACGGTCAGGTGGACCGCTATCTGGCGCAGTATAACCACCAAAAGGTGTTCCTTCGAAGTTGGGATCCTGTACAAGCCAAGTCACGTCAATCGGATGTTGTGGCGTAGCTTCCGCCATTGCAGCTATTCGTTCCTCTCTTGTGACGAGCTGCCACGTGTTGTTTGACGTTGCGTTCTGACTGATATATCCGTCATCGCCCATACCTATCTTGCCGTAGTCAGACTCAATGGTGTAGGCATTGCTTATGTCGGAGCCCTCCACAGGCGTTATCCGCCATATAGTCACGGCATCACCGGTGTCCATATACAGACCGTTTCCGTTGATGCTGTGGTTGCCGCTGAATTTAGGATTGAGTCTGTAGCCGTTGCCCTCGGCAGTGATGCTTACTTCAAAGCCGCGAGTGTCCAGCTCCGCCCTTGTCGTCCACTGGTCGGTGCGTCGGTCGTTGTTCTGCAGCCACATGCCAGACTCCACGTTGTACAGGAAAAACTCTCCGTTTGTGACCTGCGAGCCTTTGTATGGTGACGATGTGTTCTGTGCCCCGGCAGTTGCCGATGCCATGAGCATTATTATAGGGAATATATATCTGTTCATGTTATGATTCTTTTTGTTGTTCTATTTTATTATCTTCTTGTTTATCACACTGCCGTCGGTCATGGTTACAGTGGCTACCATCATGCCTTTGCCGTTTACTTCTGTCGAGCATGCGTCACGTCCTGAACTGACAGTTTTCATAAGTCGTCCGTCTGCCGAATATATCTTCACACTGTCTATTGTTCCGTCACAGGTGAAAGTCAGTCTGTCGCCGTCGGTCTTAACTGTCACATTGTTGTCGTCGGCTGTTTGGACGGTATGTATGCCATCTGTTACACCGTTGTCGTCGAGTCTTAGTTCCATCCATGTCCACGATTCGTCATGCCTTACGTCTGGTATCGATTCCGAAACGAAGCCGTTGTTGCATCTGTCCTGTACCTCTATGCCTGCAGCCATACGCTGTCCTGTGGGCGCACCTGTCTTTCCGAGGGCTTGCCACGGTATGGCTGCCTCGATTACGTAATGGTCGTCTTCCACGTTCACTTTGCAGCTTATGCCTTGTAGGTCGCACTCAGTCCAGTAGCCGTTGTCGCCCTGGAGACATTCGAATTTCCCGTCTGTAGAGAAGAATATGTCGAACATGCCTTTCACGGGAGCCGTGTCCGACACGTTGTCGGCATCAATAAGCAGTCTCACACCGTCCTTCAGCAATCGCGACTGCGACGAGCCTGCGGTTGGTGTGTTGTCATCGACGTTTGCCACAAAGTACAGACAGTCGTTGTCGTAACTCAGGTCGGCATATACGTTGTGTCCGAGTGAGTTTGTTCCCATCATTATCTGATTGGCCTCAGGTGTGTGATATTCGTCGGTTCCTATTGCTCCGTCGAGTGTCGGATGGCCGTAATATGCCTTGAGCATACGGCGTGGATAGCCCTTCACCATGTCCACATGACGTCCGTTCGGTCCTGAGACGAATCCTCCGAGCGCGCACACCTCACCAGTATCTACTACCGATACCGAATTTACTTCGATTGATATTCCTGACTCCACATTGTCGGGGAATGGTTGCGACATGGCTTTGAAGTTGCGGGCATTCTCGTCGCCCACATAAACATACATGTTCATTACGCCGTAGTTTCCGCTCTTATAGTATGATTGTCTCGACAGCAAAGTCTCTCCCCATGGCAGTACACGCATATAGGGCGCGCCACCAAACGCGAGAGGACACCAGTCGTAGTCTATCACCTGTGAGCGATATGGACTGTTTGCTCCTACAGGAGCGTTGCTCCAGTTATCTTCTATTGATGTTCTTACAGTCACCGGTACGAAGCTTTCCATGCCCGGCCAACCGTTGTCTTCAATTGTCAGTACTATACTGTCGCCTACAATTACCGGTGTTGGCATTCCGTCTCTTGAGCCGGGGCGGAACGAAACGGTCTGCGGCGCGCTCCAGGTCTTGCCACGGTCGAACGAACGCATAAGTTGTATGCACTGTTCTCCTGATGTGACGTATGGTGCTTCGTCAGACACATAGAGATGTACTTCGCCCGACGGCAACTCGAGTATTGCCGGTTCCCAACATCCGTTTTCGAATGTTGTCTCGCCGTCATATACGAATATCTCGTCGCCCCACGTCTCGCCGTTATCCTCGCTTATATGCAGTCTGACTCCGAAACGTCCTCCGGGTACTGATGGGAAACCTATGTTGTATGTAATGATTATCTTGCCGTCGCTCAACTGATAAAGGTCGGCGTCGTAGTAGTTGAATCCTTCCGGATGATGGAAAACTGTTTTCTGTGGCGACCATGTACGACCGTTGTCCTCGCTGGTGCTTATCACTATGTCCCAGTTCACCTCTGTAACGGCGAGCAGTCGTCCGTCTTGCAGTTGTATCAGACGTGCATACCATCCTCCGTCGAATATTGTCTGCTGACTGCGCATATCCCAGAATATGCGTGAACCCCTGTAAGGTTCTTTCCTTCCGGAATACATGTTGAGTACACATAATCCGAAGATTAAAAACAAGTAAAGTCTCTTCATGTTGTTATGTTATAGATTAATGTGTTATGAATAATAGATTTTTTGAAAGCTTATGTATGGGTCATAATGAAACCGTTATAGTATTACTTTTAACTAACAGATTTCTTATTTTCAGATTGTTTCGTAAGGTTTAATGGTAATGGTCCTTTATTAGTGTATGTTATATATTTAGAACCAACAGCATATTGCAAATATAAATTTATTATTTAATGTAGCGGTGTGTTGATGGTAAAAAAAACGGCCACCATTTGTCTGATTGTGTCAGAATATGCTGCCGAATGAGCAAAAACAGCATACGCAGCAATACATAAGGCGGAAAGTATGGATTGGGTTATGTGCCCGGTGTCCAGCCTTTCCGCCTTTATATATGAATATGGTGTTTGTGTTATATCATTTTACGCAACGATTGTCAGATGCTCATCATCGGCATTATCGAGGGCGTGATGAGTGCCGTGAATATGCCGTTGAGGGTCAGTCCGAGGCTGGCGTATGCACCGTGCAGCTTGCTCACGTCCATCGATGTGGCCGTGCCGAGGGCGTGGGCTGCGGTTCCCATCGACAGTCCCTGAGCCATTGGGGTGCGTACATGGGCGAAACCCATGGTGCGGTAGCCGGCTACAGCGCACAGCAGTCCTACGCACACCACCACTGCGGCCGTGAGCGACGGAATGCCGCCGATGGCCTTGGTTATCTCCATTGCAATAGGCGTGGTGACCGATTTGGGCGCGAGCGACAGAACCACCTCGCGCGACGCGCCCATCAGTCGGGCTATCACCACTACCGACACAATGCCTACTATGCAGCCCGCA
>ULWM01006410.1_pt1 | contig 10140 bp, 5 predicted proteins | sample 1960331 | NCBI WGS metagenome assembly ULWM01 (sample SAMEA4835812, study PRJEB28245) | human gut metagenome | biome: gut microbiome; material: fecal sample | place: Denmark | collected 2008 | reverse complement strand
GCTGGCGCCAGCCCACTTCAACCAGCCGATGGTAACAGAAGCCCCTGTCGTCCTCACCATCTGTGCTGATTATCGCCGCACAACCCTCTGGGCAGAGAACCGCAAGGGAACCCCGGGCTATGACAACATTCTCTCTTTTATGAATGCAGCCACCGATGCCCTTCTCTTTACCCAGACATTTACCAATCTGGCAGAAGAAGCCGGTTTAGGCACCTGCTTCCTGGGAACTACGGTTTATATGCCAAAGATGATCATCGACACCCTGAAGCTCCCTAAGCTCGTAATGCCAGTAGCCACATTGACCATCGGCTGGCCGGCAGAACATCCAGCCCTGAGCGACCGTCTGCCATTGCGCAGCATCATCCACAACGAGCATTTTGAGGATTATACCCCAGAAAAGATTGATGACTTCTATGCAGAGAAGGAAGCTCTTGAAGAAAACAAAGAGTTCGTTCGCATCAACAACGTAGAGACCCTAGCCCAGGTTTTCACCGACATTCGATATACAAAGAAGGATTGCGAGGCGATGAGCCAAGGTTTCCTCGAAGCCCTCAAACAGCAAGGATTTCTTTAAAGGTAAAAAGGTAAAAAAGTAAAAAGGTAAAAAAGCCTTAACCCTTTATAACCCCATTCCCCCGTAATGTTAAAAGCCCCTGGTGTGTTATTACATCAGGGGCTTTTAACATTACGGGGGACCTGCGATGGAATCGCAGGGAACGGGGGGCGCAAAGAGGGAGAGGGGCTTTTTACCCTTTTACTTTTTTACCTTTTTACTTTTTTACCTTTAAAAGTGCCTTTTCGTTATTCAACAACGATTGGCTTGTACTTAGGAACCAATGCCTTCATGATACACCAGCCTACGAGGTAAGCAACACTACAGATGCAGAATACAATCATGTAGGCACCTGGCTTGCCATCGAAGCCCATGAAGCTGAAGGCTGAACCCTGACCCTCTGCATAGGTGAAGAGCATACCGGAACCCTTGTTGATCAGGAAGGAACCGATACCACCTGCCATCGCACCAATACCGGTGATGGTAGCTACAGTTGACTTAGGGAACATATCACCGATGGTAGAATAGAGGTTAGCTGACCAAGCCTGATGACCTGCACCGAGCAAACCGATGATGATAGCTGGCCACCATGCACTGTACTCACCCATAGGCTGGGCAATCAGACCGAGCAATGGGAAGCAAGCGAAAATCAACATCGCACGCATTCTACCGATATATGGATTCATACCCTTCTTGTCTACAAAGTAGGTTGGCAAGTAACCACCACCAATACTCAATACGGTTACAATAGCATAGAGTGTGAAGATGAGGGCGATACCCATACCTGAATCTGAAGAATAACCATACTGGTCAGAGAAATAAGCTGGTGCCCAGAAAAGGAAGAACCACCAAACACCATCAGTCATCAACTTACCAACGATGAATGACCAGGTCTGACGGTAGCTGAAGCACTTCAGAAAACCGATAGTTTTCTCCTCAGCGGCAGTTTCTGTCTCTTTCTCAGCCTCAACCTTATCGAGGTTTTCATCCTGCTCAATATAAGTAAGCTCAGCCTTATTAACATGCTTGCTCTTAGATGGTTTGTCATAGAGGCATACCCAGAGACCCATCCATATATAACCGAGCACACCGATGATGATGAAAGCCCACTCCCAGCCCATGCTGCGAGCCAACAATGGAATGGTAGCTGGAGCTGCCAAAGCACCTACAGAAGCACCACTATTGAAGATAGCGGTAGAGAAAGCACGGTCTTTCTTAGGGAAATACTCTGCTGTTACCTTGATGGCTGCAGGGAAGTTACCTGCCTCACCCACAGCAAGAATCAAACGGCAAGAGAGGAACAGCCATACACTGATTGTAGCAATCGCTACGGCTGCATCACTACCAGCCTGTACCATGCGGAGCGCCTCGATAGAATCATATCCTTCCATCTGCATAGCTACCCAACCGCAACCGGCGTGCATCACAGCACCTGTTGACCATACGAAGATAGCGATGAGATAACCTTTCCTGGTGCCCATCCAGTCAACGAACTTACCTGCGAAGAGGTTAGCGATGGCATAGAAGATTGAGAAAAGACCGGTGATGGTACCATAGTGATCATCTGTCCAGTGGAATTCTGGAGCAATGAAGTCTTTCCATGTTAAAGAGAGAACCTGACGGTCCATGTAATTGACTGTGGTTGCGATGAAGAGCAGCGCACAGATTACCCAACGGAAGTTGGACATTTTGCTTGTTGTTATAGGACTCATTTTGCAAAAAGTTTTTAAGCGTTATACTTATTTTTATTTTAGATTACTATTTAGACGGCAAATCCTGGCTCATGTCATCATAAGCCAGGTTGCCTTTTATCTTTTTTCTTTATTCCAATGTAGGAATCTTCACTACCTGCATATCGTTGTAGATCAGATTCTCACCTGCCATACCCCAGATAAAGGTATAGTTGCTGGTACCTGCAGCACAATGGATAGACCACTCTGGAGAAATCACAGCCTGCTCATTGTTCAACCAGATAGGACGTGTCTCCTGTGGCTCACCCATTACGTGGAGAATCTTCTGACCTTCTGGTACATTATAATAGAGGTAAGTCTCCATACGGCGGAGGTGAGTATGAGCTGGCATGGTGTTCCATACAGAACCCTCCTTCAACTCAGTAACACCCATCTGCAACTGGCAGGTACGAACACCGGCTACACCGTCGATAATCAACTGGTGGATTACGCGGTCGTTGCTCTCCTTCAGGCTACCAGCCTTGATGTTGTTGGCATCTTTCAGGGTAACCTTCTTGGTAGGATAAGTCTGATGAGCACAAGCGCTGTTCATATAGAACTTAGCTGGCTTAGCTGCATTCTTGCTGCTTACCTCGATGTTCTTGGCACCACGACCTACGTAGAGAGCCTCCTGGAAACCGAGTGTATACTTCTTGCCGTCAACGGTTACAGTACCCTCGCCACCGATGTTGATGATACCCAACTCGCGGTTGTCGAGCAGATTCTTCTGATCGTTTGGCTTGTCTGTATAGAGAGGAGCGATAGAAGTCAGCTTCAGAGGAGCGGTTGTTGGCTCAGCACCACCGATGAGGAAGCGGTCGAACAGGGTGTATGTCCAGTTTACCTCGCCTGGAGCGAACACCTTCTCGATAGCGAACTCACCGCGAAGGCGGTCTGTCGTATAGTGCTTTGCATCCATCGGATTGCTAGCATAACGAACGTTGTAGTTAGTGTAGGCATTTTCTGCCTTCACTTCATAGCCACATTTTCCACACTGGCCAAAAGCCTGACTTGCTGTTAATACCATTGCTGCTAATATTAATGTTAATTTCTTCATTACTATCTTGTTTTATTATTGAAATTTTATCTTTTGGGGACCAGCGATGGAATCGCTGGGAACGGGGACAGGAGGGGAAAGGCTCTTTTTACCTTTTTACCCTTTTACCTTTTTACCTTTTCCTCTTCCTTCACGATGCGCTGACGGTTAATAACCATCATGGCTACTGTGATGACTGCGAGAACACCCATACCTACGTATGAAAGCTTCACACCGCGATAGATAACCCATCCGAAGAGAGAGGATGCGAAATCGAGTGCACCGCCTGAGAATCCGTCAGGGATATGAGCGGCATTATCGCCTGTAGCTGCATAAACCTGGTTGGCTGCCAGCGTAAAGTCTGGTGCCATATCGGTAACGAAGTAGAGACCGATGACGAGGGTTACCAGACCGATGATAAGCGTCTTCACCACATTACCTCTTGTAAACGGCAGAATCATTGGGAAAAGGTAGAACATACCTGCCAACGATGCCAAAGGCAAGAACTGGTTGCCTGGCAGGAAGACTGCGATAGCAAGGATAACCGGAATCAGAATCACAGATGCTACCAGGGTAGTAGGATGACCGATAACCAGGGCAGGACTCATACCGATATGAACCTTCTTGCCGTTAAACTTGGTCTTCACCAACTCCTGTGTTTTCTCAGAGATAGGCTTCAAACCATCGATAAACAGGGCTGTAATACGAGGAATCAGCTCCATCACAGCACCCATCGTTACACCCAGGAAGAGAATTTTCTTGATATCGAGCTGGGCTGCCCAACCTATCAGGGCACCTACGATAACGCCGAGTACCAGTGGCTCGCCGAGCACACCGAACTTCTTCTTCAGGCCCTCTGCATCGATGTCGAGCTTAGAGAAGCCCGGAATCATATCGAAGAGCTTGTTGAAGACGATAGCGAATGGCATGAAACTCTGGCAGAATGGCTGCGGAATTGAGATACCATCCAAATCGTAATATTTCTGGAATCTGTCAGCTGTCAGGTCTGCACAAACCAGCGTATTGATGTAGCAGACGATAGCTGCGAAATAGCCCCAGAGCAAACTCTGACCCATTACGAAGTAAGCCACCGCACCGATAAAGGCGAAGTGCCAGTAGTTCCAGAGGTCGATATTTACGGTACGTGTTGTCTTGGTAATCAACATCAGGAAGTTGACACCCAGACATATTGGGATAATCAATGCTCCCACTGCCGTATTGTAAGCTACAGCTGCAGCTGCAGGCCATCCCATGTCAAAAACGTTTAACTGTAGGTGATAGATGTCAGAAATAGCCTTCAATGGGTCGTTGAAGTTGGTAGTCAGCAATGCTGTTACCACGCCCAAGCCTACGAAACCCACGCCTACGAAGAGTCCCGACTTCAGAGCCTTTCCGAATTTCATGCCAATACACAGACCGATGACCGTGAAGATGATAGGCATCATCACGCTCGCACCGAGACTGATAATATAGCTAAATACTTGTTCCATTTTAATTTTTTGAATTGTTTAATTGTTAGAAAATACTCGACAAGGAGCACCCTCTTTTGTCTTTAGATGATTTGTTGTGTGCAAAGATACACTTTTTTCTTCAATTACAATACGTTTTGAAGGAAAAAATTTCGCAAAAAAAATCCTATCAGAACATTTTCTGATAGGATTTCTCTATTTTTATACGTTTTTGCACGATTTTTTGCCCCAACGGAGTCCATTCTTCACTCTTCGTTCTTCACTCTTCACTTTTCCCTTTTCCCTCTTCACTTCCTAGTCCTGGAAGTAAACTCTCTTCACACGGTTGCTGATGGTGGTCAGCACCTCGTAAGGGATGGTTTCGAGGATATCGCTCAGTGTCTGGACAGGCAGATGCTCGCCGAAGATTTCTACCGGATCTCCTTCCTTGCAAGCGATGTCGGTCACGTCTATCATAGCCACATCCATACAGATGTTGCCCACATAATCTGCCTTCTGGCCGTTCACCAGACAGTAGGCATGACGGTTGCCCAGACGGCGGTTCAGTCCGTCAGCATATCCGATAGGGATGGCTGCGATGACGCTGTCTCTGTCGAGAATTGTCTTGCGGCTGTAGCCCACACTGTCACCTGCCTTCACGTTGTGCATCTGCAGAATGGTTGTCTTCAGGGTGCTCACGCAGTTGATGGTCTTGTTGTTGCGCGAATTGATGCCATAGAGTCCGAGTCCCAGACGGCACATATCCAGCTGGCGCTCCGGGAAGTGCTCGATACCTGCCGAATTGCAGATATGGCGCAATATCTTATGGTCGAAGGCTGCCTGCAACTGCTTGCTGCCCTTGTCGAAGAGTTCAAACTGATGAGCTGAGAAATCATCGAAGCTGTCGTCATCGCTGCCCACGAAGTGAGAGAACACAGAACGTGGGATGATGGCATTCTGGTGCTTCAACTTGCCGATGAGTTCCTCCATATCGTTCTCCGGGTCGAAGCCCATGCGGTGCATGCCGGTATCCAGCTTGATATGGACAGGGAAACCGGTTACGCCCTCTTTCTCAGCTGCCTTGATGAGCGCATCGAGCAGACGGAAAGAGTAAACCTCAGGCTCCAGGTCGTAATCGAACATGGTCTTGAAGGCGGTCATCTCCGGATTCATGATCATGATGTTGCTGGTGATGCCGTTCTTGCGCAACGTAACACCCTCATCGGCTACAGCCACAGCCAGATAGTCTACACGATGATCCTGCAGGGTCTTGGCTATCTCCACAGCACCTGCACCGTAGCCGTCTGCCTTGATCATGCATACCAGCTTGGTTTCCGGCTTCATAAATGCACGGTAGTAGTTCAGATTGGCTACCACGGCGTTCAGATTCACCTCCAGCGTAGTCTCGTGTACCTTCTGTACCAGCAGTTCGGTGAGCTGGTCGAAGCCAAACTGACGGGCGCCCTTCAGCAGAATCACCTCATCTCGCAGGGAAGCAAACACCTCGCTGGCGATGAATTCCTCTACATTCGGGAAGAAGAACTTCTCTGAAATCTGAATCTCATCGTGCTGCTTGCAGAGCTCAGGACCGATACCGATGAACTTTACCACGCCACGCTTGCGGGCTAAATCGCTCACTTCCTTATATAAAGCCTCCGGTTCCTGACCGCTCTGGTAGATGTCGCTCAATATCAGTGTATGGCGACGGCCGCGATGGTCTGGACGGCGGTTCATAAAGTCGAGAGCGATATCGAGCGAGTTGATATCACTGTTGTAGCTGTCGTTGATCAGCGTACATCCGTGCTGTCCTACCTTCACCTCCAGTCTCATTGCCACAGGTTCGAGCTGTGCCATGCGCTTGTCGATATCTTCAGCCGAAAGACCGAGTTTCGATGCCACGACGGCAGAGATGATGGCATTCTGTACAGACGCATCGTCGATGAACGGGATAGAGAAGCTGTCTTCCTCACCTTTATATATATAGGTAATCACGCTCACGCTCTGCTGCTTCTCGATGTTCTTCACATAGAAAGGAGCCTCCGGGTTCTTGAGCGACCAGAAGAGTTTCTCGCCTTTATAGTCGGGATATTCGGCTATCACCTTGTTGATAACCTCGTCATCGCCATCATAGATTACGGTCTCTGCGTCATGGAAGAGGATGAGCTTCTCCCGGCATTTCTCCTCCATGGAAGAGAAGTTCTCCTGATGCGCAGCACCCAGATTGGTCAGTACGGCGATGGTTGGCTGGATGATGTCACGCAGGGCAAGCATTTCGCCAGGCATACTGATACCTGCCTCGAAAACGCCCACCTGGGTCTGCTCGTTCATCAGCCATACCGACAATGGCACACCTATCTGAGAGTTGTAACTGCGCGGACTGCGGGTAACAAACATGCTTGGCGAAAGCAGCTGGTAGAGCCACTCCTTGACCATGGTCTTGCCGTTGGAACCCGTGATGCCTACGATAGGGATGTTGAACTCGTCACGGTGGCGCTCAGCCAGACGCTGGAGAGCCTCAAGCGTGTTTACTACCTTCAGGAAGTTGGCTCCCGGATAATCAGAAGCGTAGCCCTTAGGCACATTCGTTACAACAAAGTTTTTTACACCTCTGCGATACAGCTCAGGGATGTAGTTATGACCATCATTGCGCTCCGACTTGAGCGCAAAGAACAGAGTTTCCTCTGGGAAACAAAGTGAACGACTATCGGTCAGGATAAAACCGATGTTGGTATCATTGTCTCCATAGCGACGCGCACCTATCAGTGTGGTTACCTTTTCAATAGTATATGTCATTGTCTTGTTATTTAAATATTCTTTATTTTATAAGAGATGATATTTCTCCTCAAATTGTCTTTTCTTCTCTTCCGTCCTGGCGATGAACTTCTGATGTTCCTCGCTCTCGGGATGGAAGGGCTTATGGCCGAGTGCTTCGCGGATAGGCCGCCAGTCTTCCAGAAACTGCTCGGCTGCCTTGCCGAAGTAGGTTGCCCGGAACCGCTCCCAGATATATTCCACAGCCTGTTCGCTCGGGTGCAGCATGTCTTCCTTGTAGAAGCGGTAGTCACGAAGTTCATCGTTCATAATCTCGTAAGCCGGGAAATAGCTCACCACCCCCGGATTCTCCTTCACCAGCTTATCGGCTGCCAGCAGGAGCGTAGCCTTCGAAAGCTGACTCCCGTGATAGCCGTATTTCGCATAGCGGATAGGACTTACCGTGATGATTACCTTCAGAGAGCCTTCACTGCTACCGGATGCTGCGGTCTGCGATTTCAGCAGATTGATAGCCTTCTGCAGATAGCCGGCACATTCGTCCACGCTCAGTTCCCGCTCTTCGAAGAGGCGCTGCGGGCGCTTCTGGCAGTTGTCCACTATCTCGCCCGTCTCCTTCAGGATATACACATGGTTGGTACCCAGCGTAAAGACAGCCACACGGGGACGGACCTCGGAACATTTCTCTACCGTATGGAGAATGCTTGCCGGATTATACATCACCCCGAAGGGATTCACCGTAGCCCGGAAGCGGTTCTCCACAAACCGCCTACCCAGATTGTCGGCAAAGCAACTGCCCACAAAGAGCATCCGCTCTGCCGCCCCTATCTCGAAGTCGGCCTTCGGAATATCTATTTCTGTTCTAAATCGCATCATTAGAATTTGCAATCTGTCTATCAGTCTAAGGGGATTTGCAATCCCCACTATTCCTTCTTGCGTTTTCTCACCTCAACCACTACACCTATTATAATAAGGAGAGCCAGAACGCCATAACCGATGTAAGCCACCGTCTCGGTATTCTTGAGCGACTGAGGATGGAAATCGAGCACAACCTTATGGCTGCCTGCTTTCACGTTCAGCGCACGCAGAATATAGTTCACTCTGCCCAGCTCAGCCGGCTGTCCGTCAACCGTAGCCGTCCAGCCCGGATAGTAAATCTCAGAGAATACGATCACGCCGCCCTTGCTCGACTTCACCTCGTAAGTCAGGTTGTTCGGCTTATACTGCGTCATCTTCACCACCGAAGTATCATCCTGCTTCACGCTCTGCGCCAGCTGTTCCTTGAATTTGGCATCAGCCACAGCCACATGTCGGAGGTTCACCTTGCCCACGCCATCGATTTCCTCGTTGGCATTGTTCACATACTTCACCTCATCTACGAACCATGCATTGCCGTAGGCATACGGATTCTGAACCGGAACGGTCTGTCCGCCCTGCAGCGGCATGATGAAGTATTTGGTATTCAGCATGTTCAGTACCGGATAGATACTGTCGCCGTTCACCTTGGTCATATCGCCGCCTGCAGCAGCTACCGCCTGCATCGTCTTCTGCATCTCAGGAGCGATATGTGCATCAATCATCTCCTGGTAGCGACGGAGCTTGGCTGGATGATAACCGCCGATGCTCTTGTGGTAGTAAGAGGTCTCGTTCTCATTGAATGTATTCGATGCCAGATTCAGCACACGGTAGTCGAGTGCCTTGTCACGGCAGATAATCTTGTCGGTCTCGGTCATCTGCTGCGGTGTATCGCGCTGCGCCTTGTCTACGAACATATCATCGTAGAGATAGCGCTTGTTCACCATCCACATATCCACCAGACAGAGCACGGCGATGCCGGCAATCATATATTCCTTGCCCAGCTTCTTCATCTTGAAGAGCATCAGCAGTGCCGAACCGATGAGGATAATCCAGAACGAACGCCAGCAGTCGGATGTGAAGATGCCCTTGCGGATATCCGTCAGATTGCTCATGATTGGAGAGATATACTCCTGAGGCAACTGCTGCAGCGCCTGTGTCTCCTGTACCGATACGAAATCAGGGAAGAATACGCCCGGCATGATGGCGAAGAGCAGACAGAAACCTGCTGTCAGACCGAAGCTGGCATATACATATTTTATCTTCTCTGTCAGAATCTCCGGCTCATCCACAATCTTCTTCAGCGCCATCATCGCCAGGAGCGGGATGGTAAATTCTGCGATAACCAGGATAGATGCCACCGTTCGGAACTTGGCATACATCGGCACATAATCGAGGAAGAAATTGGTAAAAGGCATGAAGTTTCTACCCCAGGCGAGCAGGATGCTCAGGATGGTGGCAGCGAACAGCGCCCACTTCATCGGACCCTTCACGATAAACAGCCCCAGGATAAAGAGCATGCAGACGAAGGCACCTACATATACCGGTCCGCTCGTTCCCGGCTGGTTGCCCCAGTACTGTCCCAGCTGCTGGTAAATCTGAACGAAGTTAGGATCCGCCTTCTCCATCGCCTGCTGGTTCTGTGCCAGCGGCACGGAGGCACCGCCCTTGGCATCCGGAATCATCAGCGTCCACGTTTCGTCGATACCATAGCTCCACTGTGTGATATAGTCTCTATCCAGACCGCTG
>ULWM01010425.1_pt1 | contig 10178 bp, 10 predicted proteins | sample 1960331 | NCBI WGS metagenome assembly ULWM01 (sample SAMEA4835812, study PRJEB28245) | human gut metagenome | biome: gut microbiome; material: fecal sample | place: Denmark | collected 2008 | reverse complement strand
CGCTCCCCAATAAATATGATATACTGACAAAAAAGCGAAAAGGGGGATCCATCATGCAGCACGAGATCACCGCCGCTCAGCCCCTGCTGGACGAAAAGGGCAACCTGCGCGAGGCCGGTTACTGCAAAAAGCTCCTGCCTATCTATCGCCGCCGGGATATCAAGGCCGGGGCGCTGCGCATCAAGGAGTGGGACTATTACCTTGTTAATAACGGCCGCTTCGCCGTGGCCCTGACCATTGCCGACAACGGCTACATGGGCCTGGACTCCATCTCCCTGCTGAACCTTGACGAGGGCTGGGAGAAGACCAAGAGCCCCATGCGCGCCTTTCCCCTGGGCAAGACCGGCCTGCCGGAGTCGTCCGAAACCGGGGATGTGTCCATCTCCGGCAAGGGCTATCACCTGTCCTTCCGCCACGATGGCCCGGACCGGGTGCTGGACTTGCATATGGAGGATTTTCTGGACGGTGCGGCCATTGACGGCCGCCTCCGCCTCACGGACGAGCCGGAGGAGAGCATGGTCATCTGCACGCCCTTCTCCAAGGCCGGACATTTCTATTATAACCAAAAAATCAACTGTCTCCGGGCCAGGGGTACCGTCACCGCCGCCGGACGTACCTACACCTTTGACCCGGCGGATTCCTTTGCAGTGCTGGATTGGGGCCGGGGCGTGTGGACCTATCACAACACCTGGTATTGGGGCAGCGCCAGCGACCAGGTGGACGGGGTGCCCTTCGGCTGGAACATCGGCTACGGCTTCGGCGATACCTCCGCTGCCAGTGAAAATATGCTCTTTTACGGAGGCAAGGCCCACAAGCTGAGCCAGGTGACCTTCCACATCCCCCAAAGGGACGGCCGGGACGATTTTCTCGCCCCCTGGACCTTCACCTCCGACGATGGCCGCTTTGAGATGGCCTTCACCCCGGTGCTGGACCGGGCGGCCTGCACGGACTTCAAGCTGCTGAAAAGCGACCAGCACCAGGTCTTTGGCCGCTTTACCGGCACCGCCACCCTGGATGACGGAACGGTGCTCCGGGTGGAGGATTTCCCGGGCTTTGCGGAAAAGGTGGAAAATAAGTGGTAACGCCCCGGTGGGGCTGCGCCTGTTGATGCACAAGAGATGAAAGAGAACGGACGGCTGGTCCGTTCTCTTTTTCTGCCCGGGAGGAAGCGCATATTGCCCCGCCATATTACAGCGCCGCCGGCGGGGCAAAGTTGGGCATCGCCGCCCCACGCAATGGCCTCATCCTTTTCGTAGGGGCCGATGCCCACATCGGCCCGTCCGCACCAACTCCATAAAACCGTGGGACGGGGTGGCCCCCTCACCCCGCCGGCCGTCAACTACCGCACCCTCCCGGCCCCTCGGAGGCATCGTGATTTGACATAAATGTTTTCCTATAAAGAAACATTTCCTCCAAAACACGGGGGCAAGACCTGCCCGCCCGTTCATTGTTAAGAAACTGACAGGATTGTTTGTTTCTTAACAGGAACATTATGTTACTGTTAACAGAATGGTAAAAAAGCCGAATCGGGTGACAAAATTTTATTAAAAATGTCAATTGTAGACAAGAAAGGAATCCTGTATACTTTGAACATAAGCCTGTGGCGGTTTTTTCGGCTTACACAGGTAAATTTTTGCCCCTTTTTCGGGCGCGTTTCTTGAGAGTAAAAATTTTCGGAAACAAAACTTATGTTTAAGGAGAGAAAACATGGAAGAAAGAAAAGGCTTTGGATCCACATTTGGATTCCTCATGGCAGCCGTTGGCTCGGCGGTGGGCCTTGGCAACATCTGGGGCTTCCCCAATAAGATGGGCGCCAACGGCGGATTCACATTCCTCATCATTTACCTGATCCTGGCGGCTCTGTGCGGCTTCGTGGTCATGGTGGGCGAGCTGGCTTTGGGCCGCAAGACCGGCCGCGGCGTTGTCAGCGCGTACCAGGTCCTGAGCAAGAGATTCAAGTGGCTGGGCTGGCTGGGCATCATCGCTCCGTTCCTGATCCTGAGCTTCTACTGCGCCCTGGGCGGCTACTGCGTGAAGTACGTGGTTCTGAACGTGGGCAACATCTTCGGCGCCGGCTTCGGCAACAACGGCCTGGCCAGCGGCGAGGTGTTCGGCAACATGCTGACCAATCAGCTGGAGTCCGTGATCTACGGCCTCATCTTCGTGCTGCTGACCCTCATCATCGTTATGGGCGGCGTGTCCAGCGGTATCGAGAAGTTCTGCTCCATCGGTATGCCCTGCCTGTTCTTCATGCTGGTCATCGTCATCATCCGCGCCTGCACCCTGCCCGGCGCTGTGGATGGCCTGAAGTACATGTTCGTTCCCGGCTGGGCTGTGGAGCACGGCGTTATCGAAAAGGCACCCAGTATCATCACGGTCCTGTCCAACGCAGGCGGTCAGATGTTCTTCTCCCTGTCCCTGGGCATGGGCATCATGATCACCTACGGTTCCTACCTGGATAAGAAGCAGAACATTGAAAAGAACGCTCTGGTCATCGTCATCTGCGATACCCTCATCGCCCTGATGGCCGGCCTGGCTGTCATGCCCGCCCGTTTCGCCCTGGATCCCGAGGGCCCCATCGGCGGCCCCAAGCTGCTGTTCATCACCATGCAGAACGTGTTTAACTCCATGGGTACTGTGGGTTACGTCTTCGGCATTATCTTCTACCTGCTGGTCATCCTGGCCGCAGTTTCCTCCTCTATCTCCCTGCTGGAGGTCATCGTGGCCCACTTTGTGGACAAGGCCCGCGACAAGGGCAAGGGCGACAAGCGCAAGGCTTATTCCGTCATCGCCGCCATCGCCACCGGCGTTCTGTGCGTCCTGGTGTGCCTGGACGGCCTGGGCTCCAATGGCATCGCCCCCTTCAACCTGTTCGGCATTGAGCCCGACGCCAATGGCAACCTGCCCGCATGGTGCGACTGCTGGCTGGACTTCTTTGACATGATCTCCGAGGGCATCCTGATGCCTTTGGGCGCCCTGCTCATGTGCATCTGCATCGGCTATGAGCTGAAGCCTCAGTTCGTGGACGATGAGTGCTGCCTGGAGGGCAATAGCTTCAAGTCCAAGACCTTCTTCAACATCTGCGTCAAGACCATCACCCCCATCCTGATGGTGTTCATCCTGCTGGGCCAGATCGACCAGTTCTTCAGCCTGGGCTGGTTCTCCTAATAGAACGCAGCGAAGCTACAGCTAAAAAACCGGAGCGAAAGCTCCGGTTTTTTTCGTTGTGCGTTTTACAGGCGCCTGATCCCTGTAGGGCGGGGTGCCGCCACCCTGCCCCTGTCAACCGCTGCACCTTCCCGGCAGGGCCCGCGCGGCCCTGGCGCAGCAGAGATACCCTCTGTGTCTGCCGTAGGGGGCGATGTGGGCATCGCCCCCTACGAAGGTCTGTCGGCAAACCGGGCCTGCACCGCAGCTCGTGCGAAGTTGTCACTGCGAGACAAGCGCACACGCTGGTCGTGGCAATCCGTACCCCCGTCCCCCTGGTGGGGCGGGTGCCCCTGTCCGCCCGTCCTAAACCTGCCGCGCACCTTTTCCGGCGTAAAAATCAGGCCGCCCCGGTATGCCGGATCGGCCTGATTAGCTTTCCCTTATCTTACTCGGTTCCCTCCGGCTTCTTTACCAGGAGACGGACGGCTCCGTGACAATTCTCGATGTTTACCACCGGGCTGCTGGGAGCATACTCCCCATCCAGGGACCAAGGGATATCGTCTGCCGTCTCCACGGTGACCCGGGAGGCGTGGCGAAAGAAGATGCCCGGGTCATCGTACTGCATTTGGTTCAGCGCCACCAGCAGGTTTGTCAGGTCCAGCAGGGTCCGGGGCATCCGCAGCAGCACCAGCTCAAACACGCCGTCATCCATCCGCACCCGGTTAGGATCCAACTTCACCAGGCCGGCCAGGGAGGTGGAGTTACAGACGCTGCCGAAGATGAAATCCCCCTCGATGGTCTCCTCGTCCGCAGTGATGCGGCAGTGGTAAGGGCGCAGGGAGTCCAGGCTCTTGATTCCCTCCAGAATATAGGCGAAATGGCCCAGGGCGTTTTTGACCTCCTGGGGAGCGGAATAGCTGGCCTTGGTAAAGGCACCGAAGGACGCGACATAGGAAAAATACCGGTTGTTGTGCCGGCCCACGTCCAGGGCCATGGGCGTGCCCTGGGCGATGATTTCTGCGGCCATATAGGGCACGGCGGGGATGTGCAGCGTGGCAGCAAAATCATTAGTGCTGCCGGCGGGCAGATAGCCCAGCAGAGGCTTGTGCGCCAGTTGCATCAGCCCCGAGATGGTCTCGTTCAGCGTACCGTCGCCGCCGTAGCAGGCCACGGTGTCAAACAGTGGCCCTATATCCCGGGCAAACCGGGTTGCGTCGCCGGGAGCCGCAGTCTCCCGCACGTGCACCAGGTATCCTCCTGCGGACAGGCGGGCGATAGCTTCATACAGCGGAGCCAAGGATTTGCTCTTCCCTGCTCGGGGATTCACGATCAAAAGAAGCTTTTTCACAGCTAATCTCCTCCAACAGAAAACGAAAAAGGACATAAATCTAATTCTATCATACACGCCTTTGAGACAAAACGCAAGAGCAACCCGCCCCATTGGGGAAATTTGCAAAGATACGCCGCAAGCCTTGCAATGGCCGCGAAAATTGGGTATGATAGAAACCATCAGAAAGGAGGCGGTGCCGTGAAAAGGGAAAAGAAAAAATATTTGGCCTGGGGGCTGACCGCGTTTCTCACGGGGTGCGCCCTGCTGATCTTCTACGATGTGTTTTACCGGGACAATTCTGGCACGGTTCAGGCGATTTTTGCCAAGCTGTTTTCGGTGCTGACGCCGGTGCTCTACGGCCTGGGCATGGCCTACCTTTTGGCGCCCATTGTGAATTTCCTGGAGCGGGCCATTCTCCGCCTGCGGGATAAGCTGGAGCGGAAGCGGGGCAGGGCCATCCGGATCCACAAGGGGTGGCTGCGGGCGGCAAGCATTTTCCTCACCTGGGCTGTGGTATTAGTGCTGGTGTACCTGCTGCTGAGCATGCTGGTGCCCCAGCTGGTGGACAGCATCACCACCCTGGTGAATAATTTGGAGAGCTACTATACCACCATTTATGATTGGGTTACTGGCTTGCTCAGCGACAATCCGGAGCTGACGGACCTATTTAACCGCTATTACAACGAGACCATCCAGTGGCTCACCACCAAGCTGCTGCCGGGGCTGCAGACCGCCGTTACCAATTTTACCGGCAGCCTGGTCACCGGTGTGTGGAGCGTTGTCATCTTTACCAAAAATTTCCTCATCGGTATCATCGTGTCGGTGTATCTGCTGGCAGCCAAGGAGAAGAGCGCCGCTCGTTGCTGCAAGCTGCTCTATGGTGTGCTGCCGGAGGAGCAGGCCAAGTTTGCCATGCGGGGCTTCCGGCGGATGGACCATATTTTCAGCGGCTTCGTCCGCGGCAAGCTGCTGGATTCCCTCATCATCGGCATTCTCTGCTTCATCGGCTGCTCCATTTTGAAGCTGCCCTATACCCCGCTGGTCAGCGTGGTGGTAGGTGTGACCAATGTGATTCCCTTCTTCGGCCCGTTTTTGGGGGCTATCCCCTGCGCATTGCTGATTTTGCTGGTCAGCCCGCTGAAGTGCCTGTATTTCGTCATTTTCATCTTCCTGCTTCAGCAGCTGGACGGCAACGTCATCGGCCCGAAGATCCTGGGCGATTCCACGGGTATTTCCAGCCTGTGGGTCATTGTGGCCATCCTGGTGGGCGGCGGCTTTGGCGGTGTGCTGGGTATGTTTTTGGGCGTGCCCATCTTCGCCTGTCTGCAGGTGCTGGTGCGCTGGCTGCTAAACACCCGGCTGGAAAAGCGCCATATGCCCCTGCAGGCCTGGGAATATGTCCGCCGTGACCGGCAGGAAGACCCGCCCCCTGCCGATGAAAATAAAAACAAACAGTAATATATAATCGAAATACTACAGATTGTAATTGAGGAGACCCTATGACCCCGGAATTAAAAGCCAAGCTGCTGCGGTATGCCAATGAGTGCGAGCCGTTCACCGCACACAATCATATTGAGATCACCGATATTGGGGAGGGCAGCTCCCGGGTGGAGCTGCATCTGACGTGCGAGAGCATGAACCGCTGGGGCCAGCCCCACGGCGGCATCCTGTTCACCCTGGCGGATGATGCCTGCGGCGTTGCCATGTCCGGCCTGCGGCAGGAGACCTGCGTCACCGTCAGCTCCACGGTAGATTTCATGGCCCCTGCCGGGGATGCCCGGCATCTTATTGCCCGGGGAGAGGTGACCCGGGCCGGCCGGCGAACCTGCTTCTGCCGGGCGGAGATCACCACGGCGGAGGGAAAGCTCATCGCCGCCTGCCACAGCGTGTGGGCCTACACAGGCAAGCCCCTGCCCCTGGATTAGCGGACGCCCCTGTCCGCCCGTCCCGGCACCTTTACTTGTCAAGCTGCCGGGAAAGCATATAAAAAAAACAGACCGGCTTGACCGGTCTGTTTTTGCCTTCGCCGTTCTCCTTGCCTCTGCATTTTTGCTCCGGGATTATCAGCCGCCCGGATTCTCCCCGTCGGAGAGAATGCCGTCTGTGTCCCGGACGCGCCCGTTTTCCACCATCTCGTCATAAGGAGTCGCGGGAATGTCATGCTTCTCACTGCCCCGCAGCTGCTCCGAAGGGATAGGGGCTTCCCCGGCGGAATTGTTATCCGGGGCCGGGGAGCCGCCCGCGATATCGTCGTATACCGTGGGCGGGAATTGCTCCGCCTGGTCATCGGGCCGGTCACCGCAGGCGGACACGCTGAGCAGGACCGTCGCCAGCATCAGCAGCGCCAAAAGCTTCTGCATGGACTTCCTCCCTTTCGTTTTTCAGATAATTGTGATACCCAGGATAGTATCTGCATTTTCCCCGCCGTTAAAGGCAGCAAGATCTGCCAGGGCAAGGAGCGGTTGCATTTTCCGGCAAAAGAAGGTATACTATAAAAAACTCACAAAAGGAGGCCGCTTTTTATGCAAAAATTGGAAAAGCAGTTTCATATTCATTGCCAGGCCGGCGATGTGGGCCGTTACTGCATCCTTCCCGGTGATCCGGGCCGATGCAAGGCCATAGCCGCCTTGTTTGACGATGCACACTTTGTCTCCAGCAACCGGGAGTTTACCATCTACACCGGCACCCTCTTGGGGGAAAAGGTCTCTGTCTGCTCCACGGGCATTGGCGGCCCCTCTGCCTCTATCGCCATGGAGGAGCTGCATAATATCGGCGCGGATACCTTCCTCCGGGTGGGCACCTGCGGCGGCATTGATCTGAACGTGCAATCCGGGGATGTGGTCATCGCCACCGGCGCCATCCGGTTTGAGCATACCAGCCGGGAATACGCCCCCATCGAGTATCCTGCCGTGGCGAATTTTGAGGTGGCTACCGCCCTGGTGGAGGCCGCTAAGGCCGGCGGCTATCGCTTCCACACCGGCGTGGTCCAGTGCAAGGATTCTTTCTATGGCCAGCACAGCCCGGCGAGAATGCCCGTGTCCTACGAGCTTCTGAACAAGTGGGAGGCGTGGAAGCGCCTGGGAGTGAAGGCCAGTGAGATGGAGTCGGCGGCGCTGTTCGTGGTGGCGGTTGCTTTGGGCTGCCGCTGTGGCTCCTGCTTCCATGTGATTTGGAACCAGGAGCGGGAGGCTGCGGGTCTGGATCAAAAGATGACCGAGGATACCAGCTCTGCCGTCCGCCTGGGCGTGGAGGCTCTGAAAAAGCTCATCCAGGCCGACCGGGCCAGGTAAAACCGGCTATATTTATATAGTGTAAGCGAGGATGTCGATAAAGTGGCAAAATTTGCGATAACGGTAAGGATGGATGTGTGAGGGAAACCCAAGAAGGGTGTCTCTCACCATTGAAATCAGTAGTTTTTGAAACTTTTTCAAAGTTTCAAAAACTTAGGCAGCGGGGCGAAAAGACCTTTTCGACACGCTGAGCAGAAAGCAGCCGCCCTCGGGTGGCTGCTTCTTGCATTATTATTTTTCCGATTCTCCCCGCTCTCGCAGCTGCTTTTCCAAAGCGGCTTGCTTGGCCAGGATGGCGTTGACTTTGTCGTACAGGTCCTCAATCATGATTTCGGTTTTCAGGTTGACCTTGTAGTCGTTTTCGGCCCGGCGGCGGTCCTTTTCCTCCTGCCGATTCTGGCTCATCATAATCAGCGGCGCCTGGATGGCCGCCACGCAGGAGAGCACCAAGTTCAGCAGGATAAATGGATACGGGTCAAAGGCCCGGGCTGCCAGCAGGGAGTTTACCACCATCCACAGGATCAGAACTCCCGTGAAAGAGAAGATGAACGCCCAGCTCCCTGCGAATTTTGCAATGGCGTCGGCGGCGCGCTGACCCAGGGTGTACTTGCTTTTTTCGCTGTCCGGCCCTACGGAGATTTTGCTGTCTGCCAGCAGGTTCAGCACCTCCTCGTCGGTCATGTCGCGGCGGATGTCCTGCAGCACCTCTCGCAGCAGCTTCCGGTTTTCTTTCATGATATGCGCTCCTTTCCCGCCCGGGTCACTGTCATTCGGCGTATTCCTCCGCCTCCCGGCAGTAGAAGGCGGCAGCGGCCCGGTTGGATTCGATCTCCTCCGCTGTCAGCGCCCGGCGGACCTTAGCCGGGGAGCCAAAGGCCAGGCTGCCGTCGGGAATCTCCATTCCCTGGGGCACCAGGGCCCCGGCGCCGACAATGCAATCCCGGCCGACCCTCGCGCCGTTGAGGAGGATGGCCCCCATGCCGATGAGGGTATTATCGCCGATGGTGCAGCCGTGGAGAATGGCGGCGTGGCCGATAGTGCAGCCGCGGCCGATAGTGATGGGAAAGCCCTTATCCGTGTGCAGGACACAGTTGTCCTGGATGTTGGTGTCCTCGCCGATGGCGGTGGTATCCGATTCTGAGCGGATCACCGCGCCGAAATAGATGCTGCTTCCCTTTCCGGCTGTGACGTGGCCCCGGACGGTGGCGTTGTCCGCCACAAAAGCGGCCAGGGGCAGCTTGGTTTTTTCGATCATGGCTGTGCCTCCTTAAAAAAGCAGCGCTTTTGCGCCGCACAGTGAGAATCCGCCTGTGTTCTTGCGGTCTATAATGCGTCCATATTTTTCGGTTTCCGGCGAAGCCGGGGAAAATGGCATAAAATCCAATGTATAATAGCCGCTTTGCGGTGATTATACCATTCTGCGGAGCAGAATGGTATAATGTGTCCATATTTTTCGGTTTCCGGCGAAGCCGGAGAGAAAAATGGCATAAAATCCAATGTATAATAGCCGCTTTGCGGCTATTATACTACGCCTGCGCCCACTGGGTCAACTGTCATCTGTCCCGGCAAAGACTATGCCCCGTGGCCGCTGCGGTGCTGCGATCCTTGGCGGCTATGGCCGGTATGGGGTGTGAGGGCACGAGCCTATACAGCTCACCGCCGCTGCCGCCGACAATGACCGGGGCTGACTTCTTCCTCTCACCGCTGGCGGAAATATAAGCTGTATAATTCTGCCTGTATGGATTATATCTGAGTATTACACTTTTCTGCCCATTTCATAGGCCTGGGCCATGGCCGGGGTGCTGCGGATCGTGCCCGCCTCGCAGACCCCACTGCCGATGATGACGCCCTTTTCCACTGCGCCCTCCACGCACTCAGCATAACCCCGGAAGCAGGCCAGGGTGGTGTCAGCGGAGGAAATACACTCGTCCGCCATGGTGACGATATAGTAAAGCTCCTTGTTTTTCACCTCCAGCCACCGGGCCACGGTGCGGTCGATGACCGCCTTGAGCTGGGCGTTGATGGAATAGAAGTACACAGGGCTTGCCAGCACAATAACGTCCGCGTCGATCATCTGCTGCAGAAGATCGGCCATGTCGTCCCGGCGGACGCACTCGCCGCCGTGGCTGGCGCAGTAGTAGCAGCCCAAGCAGGGGGCGATCTTTTTCTCGGTCGGGCGGACCTTTTCCACCTGGTGACCTGCCTCCCGGGCGCCCCGGAGGAATTCATCGCACAGAATATCGGAGTTACCGCCCTTACGGGGGCTGCCGGACAGAATCAAAACCTTCTTGCTCATAGTATTTATCCTCCTGCTGTAATAGCTTTTGTGGGCGGTGTTTCACCGCTTCAGACTACCCTATATCATACAACCTGAAGCATGCTTTTCGTCAAGCATTTTTTTGCATTGG
>ULWM01005692.1_pt1 | contig 10215 bp, 6 predicted proteins | sample 1960331 | NCBI WGS metagenome assembly ULWM01 (sample SAMEA4835812, study PRJEB28245) | human gut metagenome | biome: gut microbiome; material: fecal sample | place: Denmark | collected 2008 | reverse complement strand
CCGACGAAACTCAAGGTTTCATTGGTGATACCGATCGGGAAAGATTCCCATAACAGCAGGAGGATCAAGTGATGAGGAGATTGTTTGTGAATATCTCGCTGGCTATCCTGCTTCTCGCCGTCCTTCCGGGCTGTCGCCGTCGTCCGTTGGAGGATCCGGATTACCGCACGTTGGTCAAGGTCAAGGTGGACATTTCAGGGATTTCGAATGTGACCTGTGACATCTACAACGACAAGATTCCGGTTCCGAAGATCGTGCCGGAGGTCATGCATCTGATGTTATTTGGCGAGGATGCCTCAAGCACAGCCGCAGAGGCATTCATCACGGATGTGGCAACCGGGGCCGACGGCAGCCGTACGATCTCCGGGGAGCTTGTGGTCGCCCCGGGAACCTACCGTCTCCTGGCCTACGATTTCGGCACCGAAGCCACCCTCGTGCGGAACTACAACATTTGGGACGAGGCGGAAGCCTACACGGAATCGGCGCCGAAGGGCATCCAGAACCGTTTCCGCTCCAGAAGCGGGGAGCCGCTCAACATCCTCGAAGAGCCTGACCATCTTGTGGTTGCCGCAAGCGAGAGGGAAGTGATTCCTTATCATGAAGGAATATACACCATCTACGCTCAGGCAAGGTCCGTCGTGGAAAGCTGGTACCTGCAGATCAAGGTGGATGGTCTTGAATATGTCTCCTCGGCCCAAGCCGTGCTTTCCGGCATGGTGGGCTCTAACCTGATCGCGACAAACACGAGGGTGACGGAGCCTGAGGCGGCGATCTGGTTCAATCTTCAGAAGAGTGATGACAAAGGTGTGCCTGTGATCTGCACGGTCTTCGATACATTCGGGCGCATCGACCGTTCCACGAACAACCTTGAGGTGACTTTCAACATCCAGACAACGGACGGCAAGACGGTCGTGAGGACATTTGACATTTCGGGTCTATTTGAGACCGAGAACGCGATAAGACACCATTGGCTCCTGCTCGACGAGACCATAAAGATCGACCCTCCGCAGACCGGCGGCGGTTTCGACCCTAAGGTGGATGACTGGGACGAGGAACACCATGATGTGATCATTTAATGAATCAATATTGTATTATTAACTCTTTTAAAAGTAAAGTTTATGAAAAGATCAATTCTACTCGCAGCCGCCGCGATCGCTGCTTTGGCCGGCTGCTCGAAAGTCGAGGTGAAGTCAGTGGACGAGGCACCTGCGCGTATCTCTTGGAATGCAGTGGTCTCCAAGGCTTCCACACGTGCGTATGATGGAGCTATTCAGAATACCACCTACCCTAAGGATGAGACTTTCGGCTCATTCGCCTACATTCATGACGGTGATTTCAGTGAGACAGGTACGAACAACTTGTACATTAATAATGCTGAAATTAAGTATGTTACTCTAGAGAACTTGTGGCATGCGGACACACGGTACTATTGGCCAAAGAATTCAGATGGTACAAACTACAAACTGACGTTCTACTCTTACAGCCCTTATGACGAGTTGAACACTGCTGTTTCCTGCACGGCTGATAAAGGTGTGAAGATTGATAATTGGGACGTGTTTGCAAAATCAACTGTAGATGTTATGACGACTGAACGCCTTGCTAATCAGACAGACAACACGAGCAACAGTTCATCGTTGGCTGCCGACGGTGTTCCTACAATGTTTAAACATAAGCTTACTCAGATAAAGGACTTTATTGTTAAGACAAAAACTAATTATCCAGGATTGACTTTCACTGTCAAGAGCATAAAGATCCTTAACGTTAATCATAAAGGCACTTTAGCAGAGGACGCATGGACTCCAACAGCAGATCTTGAAAATTATACATGGTATAATGATGCTACAGGAGTAACCGTGGATCAAACTAATACTAAAATTGCTCCAAACAGTTTGCCGGCGAGCCTGAACAATTACGATGTCGCAAATCCGGAGAAATATTTCCTTCTTGTCCTTCCTCAGGTGTTTGCCGCTGGTAGACAGAAACTCCAGATTGTGTACAACATCGACAACGGCACTTACAACTACGATGTGACGAACTCAATCGATCTTAAGACTATCCATGATTCGGGAACCGGTGATAAAAATCCAGATTGGGTTATGAACAAGAAAATAACTTACACTATCACCCTTGGCATGAACGAGATCTACTGGGATCCAACCGTTGTTGAATGGGTGAATGAGTCTGAAGGATATTCAATCGACTAATTTATGCTCATAGACCGCTGTCGCAGTCGGTCTGAATCACTGCGCAGCCTTGGGGCGGGTGAAACCGCCTCCGGGCACTAACATATTCACAAGATGTTGAGACAAAGTTTGACAGCGACATTGTTGGCGGCAACGCTCGCTTCATGCGTAAGCAATGAGGTGGCGGAGCCTGTCGCCGAGGACATACCGATCACGTACTCCGTGCTGCAAAAGAGCATGGGGACGCGCGCTGTATTGTCCGGAACGAAATATCCGAAAGACATTCCGTTCGGTTCATTCGCCTATTATCTGCCTGTAGGCAAAACATGGCGTGACAACAAGGCGGACGCTAAGATCTACATCGACAACAATATGGTTTGGTTCGATGAGGCCGGAGCAGGCTCTTTCGCCGCCAACTCCTGGCACAGCGACGTCGTCCACTACTGGCCGAAGTCCGGAAGTCTTACATTTTTCTCGTACTCACCGTACGATGAATTGCACGACAAGATAAGCTGTACTCCGGAAAACGGCCTGAAGATAGATCAATGGACGGCCGGAATGGTGCCTGGAGACGCTGTCGCCACAGAGACGGCAGACCTCATGATAGCCAAAAGCGAGAACCAGACTGCTAATGTTTCCTCTTCGGGAACCTATCAAGCGGGAGTTCCGACGGCGTTCAAGCACATCCTGTGTCAGATTGAAGTCTGGGCCAAGTTGGACAATGCCGATCCTGACGCTGACTATAGAGTGAACTCCATAACCTTGAGCAACATCTGGTCCACTGCGGGATTCTCGAACGAGAGGTGGATCAATCAGCGGGATCTTAAAAATGTCAGCCACTCTTTCGGAGAGTCTCTGAACACAGATGGAAAAACCTCGAAGAAAGTGTTCCCGGCGATGATCATGATCCCTCAGAACCGGTTGGCTGTCACTGGAACAGATGGACGAGCCGCACCGAGCATCACGATTGATTATTCCTATAGGAAGAAATCTGAAACATCATACACCTCTCCCGAAGGAGGGGTCACGAAGACTTTTCTGGAGATTGACGGCCTTTCCCAGTCATGGAGTCAAGGCAAGAAATACATCCTGACAATAGCGTTCAGCACGAAGGACGCTTTCCTTGAATTTGACACGTCTGTCAGTGAATGGAATGCAGGTTCGGGAGTGGACATAATAGTTGGAGATTAGAGCATGAAAATAAAGGAGAATATATTAATACATCCTACATCGTACTTGGCACTGATGCTGGTTTGGGCGGTTGTGCCGGCGGTATCGTCCTGTGGCCGCGAGGCGACAGAAGACTACGGCGATGCGATTGCCTTTTCCGCTTCCGCGGAGAAGGTCGCTGACAGCCGCTCGACCGGGAGCGTACTTGTGACAACCTTGAACACGGACGACTCCGAGATCGCGGTTTACGGTTACCACGGAGGTGCTTCGGACTACAGCGGCAAGACACCGGTTTTCGAGACCGATGGGGCCAAACGCGTGTATTACAGGTCCAGTGGCAATGCGGGAGACACCGAGTGGGACTACGACTATACCGGAGGTGCGGATAAGGTGAAGTGGCTGCGCTCCGACTACTACCGCTTCCGCGCCTTTTATCCATATTCATTGATCAGCAAGGTGAACTCTTCCTCCAATGCCGAGATTCTGGCGCTGGATTATTCGCTGAAGGAGGATGATTCAGACCTGATGGTCGCCTACACCACGCGTTTTCCTGCCAGAGATGGCGTCGGCCCGGTCGTGTTGGAATTCAAGCATGCCTTGTCGGCCCTGCAATTCGTGGTGAAGAAGGAAAATACCAGCGAGACCGAGAAGATCAAGGAGTTCTACCTCACTGGGTTGTATCAGACAGGTGGACTTGTCTATACTTCTTCTGACGCCGCGAATATGACAGGCGAGCAGACCTTGAACTGGATACCGAGCGTGTCAGATGAGAATGATCCTGTACATCACTGGATTGCGGCCAATGAGACGGAGTACAAGGAGATAGATTCGGATGGGGTCACCGTTTATGATAAGGATGGTTTCGTCTTTGCCATCCCGATGGACGGCAAGGATAAGGACGGGTTCATTGTGAAGACATTGCCGAAGATCCGCGCCAACTTCCGCACAGACAAAGGAGGCACTGTTCTTCATGCCGCCATGTTGCCGGACATCCGTTGGGAACCAGGCAAGAAGTACATCTACACCATAACGGTCAAGCAGGCCACGGTGTCAGTTGTTGTCACAATAAAGCCTTGGACTTTGGTAGAGGCGGGCGCGGAGATGAAGTTTTAACAGCAAGGAAATGAGAGACAGAATCAAGAATATTCTTTTGTCAATCGCCGTGGCTTTCTTCGTGGCGGGGTGCGGCGCTTCTGAACCGGATCCGGGGAGTTCCGGTCAAGGCACTTTGATCCTTAGTGTCGGGACAGGGATGGCAACCCGAGCGGGCATACACTATAACCCTGGCGAGATTCCGGCAGAGAGCGACCATTCCCTTGACGACGGTGACAAGATGAAGAATGTGAGGGTGTGGCTTGTGAAAGACGGGATTGTCAGCAAGTTCGCAAAGAAGGATGTCGCGGAAGATGGTGGAAGTGATAAGGTCACATGCTCAGTAGGACATTGTGAGAGAGGCGATTATGAGATATATGTTGTCGCGAATTACACCGGGCTTGACGAGAGGTGTCCTGAGAATACGGATTTGAAAGCGGATAACGTTCTCATGGATAAATATTTCGGGCCGGTGGAGTCCGGAAGTTGCCCCGCGTATTCCACTGCCGGGATGTTGGCTCTGGTTCCGTCGGACCATCTTGTCAGAAAACCTCTTTTTACAGATGACGGAATAGGTGGCACCAATGTCGGGATGCCTCTTTCCTACAAGGGAACTGTCTCCATCGGTCCGGGTGAGAACAAAATCTCGGTTGAACTGTCCCGCATCTGTGCGAGGTTCACTATGGCGATCACGAACAACACCAAGGACAAGCTGTTGGCGATCAATGGCGTGACCGTGTCCGCATTTAATCAGGCTTGTGGCTATCTTTTCCCTCGCACGAATGCCTTGGGGGATAATGCAGTACCTGATCATGATGAGCATAACTTCCCTTACGTAAAAGACGGAGGTTACACCGTGATTGCCCCCGGGAAAACAGTTGTCTTGAGAGACCTGTACATGTTCGAGACTGACGGCATTGCCGACAAGACATTCATGATCAAGGCGGCGCTTTATGAGTCTGGCTCTGTTCCAAGCATGATCCAGGGCAAGGATTACACATTGTCAAATGTGGGTGTAGGTTCCCATGACGCTCCGTCCGCAGGATCCTACTACCTTATCCGTTCCGACCTTTCCAGCACATTCTATTTGGGTGCGGATGCGGGCGGTACGACTAACTTGTTCTCTTTCGGCTCGGACAATAATGTAATTAACTCTCCGGACATTGATGAGTATCTGTGGATGGTTGAATCCAGTGGCTCAAATTATGCTTTTAAGAATCTTAAACATGGGACATATCTGAATGTTGGCAGCGGGGGTGTGAGCGCATCTGGTAGTACTAAGCCGTCAATTATTTATGATAGAAACGGTTATTTGTACAAGAATGATTCGCATTCTAATTACTACATATCCAATTCCTCGAACAATCCGGTTTCAGTCACGTCCGGGGCAAACACATGGAGCCTCAGAAAGGTGGAAGTGACTGAAAACATTGCATGGGTGTTCGACAATCCTGTCAAATCCCTCAACTACTCCCACGCCGTCGTTCATGTGGACAAGTACGGTGTCGCCTATAATCTGGCCCAGCTTAAGCGCAACGAACAGTTGAAACTGAACATCACGGTGACATATTCGGACACCTACGGCACTTGCGAGTTTAAGTTGGGACCTTGGAAAAAAGTCACAACAGAGACAACCTTTGATTAAAAGAATCACTTTATGAACAACAGATTCGCTTCCATCATATTCATTATTCTTGCTGAGCTTTGCCTTGCTTCCTCGTGTGTGAGGGAATCGGTTGAACCAGAAAACATTGGCGAGGGAGAGGCCGTTGTGACATTGGCATTCGGGACCACTCCGATGGACGTTGTCCTGACCCGCGCCGGGCATTCGCTGGAGACTGAATCCCGGGTCTTCAACATGCACCTCTTCGTGTTTGATGAACATGGCAACAAGGTCGCGAGCCATTTCTTTTCTGATGGTTTCAAGCAAGAGAATGAGAGTGCTGACTTGCCTGTAAAATGGTGGAACGGAAGCTACAAGAGTGATTCAAAGTCATTTACCGGCAAGATGAGGTTGGCCGTGCCGTCGGGAAACGGGATGAAGCTGTACCTTTACACGAATCTGGATTCGGACATGGTTAGGGTGTCGGAGGAACTGCTCAGCCATTCGATTCAGAATGAGGGGGATCTGATTAAATTCCAATGTTACCTCAACCAGAACATCGTGTCACGTAACATCCTCTTTCCTATGACGGGAGTTCTGAAGGATGTCACGATCAGTCCTGATGGGGCGATGACTGTTGGCGGTCAACCCGCTGTAATAAATTTGGAGCGCATTGACGCCAAGATCAAATTTGATTTCCGTACCGGCGGACGCACTGATGAGCATGGGCAGACAATAAAGTCGTTCCAGGCGCTTCAGTGGAGGGTGTTCAACGTTCCGCGCACAGCGTTCGCCATAAAACGAGACGGGGATGACAGTACAGTTCCCGCCGAGACACCTGTTTCTGAGTACGACAAGCATGCTAAGAATTTCTTCGACACTGAATATGTGAATTTCGAGACGTTCAACAACGAGACCGGAGAACAGTCGTTCACTTTCTACATGCTTGAGAACAGGCAGAACCCTAAGAACCCGGCTGGCATCAATGGCTATCAGGACAGAAGCCGACAGACCAAGGATGCGGACGGCACGAACCAGTCCGTGCATGTGAGCTATGTCGTGGACGGCAAGCCGTACGAACGGGACATGCGTGTGTTCGCTAACGCCAATGATTTCTCCACGTACGTCATGGTGAAGGGAAAAGTCACGATGGACCTGAAGAATGACGATGCCGGACAGGTGCTGTCGGCCGATGTGACGTACCTTATTCATCTGGGAGATTGGGGTGCGGCAATAGATCCGGCAGGTCCCGGTGACAAGAACGATAAATATTCCAATTACGACAATTTCAAAGTCTTGCGCAACACTTCCTACACCTACACCGTCACGGTCAACTCCGTGAATAACATCCGTGTGGAGGTCGAGACTTCCGGTGGCGCGGTGTCCGATGTTGTTGAGAATCAGCCTGGAGCGACAGGATTCGTGACCATCGCCCGCGAGGAGATCGCCCTTTGCGACGCCCACTACGAGTCCAAGACACTGACATTCCATCTGGCGAACTTCTTTGACGGTGGAGTTCTGCTGGACGCCAACGGAATGGTTCAGAACGCTGACAAATGCGTGATCGACAAACTTACATGGGAGGTGGATACACCGTTCAGCACTGGCGGACCACGAATAGTCGACGGCATCGACATCACTTCCGGACTGGACTACAGGTGGGTGCACTTCAGGTTGAACAAAAAAGATGATGCCGGGAACTACTACTCGGACAAGAGGCGCAAGTTCCTGGATCCGGACAAGTATCCTTTCGAGTATTCGTCTTCATTGCGCTCAGGAACGGTTGAGCGCTCCAATGGAGGAAACCAGGAAGGTGACGGAACTGATGGTTTGAGCGGCTACCACAATGACGGAGTTTTCGACATCGTGGCCTTGGTAAAGTACATGAAAGATCAGGTGAACAAGTACCTTGTCGATCCGGCTACTTCGGATTTCGACCAAGGCACGGACGGGGAAGGCCACCTGAATCCGAAAATCAGTGTGACTGTTTTTGTCAATGAATATTATTACGAGGCCCATCCGCTGACCGGTGCGAAATCCACCACCCTGTGGAAAAAGTTCGTCAACCAGCCCGACCGCTCCGTCCACATCCTCTGCAACTCGGACATCAGCAAGGATCTGGAATCCCGCGCCACCGGCTCCGTGGTCACCATCCAGCAGCACGCCATCCAATGCATCTACAACACCGATGAACACTACACCTCCCTCCAGACCGCCTGGGGCGTTGAATATACTGACGAATTCTCGGATGTTTCCTCCCCTAATGGAATATTCACGTACAATACCTCCCCGACGAATTATGAATGCTCCGGCAGCAACACCAACTATGCGAATGGTCTTGTCAATAGTCTTTTTGAGTGGGGAATGGCGGATGGATCCGCTGGTACATCCTATAATGATGCCAATGCTTCCATCAAGAATAATATTAAATGGGGAACGTACATGAATTTTGAGGTGGATAATTCAGTGCCTCAAATGCAGGAAAATGATTATAAGGCTCTTCGTTATTTCTGTATGGCCAGAAACCGCGACAACAACGGTGATGGGATTATAGACGGCGGTGAGGTCCGTTGGTATCTTGCTTCCATCAACCAATTGATTGAGATGTACATCGGCAAGGGGCTGCTGCCACACCAGACAAGGATTTATAATAGGACTAAATCGGATATGGAAAGTGCCGATCCGGAACGATGGAGAGAGCATGTGATCTCAAGTACTAAAAATTCATCTATAAGAAATCCGGAGGTTCTGTGGGGTGAGGAGGGTGTCGCCACCTCTCACTTGACCGGTTCCAATGATCCCTCGTGGGCAGATGGCGATAAGTTGAACAAACGCTCCATCAGGTGTGTACGCAATCTTGGGATTGAACCCGGAAACATAAACGAAACACCCCAGCCTCTTATGGAGGTGACAGGAAAGGGAACTGCGGATGACCATTACGTTGTCAAATGCACGAATCTGAACCATGCGGCTCTTCGCTACTACACTTCCCGTGATTTGGCCTATTCGAGCAATGATTCCGAGACCAACCGGCTTTACAAGGTGTTTGAGATTTATCATGAGAACACCCCCGCAAGCGGAATCTCTGGCAGAAACTTTGTGACCCATAATGAGGCTATCAGCAAAGTTGGTTCAGTGGTCGCCGGCTATTGCCCGGAGGGCTACAGGGTGCCGAACCAGCTGGAATTGGCAGTCATGAAGTTTTTTGTCGGTACTAAGGGTGGTAATGATGTTGGCAACAAGACATTCTCACGTACCTATTGGAATCTTGGAACTGTTGCGAAGAGTTTAGGTGAGATTACTAACTCAAAAAGCAACACCAAGACAGGCTTTGTTTACGAGCATAACATAACACTTTCGGAGAATAATGCCACCAAAGCCCGCTGCGTCCGCGACATCCGTGTTGACTAACACCCGTTTCAAACTTACCATCACCCACCGGCGGCGTTTTAGCCGCATTTTGTTGCCTGACGGTGTTCGTTGACACTCTCGGGCGACGAATTCCCCACTTTATGTAACCTTCAAAAAACAACCCGCATCATCTTAGAAGCTGTTTTGAATTGTTTGAAATGTTCTTTGAGGTGAAAAATCTTCATTTTCTTCCCGCTTCTTCAGTCAGATAGCACCGCTATCTTCCTTGGAAGAAGCGGTCGAAACTGAAGTTTTTCACTCTCAACCCAGCGCCCGAACCGAGGGCAATCGAACTTGTTCGGATTGCCGAGGTGAGCAGCAGGGAAAGAGCTTGCTCTTAACCTTCAAACAAACAATTCAAAACAGCTTCTTAAGGAATCTTTTCGGTCTATATCTCTTCTCATCAGTCACGTGCCACCGGCACACACCTTCTTCGAAAAAAGATCCATCCTCGAAAATCTTCTCTTCCTGACTTTGGCAATGATTCACCCTACTTGTTTGCACCTATGTACGAAGCTTTTTTTCAAAGACACAAAAAGGTGATGCGATTCACCCTGAAAAATCAGTGCTTTTTTTACAATATATTGATTATTAGAGTGTAAGAAAACGGAATTCTTAGGCTGTCAAAGTCGGGAAATATTCTCTTAATCTGAGGCAAGTTATTTTTTTCATGTTACTAAATCTACAATAGTTCGTTAATTTTTCCATTGCCTATGCGGCCCTGGCAGTAAATAAAACCAGTTCTTTGAAAAGTTT
>ULWM01048559.1_pt1 | contig 10264 bp, 5 predicted proteins | sample 1960331 | NCBI WGS metagenome assembly ULWM01 (sample SAMEA4835812, study PRJEB28245) | human gut metagenome | biome: gut microbiome; material: fecal sample | place: Denmark | collected 2008 | reverse complement strand
CGACTAAGAGACCAATATCTTTAAGTATGTGAATGGTGCCCTTCAGATCCGGATACTTCTTGAACAGTTCCTTCGCAACGTTGTAGGCGGTGTCGCCGTTGTCGTGGGATTCGACTCTCGGCTCTTCCTCGAGCAGCGTCATGTTGGGGTACTTTTCCTTCTGGTGCGCGACGGCAGCGTCGGCCCATTCGTTGTGGGAAGCGTTGGTCACGTCAGCGACCATGGTGGTGTAGAGGCCTTCTTCGCCCATGGCTTCGGCGAGGTTGTCCATGATGAACGCGCCATAGCCGGAGTTGGAGAACGCTTCAATGTCATAGTCCACGTTGGTCAGGCTGGCACCCTCGTGCGCGATGACGACGATGCCAGCTTCTTTGGCCTGCTTGAGAACGGGCTCAAGGGATTCGGGGTCAACCGGAACGACGCAGATGGCGTCAACACCCTGCGCGATGAGGTCCTGCACAAGCTGGGCCTGCTTGGTGGCATCGATGACGTCAGTGCCCTTCTGATAGACGTTCAGCCCAGTTTCTGCGGCGTATTCCTTGACGCCGGTGTCCATACGGACGAACCAGGGGTTCGAGGCATCCTTCGGGACGACGACAATCTCGTAATCCTTGTCGGACTTTGCAGTTTCTGTTTTGGTTTCTTCGGTCTTTGCAGTCGTGGTACCTGCACAAGCTGCCAGACACAGGAGCATCGACAGCGCCAGGAGCAATGCGAGGATCTTTTTCATTTGAATGAACCGTCCTTTCCATTTTTAGTGCTGTAAATGTGTATTCTTAAAACGTGCTGACCTCCGTGAATCCTCCTTCCATCCATTCTTTCTAGCTGATCCGTTGGTCAGATCGTTTTAATTCCAAATTGTTCAACAGGAGTCTCGTATGATAAGCGACTGTCCGAGCACGACGTTCTGCGGTGTCCGCCCCTCATGCCATGCTTTGGCCTGCTCCCAGATCTCATGGCCGAGCCGCGCCCGGTCCTGACAGACTGTGGTGAGCGGCGGCTGAACGCAGGCGGAAATCTGGAGATTGTCGAAGCCGACGATCGCAAAATCCTCCGGAATGCGATAGCCCGCCTCCTGTATGGCTTTCATCACGCCGACAGCCAGCAGATCTGACGAGACGATGAACGCCTCAGGCAGTTCGTGCCGCGCATGGGTGCGCAGCAGCTGCTCCATATACCGGCAGCCGTTGCCGAAGTGGTCCTCGCGGAAGGTATCGGAAATGAACACATGCTCGGGCCGGAAGGGATATCCATACTGGGAAAGGCCCTTCTGATAGGCCGCGAAGCGGTCGGACAAGTTGCTGATATTGGGCGGCTCGGAGAGAAATCCGATGCTCTGATAGCCCTTCTGCTTCAAAAATCCAATCGTTTCGAGCAGAACCTGATGGTTGTCATAGGCAATATAAGATGTGCCCGGAATGGTGCTGCGGCGGTCGGCAAGAATAACATGAACGCCGCTTGCGACCAGCTTGCGGATGCTGTTCTCATCGTCCTCGCCGTTGACAATGACGATGGTTTCCGTATCATTCTGCACCATATTGACCAGTCCGCGCTTTTCCTTTTCACTGGAATATTCATAACTCAGCATCAGGACGGTATAGTCCTCCTGATATGCGTCCTCCATCAGAACGCTGGCAATACGGGCGTAGAAATTATTGTCAAGCTTGGGGATCAGCAGGCCGATCTGCCGCTTTTCCTTCCGGCGCATGTGGCGCGCAGCCAGATTCGGTACATAGTTGAGTTCGCGGATCGCCTCACGCACACGGGCGGTCGTTTCCTCAGAGATGGGTGCAGTGCCGTTGATGACATGCGAGACTGTCCCGATCGTGACACCTGCGCGGCGCGCGACGTCCTTCATGGTGGCACGTCTATTCTCCTGTTCTGTGTGCGCAATGGCCATGACTGCTCCTATTTCAATGAAAACGTTTTAATTGATAGCCATATTATAAGGCTTTCTTTTCCAAGCGTCAAGCGTTTTTTACATTTTCGTGAATAGAGTTGCAATTTTAATATATATTTTTGTACATTATGCCCAATCTTCTATAATCTCCATTCTTGCACACCTGTGCGTCACTCCGCCTCGCCTGATGCTGGCGGAGCAAGTTGTGAAAAAAATCTGAATTATTTACAAAAGTATTGCAATTTCAAAAAGATACGGTAAACTGGATTCAAATCACAAATACTGCGGCGCTTTGCTGCGGAAAGAGGTGTACCGGTATGAAACAGGTTTGGAAAAGGATCTCCGCGCTGCTTCTGGCATGCGCGGTACTGGCCGCTTTGATTCCGGCGGCACTTGCAGGCAACAGTTCAGAAGCCTATAAAATTGCCGTCAGCGCCGCCCCGGCGGTCGTCACGGCGGGCAGCACGACCATTGTTTCCGCCACGGTCTACAGCTGTGATGAGGCAGACGGCGAATGGAGCGAATACCTCGGCGGCGGCGCGGATATCACTTGGGAAGCCTACCGCGAGGGGGTAGCCGCATTCCGAGGCGAAAGTGACGGCAAGCCGGTTACAACGGCGCTGGCCGCCGGTTCGTCCTCGTCGAGCCTCGAACTGCTGACTAAGGCGGGCGGCGTAAGCGGTTCTTCTGTGCAGCTTCCGCTGAACATCTGCGTGACCGTAGACGGCAAAACGTATGCTGCCGTCGGCGCGTTTGTTACAATTACAGCTGCGCCTGCCGCACAGAACATCAGTGTCGAGTATGCAGCCGGCTTTGGCGGCAGCGTCCGCTTCTCCGAAAACGATTTCAGCAAGGCGTTTTCCGGCAAGGGAAAGCCTGGCGAAACGCTGGATTACGTCATGTTTGAGTTGTCCCGTGCAACGGCTGTAATGGGCGGCAAGACCTATGATCTGAGTGCCTCCGGCAGCACTTCCATGTTCGGCGCACTCTATACCTCAGCAGAAGGCGGGCAGGCGCTGTCCGATACGGACGCCTGCTATTATCAGGCAAGCTTCTCTCAGATTGATCTCGATGCACTGACCTATCTGTCCGGTTCCTGCCGCACCCGTTATACCGTCCGCATCCCCTTTACCGCCGTCGGAACTGACGGAACGCGCTTTGCAGGCAGCGCCGCCGTCACAGTCTCCGGCGACAGCACCGTCACCGCCTCCGGCGCATTTTTGAAAACACTGGACGCTGCCGGACAGATCGCGCAGCAATATCCGGATGCAGTCTGTGTCAGCTTCCAGCAGCCGGAAGCTGGCGTGGGACGGCTGCTGAAAGACTTCAGCAGTGTTGCAGGCAGCGCGTACACGACTGTCCACTATGCACAGGACTGGTTTTATCTGGCGGACACCGGAAAATCAGGCCTGCTTCTTGACGCGCTTTACTTTCTCCCGGCAGCGGACTGCGCTTCGCAGCTGAAGCTTACCTATACCGCCTATGATGCGGGCGGTACGCAGCTTGGAACGGGCGAACTGACCATCCGCGTTGCGACAAAACAGTCCTCCTCCGTCTTCTCGGACGTGAATGCAGGAACCTGCGCATGGGCAGCGGATGCCGTCGATTTTATGAACGAATACGGGCTCATTCAGGGTGCGGACAAGGCAACCTTCAACTGGCGCGGCAGCATGACGCGCGGCGATCTGATTTTGATTTTGTACCGGAGCGCCGGTTCCCCTGCTGTCTCTGACACGAGCATCCCGTTCACAGACGTTTCGGAAACAGATTACGCTTACGACGCAATCGTTTGGGCATGGAAGAACGGCGTTGCAGGCGGCGTAAGCGAGACGGAATTCTGCATGAAGCAGCCTGTCACGCGTGAGCAGTTGGCTTCCATCCTCTATCGGCTTTCCGGCAAGCCCGCCGCATCCGCAAGCCTGCGCAGCTATACGGATGCTGCCGATGTCAGTGCCTACGCCGTCGATGCGATGCGCTGGGCTGTCGGCTGCGGTTATCTCAAGGGAAACGGTGCAAAGCTGAATCCCCAGACCGGCGCGAACCGCGCCGAGGTTGCCGTTTTGCTGCACCGGTACCTGACTAAATAAAATAATAAATCACAGCACAAGCCCCCCGTCCTGCGCAGGACGGGGGGCTCTGTTTTTCCAGACCAGATTGGTTTATTTTATTCAGCCGCGCGGATACAGCGGACTGCAATGCGCAGCTGGCCGCCGGGCGTACAGGTGAAGAGCGTCAGATCCCAGTCGCCTGTGATCATGTCTTCGACCTGTGAGGCGCGCAGCTGTTCAAGATCCGCGACCGTGTAGGAAAAGACGTTTCCGTCCGCATCCGTGAAGCGAATCTCGTCGCCGGGGCGCAGATCGCCGAGGTTTTTGAAAAACGCCGGATAATTATGGCCCATGATGACCAGATTGTCAAGATACGCCGAACCCGCGTAGCGGCAGAGGGCGATTTTCAGGCGGTCATAACTCCACTCACCCGTGACCGGAAGCGTCAACTCCAGCGCAGGAATCTCCAGCACGCCGATATAGGCCACACCGTCCACCATAACGACCGGCATGGCCATGCCGGGGTTCAGGAGGTAGTCCGGGATATCCGGCTCTTCCGGTTCAGCTGCAGGCGCGTCCGTCGTCTTGGCAGGCTCCTGCTGCGCAGGCGCAGGAATCAGCGGCTCCAGCTGCTGCACAGCAGCAGCTGCGGCAGCCTGCGCCCGGTCTGCAGTCCAGAGGTTCCAGATTGTAAGGCCCAGCGCCGCCAGCAGACACAGCGTGCCCAACAGCAGGAGAACAGTGCGTTTTTTCACGGCGGCTTTAGTTGAAGCTGCCCAGCTGCTTGCCGGAAAGCACATGGAAGTGGATGTGATGGACGGTCTGTCCGGCAAGTTCGCCGACGTTGGTCACAACACGGTAGCCGTCGGCAAAGCCCAGTTCCTTTGCAAGCTTCGCAATAACCGTATAGATATGGCCGATCACAGCCTCATTTTCCGGCGTGACCTCAGCGGCGGAGGCGAAATGCTGCTTTGGGACAACGAGGAAGTGCATAGGTGCAAGAGGGCTGATATCCTTGAAGGCATAGCAAAGGTCGTCCTCGTAGACCTTTGCGGACGGGATCTCACCCGCAATGATTTTACAGAACAGGCAATCGGACATAGTCAGTTCCTCCTTAGTCTTTTACATTGACCGCAACATAATCGTCAACAGCCGCCAGCGCGTCGTCAAGCTTGAGGGCGTTCGTGCCGCCGCCCATGGCGGAATCCGGCTTGCCGCCGCCCTTGCCGCCGACGATGGGCGCAATATTCTTGATAATGTCGCCGGCCTTGATGCCGCGCGCAACGGCATTCTTGCCGCAGACAGCAAGCAGCGTAACCTTTTCGCCATTGACAGAGCCGAGCGCCGCGACGGTGTTCGGGTTCTTGTCGCGCAGGAAATCGCCCAGCTTGCGCAGATCGTTTGCATCGGTATTTTCACGGCTGGCCGTGACGACCTTGAGGCCGTTTACATCCTTGGCAGAGAACAGGAGGCTGTCAACATCGCCTGCAAACAGCTTGTCCTTCATCTTCTCGATGGTCTGATGCAGTTCGCGGATCTCGTTCATGCTGCTCTGGGCCTTGTTGATGAGTTCTATCGGTGTGGTCTTGAGCAGTTCGGCCGCCTTGACCAGACGCATGTTCATCTCATCAACGAGGTTCAGGAACGCCTCGCCCGTAACGGCCTCAATGCGGCGCACGCCGGAGGCAACAGAGGATTCGCTTGTAATGCGGAAGGGGCCGACCTTGGCGGTATTATCAACGTGGGTGCCGCCGCAGAGTTCGATGGACTTGCCGCCCATGTTGACCACACGGACAACATCGCCGTATTTTTCGCCGAACAGTGCGATCGCGCCAAGCTTCTTCGCCTCTGCGATGGGCATTTCTTTTGTCTCGACGGGCATGCCGTCCAGCACAAGTTCACTCACGAGGCGGCTGATCTTGACCAGTTCGTCGGCCGTAACGGCAGAGAAATGCGTAAAATCATAACGCAGGCGGTCAGGTTCTACAAGAGAGCCTGCCTGATGGGCATGGTCGCCGAGAACAGTACGCAGCGCGTAGTCCAGCAGGTGCGTCGCGGAGTGTGCGCGCATGATGGCCTTGCGGCGGGTCTCATCGATAGAGGCGGTGACGGTATCGCCGACAGCCAGCGAGCCGGAGACAAGTCTGCCGTAGTGCATGAACTTGCCGCCCTTATTCTTCTGCACATCGGTGACGGTAAATTCGGCAGTCTCCGTGCAGATCGTGCCGTGGTCGGCAACCTGACCGCCCATTTCTGCATAGAACGGGGTCTGGTCGAGGACAAGGATCGCATCCGTGCCAGCGGTAATCGCACCCTGCAGTTCCTCATCGGCAACGATAGCGACGATCTTGCCCTCGGCTTTCATGTTGGTATAGCCGATAAAGGTCGTGGCGGGAATCTCCTTACCGAATTCGACACCGGCCCAGCCGAGATCGCCGAGCGCTTTGCGCGCCTCGCGTGCGCGGACCTTCTGCTCCTGCATCAGCTGCTTGAAGGCCGCTTCATCGACCTGCATGCCCTCTTCGGCGACCATTTCGTTGGTCAGATCGATCGGGAAGCCGTAGGTGTCATAAAGTTTGAACGCGTCTGCGCCGGAGAAGGTCGTCTCACCGTTTGCCTTGTGAGCCTCCAGCATCTCGGAGAAGATTTTCATGCCGCCGTCGATGGTTTTGGCGAAATTCTCTTCCTCGGTGCGGATGACGCGGGTGATATACGCCTGCTTTTCGCGCAGTTCGGGATACTGGCACTCGTTTTCATGGACGACAGTGTCCACGACCTGATAGAGGAACGGCTCATTCACGCCCAGCAGCTTGCCATGACGTGCAGCGCGGCGCAGCAGGCGGCGCAGGACATAGCCGCGGCCCTCGTTGGACGGGAGAATGCCATCGCAGATCATGAAGGTCGAAGAGCGGATATGGTCAGTGATGACGCGGAGCGACACGTCGGTCTTATCGGACTCTTCATAGTGCGCACCGGTGATCTCGGAAACCTTATTCGTGATATTCATAACAGTATCAACATCGAACAGCGACGCGACGTTCTGGCACACGCAGGCAAGGCGCTCGAGGCCCATGCCGGTATCGATGTTTTTCTGCTTGAGTTCGGTGTAATTGCCGTGGCCGTCGTTATTGAACTGGGAGAAGACGATATTCCAGACCTCGACATAGCGGTCACAGTCGCAGCCGACGGTGCAGCCGGGCTTGCCGCAGCCGTACTGCTCGCCGCGATCATAGTAAATTTCCGAGCACGGGCCGCACGGGCCGGAGCCATGCTCCCAGAAGTTATCCTCCTTGCCGAAGCGGAAGATGCGGTTCTCGGGAATGCCGATCACGTCACGCCAGATGGCGAAGGCCTCGTCGTCGGCAGGCGTCGTCTCGTTGCCCGCAAAGACAGACGGATACAGACGGTCAGGCTCAAGGCCGACCCACTCCGGGCTGGTCAAAAATTCCCATGCCCAGGGAATGGCTTCCTTCTTGAAGTAATCGCCGAAGGAGAAGTTGCCGAGCATCTCAAAATAGGTGCCGTGACGGGCCGTATGGCCGACGTTTTCAATGTCGCCGGTGCGGATGCACTTCTGACAGGTGGTAACGCGGTGACGCGGGGGCTCTTCTTCGCCGGTAAACCACGGCTTCATGGGGGTCATGCCTGCATTGATCAGCAGGATGGATTTGTCGTTCTGCGGAACGAGCGAAAAACTCGGCAGACGCAGATGTCCCTTCGATTCAAAGAACTTCAGGTACATCTCGCGCAGCTCATTGAGGCCGTAAAGCTTGTGTGCCATGATGAATACTCCTTCTATATACATTAAATTTCAAACAAATTATCGCTGCCCTTTGTCTCCGACTACCCCGCTCCAAAGCCGCCTCTTGCCGCGCCCCGCGCGGTAAGGGGAGGTGGCATTTTCGAAGAAAATGACGGAGGGGATTTGTCGCAAGGTTCAGAGTGCTTCCGAAATTTGCTGCGTTCGAATCCCCTCAGTCAGCTTCGCTGACAGCTCCCCTTGTGCCCAAGGGGAGCCTTGGTGCATACGAATTCGCCGAAGATTCCCGTAAAATCGGTATATCCTGCGGGCGGACAGAGTCGTCCGCCCCTACAACGCGCCGGGGGGTGAAAACGACTTGTAGGGGCCGACGACTCTGTCGGCCCGAAAAATGTTGCGAATTCGCCGGGGATTACTGTAAAAACGGTGCGCTCTGCCGGGCCGATGTGGGCATCGGCCCCTACAAATGCGAGGTTCGGAGGCTCTCCAAAATTTGCAGCGTTCGAATCCCCTCAGTCAGCTTCGCTGACAGCTCCCCTTGGGCACAAGGGGAGCCTTTGGCGAGGGCTTTCAAACATAAAAACCCCGCCCCATGACAGGGGCGAGGTCAGTCGCGGTACCACCCTGATTGTGCTTGCGCACATCTCGGCGCTCCTGTATCGGGAAGCACCCGCCGCGCTTTCGCGCGGCCGCTCCAAACTGGCTGCGGACAGGTTTGCTGAAGGGCTCTCACCGTCCCCTTCTCTCTGAAAGCAACACCGGAACGCTCGGTTTTTCAACGCGGTTTTCCAATATCGCAGATATTTTACCACATTTCCTGCGATTGTCAACATGAAAATTTACCCGTAGACCCATGCGTTCGGCAGCGGGCGGCCGCCGGTGTAGCGAAGGAACGAGGAGGAGCACTGCGTAACATATTCACCGTCGTACCACAAGATTGCGCTTGAGCCGCCGTCCATATTCAGGGCGTTCCGGCAGCCGTAGGAAAGCAGGATATCCGAGCATGTGTTGACGCTTGTGCCGCGGATACCCTCGTCAGGATAGCGGCCCTCGATGATGAGCATATAAACGCCCTGATCGCCGGTGCCGAAGCACGCGCGCGGCTGTTCGCCCGTCCAGAAGGAATCCTCAAGCTTTTCGCCGTCTTTGATCAGGGCGGGCGTGAACTCGGCAGCGTTGTACGTCCCCTCCCCGACCGGGTCGGACGCGGGCACGATGCGGCAGTCGAGGCCGTTTTCGCTCAGCTCAATGCGCTGGTAGACATCGCCGCCGAAGTGATAGCCGTGCGTCTCGCCCTGCGCCATGCACCAGCCCGCAAGCTGGCCGCCGTTGCCCTTGCCGTTTGGGTCCTGGAAGCCGTTGGCGTTCATGGCGAGAATGCCGCCGTGGTCAGATGCAATTTTGCCCGCCAGTTCCCCTTCCACGCCATAGGTCGAAGCCATTTCCAGCCGCAGAAGTTCCGGATAACGGCAGATTGCCAGCACGCCGCGATAGCCGTCGCCGGTGATGCGCACGAGCAGAATGCCGTATTCCGCATCGACGGCCAGCACCTGATCGCCCTGCTGCGTTTCGATGCTCGTGCCTTCATCATCAAAACCTGCCTCATTGATACGGATATGCTCCCAGCCGTTATTCAGCGTCTCGGGATGCTCGTCCAGATAGCGCTGGAACGACGCGTAGTTCAGCATCGGAAACGCCATCTGGAAGTCTGCCTCCGGGTCATCCTCGACGGGCTGGGGCGCTTCTGCATCAGTCAGCGGTTCCTCCGGCTGTACCGGCTCCGGTTCTGTCTGTACGGGTTCCGGTACAGGCTCCGGTTCCGGCTGCACCGGCGCACTTGTAAACGTGCAGGCCGTCAGGACAAGGCTCAGAATGAGCACAAACACAAGCGTATACGCTGCCATATTCGGCTTTTTTGCGATAAGCGTGATGCGCTCTTTGAGGCTCTTTTTCCCCAGCTGCATCGTCGTTGCGCAGGACAGCAGCTGGCCCTTTGCGCGCTTCGGCGCGACGAGGCTGAGCAGTGCGCGGCCGTAGCTTGCCCGGCTGCCGGGGTCGAGGTTTTTCAGCACCCGCTCGTCGCAGGCCAATTCACAGTCGCGCCGGGAAAGCGCCGCGGCAAGCCACACGAAGGGGTCGAACCAGTACAGGCACTGGCAGATGAGGCGCAGGAGGCTCCAAAGCTGGTCTTTTGCGTGAAAATGCGCCAATTCGTGCCGGAGGACAAAGCAGCGGGTATCAGGCTCCGCCGCAGCCTCTGGTGTGAGATATATTTCGGGGCGGAACAGCCCCACAAGGCACGGCGACGGCAGTCCGGACGCCAGCCAGACCGAAACCGGACTCTCCATGCAGGCAAACGGCTGCCGAATTTTTCTGAGTCTCCGGAGAAACCGCAGATTCTGCGCCAGAACAACCAGCGCCATCGCTGCCGCGCCGGTCAGCCAGATCAATTTCAAAATCGTGCTTCCCGTCAGCTGCGTCTGCGCCTTTGCGGGCGCAGTTTCCGTTTCAGATGCAGTCTGTGCTGGGGACTGCGTATTGTCCGTCTGCGGGGCA
>ULWM01032795.1_pt1 | contig 10373 bp, 7 predicted proteins | sample 1960331 | NCBI WGS metagenome assembly ULWM01 (sample SAMEA4835812, study PRJEB28245) | human gut metagenome | biome: gut microbiome; material: fecal sample | place: Denmark | collected 2008 | reverse complement strand
CGGCGCTGTAGCCGGCGGCACCATGTGCATAGGCTATGTTTTTGGCCGGCGCAAACCCGGCGAGCCTGCAGGCGAATGTCATAAGCTCACCAATGAATTTGCCGACGCCATAACCGCCAAGTTCGGCGCTACCTGCTGCGGCAGGCTCATCGCCCCCTACGGCGACAGGAACAGTCCGGAGCGCAAGTCCTTCTGCACCGAGCTGGTAGAGTTCGCGGTAACTGAGGCGGCAAAGATAATCGCCCGTGAAAAGGGCATCAAAGCTGAATAAACCGAAGTGGCCGAAGCCGCTCCGCCCCCTCTGAAATAACAGAGGGGGCATCATCTTTTCAGCGCTTTATGTTCTATTAATAAACGTTCTTTCTTTACTCTTTGCAAGGCAGAGTATTATCACGACAGTAAATACTGCGGCGATGACCACATACGCCCTGTAGCTGCCGGCATAGCTGCCGGTGGTATCGCATATATGCCCGCTGAACACGGGCCCCATCGCCGCCGCTATACCCGTAACCGCCATAAACGTCCCGTTTACCTTACTGAAGGATCTCTCGCCGAAAGCCGCCATTGAGATTATCGGGATAGCCACCGAGCCGAATGCGAATCCGAGGGAGAACAGAGCTATCTCGCATATGACGGGCAGAGTGCCGGGCATGAGCAGCCCCGCCACAACGGCCCCCGCCAGAAAAGCACCTGAAAGCGCCGTGCCCACTATGTTGCCAAGTTTGTCGTATATCCAGCCCAGCGATATCTTTCCTACTGCCAAGGAGGCCATATTGCCTGATACCACAGCCGAAGCCACAGATATGGGATAGCCGAGGTCCGACATATAGGCAGCGAACGTGCCTGCAAAGCCTGTATTTACAAAGTTCAGCGCGGAAAGGCCTATGGCTATTGCATAGAATCTCGGACTTCTGATTATATCGTGGAAGTACATTCCCTCCGGTTCGCTGATGTGCCGGGCCGCTTCATCGGCGTTTCTTTCTCCGTAAGGCAACAGGCCCTTTTCCTCCGGTTTATCTCTCACAATAAATGAGCCGGGTATTACCGCAAACGCAACTATTATGCTCATTATGGCAAAACATTCCCGCCAGCCCACCGTCTCTATAAGCCTGCCAACCACTGGGCTGAACAGCATTCCGCCTATTCCGGTGCCCATATATGTAAGGCCTATCACGAAGCCCGTCCGCTTGTGGAACCAGTTGCTGAGTATTATTGCATATGGAACGTATGCGAGGAGCCACATGGCGCAGCCTGCTACGGCGCTTATAATATAAAACTGCCAAAGTTTATCCGCAAAGAAATAGCAAAAGTAGGCTGCGCTCAGCGTCACCGCGGCGACGCGCATGGACTTTTTTACGGGTATGGCCTGATAAAGGCTCGATGATACGGCGGATACCAGCATGCCCCCCGCCGAATACAGCGTGGACATGAACGCCCCCGCCTTACGGGTAAAGCCCAATTCGCTGCATATGGGCACTACGTAAAGCGAAATGCAGTTGTTCACTATGCCGTAGGACATCATCATTATCACGCCCACGGCCACTATTATCCAACCGTAATATATCTTCTTCCTTCCAATAACCATACAGCACGACCGTCTTTCCGAATTGCTTCTTCAGCCTATTTGTTGTATTAAGCTTATTTGCTCATAACCGTAATTGTAATGATACCACACCTATCTCAACCTTTAAAGGGTTTTCCTTGCCAAATAACGCGGCGGCATTATAATGGATAATGGAGTATGTTATACGCCATCATTCACAGAAACGGATCAATCGATACATGAAACGACTTACTATAGGGATACTTGCTCATGTGGACTCGGGCAAGACCACACTTTCCGAGGGGCTGCTCTACTGCGCGGGAATGCTTAGGAAACTCGGCCGAGTAGACCACGGCGACGCCTTTCTCGATACCCATGCGCTGGAAAAATCCCGTGGCATAACCATCTTTTCCAAGCAGGCACAGCTCCTGTATGGGGACTGTGAATTCACGCTGCTGGACACCCCGGGCCATGTGGACTTTTCCGCCGAGGCCGAGCGGACGCTAAGCGTGCTGGACTACGCCCTGCTGGTAGTCAGCGGCTCGGAGGGCATACAGCCCCATACCGAAACGCTGTTCAAGCTGCTCTGCCGGTACAGCGTGCCCACCTTTGTATTTATAAACAAAATGGATATAGCCCACCTCAGCCGTCAGGAGCTCATGGGCGGGCTTAAAAAGATGGGCGACGGTTTTATAGATTTCTCTGCCGGTGTCCCAAAGGAGGAATTTTACGACGGCCTTGCCATGTGCAGCGAGGATATGATGGAACAGTACCTCGATACAGGTACAGTATCGGCCGACGCCATACGCCAGTCCATACGGCAGCGGCAGGTGTTCCCCTGCTTCTTCGGTTCCGCGCTGAAGCTGGAGGGCATAAAGGAGCTGCTTGCCGGTCTGGAGGAATACACCGCGGAGCCGCCCAGAGGCGATGAATTCGGAGCACGCGTATTCAAAATATCCGACGATCCTCAAGGCGCCCGTCTGACACACATGAAGATAACCTCCGGCTGCCTCAAGGTAAAGGACGTACTGCACGGCAGCGGCTGGGCTGAAAAGGCGGATCAGATACGCATCTATTCCGGCGCAAAGTACCAGACGGTGGATCAGGCGCCGGCAGGCATGGTCTGCGCCGTTACAGGCCTTACCGCGGCTCACCCCGGCGATGGGCTTGGAGCTGAGGCAGGCGCGCCTTCCCCCGTACTGGAGCCGGTGCTCGCCTACCGTGCGGTGCTGCCTGAAGGCGTGGATGCTCACAAGGCTCTTTCCGCGCTGCGAAAGCTCGAGGACGCCGACCCGGCGCTGCATGTGACATGGAACGAAGGGCTGCAGGAAATTCGCGTGCAGCTCATGGGCGAGGTGCAGCTGGAGATAGTCCAAAGCCTGCTTAAAGAGCGCTTCGGCCTTGACATAGGCTTTGACCAGGGCGGCATACTTTACAAAGAGACCATAACCTCCACGGTAGAGGGCGTGGGCCATTACGAGCCGCTGCGCCACTACGCCGAGGTTCATCTGCTGCTTCAGCCCCTTGAGGCCGGCGGCGGCCTCGTTTTCTCAACCGGCTGCAAGGAGGACGAGCTGGACAAAAACTGGCAGCGGCTGATACTTACCCATTTAAAAGAAAAGACCCACTTGGGCGTGCTGACAGGCTCCCCCATAGCCGACATGAGCATCACCCTTGTGGCAGGCAAAGCACACCTGAAGCATACCGAGGGCGGCGATTTCCGCCAGGCCACATACCGGGCATTGCGTCAGGGGCTAATGCAGGCTGAAAGCAAGCTGCTGGAGCCATGGTACAGCTTCAGTCTGCAGGTACCGCAGGAATGCGTAGGCAGGGCCATGAACGACCTGCAGGCCATGGGTGCCAGCTTCGCCCCTCCTGAGCAGCGTCAGGAGGACGCCGTGATATCCGGCACCGCGCCGGTCATAAAGCTGCAGGGCTACCCCGCCGTACTTACCGGCTACACAAAGGGCCGGGGCAGGCTTTCCTGCGAGGGCGCCAAGTATCTCCCCTGCCACAACAGCGACGAGGTCATTGCCGCAATAGGCTACGACCCGGAAAGCGACACGGACAACCCGGCGGATTCCGTATTCTGCTCCCACGGCGCGGGTCACACCGTAAAGTGGAACGCAGTATTCGACAATATGCATATTCCCGCCGTGCTCCGGCCAAAGCATGAGCCGGAGCATGAGCATGCCGCCCCCATCCTCTCAAAATCCGATGAGGAGGAGCTTATAAGGATATACGAACGCACCTACGGCCCCATCCGCAGCAATCCCATCGCCGCATTCCGTCCCAGCGTATCTGTTCAGGCCCAGGGTTTCCGCCTCCCGGAAGCCGCAGAAACAGGGCCTGAGTACCTGCTGGTAGACGGGTACAACATAATTTTCGCCTGGGACGACCTTGCGGCCATTGCAAAGGAGGATATGGATCTCGCCCGCAGCAAGCTCGTGAACCTGATGTGCAACTACAGGGGGCTTCACAGGTGCGAGGTCATACTGGTATTCGATGCGTACAGGATAAAAGGCAATACCGGCTCCTTTGAAAAGGTAAACAACATAAGCGTGGTATATACCAAAGAGGCGGAAACGGCCGACAGCTACATTGAGCGCACCACCCACGAACTCAGCAAAAACTATCGGGTACAGGTGGCTACCTCCGACCGTATGGAGCAGCTTATCATAATCGGCAACGGGGCCATGCGCATATCCGCCGATGCATTCAGGAAAGAAGTGGACCGCACCGAGGCCGTAATGCGGGAGCTTATGGCGGAAAAGGCCAACGGCGGGCAAAAGCTAATGGAGGGCAAAATAAGCCGTGATAATAAAACCTGATGACATTAAGGCGGTAAGCGCCCTGTTTGACGGCTGGGAGGAAACCCTCGTATACTCCTGCCTAGAAGGTACCATGGGAGAAATATACTCCACACATGACGGCCTGTCAGTCATGGCCACGATAAACGACTTTTGCTTTCTCTCCGGCGCGCCCTCAGGCGAGCTTGCGGCGTTCAGGCCGGAAAACCGCGGCGGCTTTATCATAATGGTACCGCAGAACGAAGGATGGGCCCAGATTATAAAATCCGTATACGGCCGCCGCACGGCTCTGCTTACCCGCTATGCCACAAAGAAAAATACCGTTTTTGACACAGTAAGGCTCCGAAATCTGGCGGCGCCTCCGGAGGGTTATCGCATAGAAATGATAGGCCGGCATATATACGAGGCCTGCCTTAACGACGGCTGGAGCCGGGATCTCGTATCCGCATTTGGCAGTTACGAATCTTTCTCCGCCCACGGCATAGGCTGCGCCGTGCTATTCGGGGATACCATAGTCTCCGGTGCTTCCAGCTATTCGTACTACAGTGGCGGCATCGAAATAGAGATAGACACTCGGGCGGATTTCCGCCGGCGCGGCCTTGCTCTCGTCTGCGGGGCGCGGCTGATACTCGAATGTCTCGATCGCGGCCTTTACCCAAGCTGGGACGCCCAGAATTTAGGCTCCCTTTCCCTAGCTAAAAAGCTTGGATACGAATTCAGCCACGAATACCCGGCTTATGAAATATTTGATTACTGATTTAAAAGAGGCTCCTCGGAGCCTCTTTAGAGTGTCAAAAAAGTGGCTGAACGCCACTTTTTTGAGTTTTTTCATCCGGTGCTTGCGCCTATGGCGCGGCCAGCACCGAATGCAGGGAAAGCCTTGCTGCGCAAGCGCTTTTTGCGGATTTGCCGCACATGTCGCCAAATCCGAATAAAGCCATAAGGGGCTGCGGCCCCTTATCAACCCCTGGGTTTTTCGACAGACAGAAGAGGCTCCTTGGAGCCTCTTCTGCCGTATTTTTTATTTACTGCCTGCTTTCGCACCAGTTGAATATGTCATCGAACACCCTCTCTTTATCCGTCTCGTTTAGTATCTCGTGGCGGTCGTTTTCGTAGAGCTTCAGGGTAACGTCATTTATTCCGGCAGCCTTGTACATTTCATATACCCTCTTTACGGCCTTGCCGAATTCGCCTACCGGGTCGCAATCCCCCGCTACCATGAGTATGGGCAGGTCTTTCGGTATTTTTTCAACATTCTCCTTACGATTTACGTAATATACCGTCTTGAGGAAGTCGTAATATGCCTTCAGGGTAAACTTGAAGGTGCATCTGGGCTCGGAATAGTAGAACCTCACTATTTCGGTATCCTTTGTGAGCCAGCTGTTTTCGGGGTGGGTGCCGTCCATATCGAACTTCTGAAAATCACCGGAGAAAAACAGCTTTTCCATAAAGGGGCTTCGGTATTTCCAGCCCTTGAACGCGGCAATGGCTTTACATACCGCCATGCCCAGCTTTGCTACGGCGTCGGGGTTCGCACCTGTGCCCATGATAACAGCGCCCGATAGTCCCCTTCCGTATACGCTGAGGTATCGTCTGAGAAGGTATGAGCCCATGCTGTGGCCCAGCATGAAGTAGGGCTTATCCGGCTCCTGAGACAGCGTTCTGAGTTTATTCATATCCCCTATTAATATCTCCGGGCTTTCGCCGTCCGCAAAATAGCCCCAATCCTCCGGCGTCTTTGCAGTTTTCCCGTGACCAAGATGATCGTGACCGACTACCATATAGCCCTTATCCGCCAGGAATGCCGCGAAGGGTTCATACCGTTCTATGAACTCTATCATGCCGTGAGATATCTGAAATACCGCCCTGTAATCTCCGTTATCCGGCAGCCACCTTACGGCATGTACGTCCGTCTTTCCGTCGCCGGATAAAAATGTAAATTCCTGCTTTACCGCCATATTCTCTCCTTTACTTGGCCCAGCCCCTGCTGCGGCCTACCGCCTTGTGCCAGCTGTCCATGAGCCGCCTGCTCTCCTCCCCGGTCATCCTCGGCTCGAAGGTATTGTCGCATATCCAACTCTTACGTATCTCCTCCCGGCCGCTCCATACGCCTGTGGCAAGGCCTGCGAGGTATGCAGCGCCCAGCGCCGTGGTCTCGCGTATCTTTGGGCGGTACACCTGTTTTTGCAGTATGTCCGCCTGGAACTGCATCAAAAAGCCATCCCGGCTGGCGCCGCCGTCAGCCCTGAGGCCCTTTAAAGGCAGCCCCGTATCAGCCTCCATTGCCAGCACGAGATCCGCAACCTGATAGGCTATGGACTCCTGGGCCGCCCGGATTATATGCTCCCGCTTTGTACCGCGGGTAATGCCTATTATGCTGCCGCGGGCGTACATGTCCCAATAGGGCGCGCCAAGTCCCGTAAATGCCGGCACAAGATACACGCCGCCATTATCCTTGACCTTTTGGGCATAATACTCCGCATCACGGCTCTCCGCAAAAAAGCGCATCTCGTCCCTGAGCCACTGTATCACCGCACCGCCCACGAATACCGAGCCTTCAAGCGCGTACTCCACCTTGCCGTCAAGGCCTATGCCTATGGTGGTTATAAGGCCGTTTTTGCTCATGAAGGGCTTGTCGCCCGTATTCATCAGCAGAAAGCAGCCTGTGCCGTAGGTATTCTTTGCGTCGCCCGGTTTAAAGCAGGCCTGACCGAAAAGCGCCGCCTGCTGATCGCCGGCGATTCCCGCTATGGGCACTTTACAGCCCTGAAAATCCGTATAGCCGTATACCTCGCTGCAATAGCGCACCTCAGGCAGCATGGCCCGTGGAATATCCAGCGCCTTGAGCAGCGTATCGTCCCAGTCCAGCCTGTGTATATCGAACAGCATGGTACGGGAAGCGTTGGTGTAATCCGTGACGTGCACCCTGCCGCCCGTGAGCTTCCAGAGAAGCCATGTGTCAACGGTGCCGAAGAGTATCTCGCCCCGTCTTGCCCGCTCCCTGGCGCCCTCCACCCGGTCCAGTATCCATTTTATCTTGCTGCCGGAAAAATAGGCGTCCGGCACAAGGCCGGTAACGTTCTTTATATGCTCCCCGAGACCTTCCTTCAGCAAGCCGTCCACTATGTCCGCCGTTCGCCTGCACTGCCATACTATGGCGTTATATATGGGCTTTCCGGTATTCCTGTCCCACAGCACCGTCGTCTCGCGCTGGTTGGTTATGCCTATTCCGGCGATTTCCTCCGCCGAAACGCCGGATTGCGCCACGGCCTCCATCATCACGCCGTACTGTGACGACCATATCTCCATAGGGTCATGCTCTACCCAGCCCTCCTGAGGGTATATCTGGGTAAATTCCTTCTGGCACACGCTTATCATGTTCTGATCCCGGTCAAAGAGTATGGCGCGGGAGCTGGTAGTTCCCTGATCCAACGCCAGTATGTATTTTTTATCCATGGCAATTCCTCCGGCGGATATGTTTATTTGATAAGATACACAAATTATACCACAGCGGCGCCGCCAATGCAAAAAGAGCCGAAGCTCGGCTCTCCCTGTACGATCTCTCCGATATCCTATTTTTCCTCGTCGAACCACAACTCTACCTTGAAAAGGTCGCCGTCCAGTGAAAGCTTCAGTTTCCCTTTCATAAGCTCTGTCAGGCTTTCCGCTATGCTGAGGCCCAGACCGCTGCCGCCCCTGCTTCTGGATCCGTCGCCCTGCACAAACCGCTCCAGCAGCTCTTCCACAGGTATATTCAGCTGCTGCTGTGATATATTCTTGAAGCTTACCGCTGCCCTGCCGTTTTCCGTCCTCGCCTCAAGGTACGCCCTGGTGCCCGGCATGCCGTGCTTGCATATGTTTTGCAGTAAATTCTCTACCACCCGCCACAGCAGCCTGCCGTCCGCCCTTACGTATATATCCTCCTCAGGCATATTCACTACCGGCGTTATGTTTACAGCCTCCATGCGTTCGCCGTACTCAGCCGAGGACTGGCGCAGCAGCTCGGAAATATTTACCCGCTCCATGTTTACATTCAGAGCGCCGGACGAGGCCTTTGATGCGTCTATCAGGTCTTCCGTAAGCTTTTTGAGTTTTTTGCTCTGGCGGGCTATGGTATCTATATATTCCTTCGCCTTTTCGTCCTGTATGTCCTCCTTCTGCAGCAGGTCTATGTATGTGACTATGGAGGTAAGCGGCGTCTTCAGGTCGTGGCTCACGTTTGTTATAAGCTCTGTCTTGAACCGTTCGCTCTTCATGCGCTCGTTTACCGCTATGGACATGCCCCGGCCTATGCTGTTGAGGTTCTCTCCGTGCTCGCGGAATTCGCGCTTCATGTCCGAGGTATCCACACAGTAGCTAAGGTCGCCGTTGGCCATAGCCTGCCCCGCCGCACTCAATGTGCGCATCTGCCTTATCATGTTAAGCAGGAAGTACAGCGCGCCGCCGTTTATGGCGAGCAGAATCAGAAATGTAAGAAAGCCTCCGCGGGTAAAAAATCTGTATGAGAGCAGTGCGTTAATCAGCAAGTATCCGGCAAAGGCCAGCGAGAACCGCCATGCCCCGCTTATGCTGCTCAGCATGCTGCTAGCGCCCATTCCCACGCCTGTGCAAAGCCTATATATCAATGTGTTTTTGAACAGCGTACCGGTCTTTATGCGGGCTGCGGTGGTCATGCACAGGGCCATGAACACCCCGGCAAGGCAGGCCAGTATCACCGCCGCCGCCACAGCCTTTACGGTGTTCAGCTCATATGCCACACATTCCACAAGCATTGCGCACAGGCCGGTTCCCAGGAGGATCGCCGAGGGCAGGTACAGGTCGTAAGGTATCTTATCCTGCCGCTGCGGCACGTATTCCTCCGTGCCGCTCTTATGGGCCGCGGAGCAGAGCAGGAACACGAAGCACCCAAGGGCAGTAATCCCCGCGATAAAGCCATACACCATCATGCTGTTGCGGTTTTTGTAGGCGAACTCCTTAAATCCCGTCTTGTCTGTCATAATGGCATTTGTGCCGTCTATGGCATAGTCCCATTCGTCTCCCTCTGTGGTGAAGGTCACGTTAAGCCCCGTATTTTTGTACCACTCTTTGGAGTAGCAATACACCACGCCTGCAACGCAGCAGGCCAGCACAGCCGCCGTGGCGCAGAATAGGCAGAATGCCACGGCCCGCGCCCAGAATTTATGGGTAAGGTTGTTATCCTTCATTTTTGCCTCCATTCAGCTTGTAGCCTTTGCCCCAGACCACCTTTAAATATCTCGGGTTGCCGGGATCTATCTCGAGCTTTTCCCGTATATGCCGTATGTGCACCGCTATGGTGCCCTCCGCTCCTATGGGCACGTCGTTCCATATCTTCTGATATATTTCTCTCGAGGAAAAAACCTTGCCCGGGTTTTGCATCAAAAGCTTTAATATCTCATATTCCGTAGGGGTAAAAGAAACCGGCTCGCCGCAGAGCGTCACCTGCTTCGCATCGTCGTCCAGCTCTATATCGCCTACGCGCAATGACTTGGGAGGCTGCAGCTTTATGCCGCCGAGATATGCATAGCGACGAAGCTGCGCCTTAACTCTTGCTATCACCTCCAGCGGATTGAAAGGTTTTGTGACGTAGTCGTCCGCCCCTACGGTAAGGCCCGCCACCTTGTCCATATCCTCGCCCTTGGCTGTGAGCAGTATCACCGGCACATTGCTTTCCTGCCTTATTCTTGCCGTAGCCGTCATTCCGTCCATGAGGGGCATCATTATGTCCATGAGCACAATGTGTATATCATCTGAGGCAAGCTTATCCAGCGCCTCCTTGCCGTTTGACGCCTCCAGCACGCCGTAGCCTTCGCCGTTTAAATATATCCTAAGGGCGTTTCTTATGTCCCTGTCGTCGTCACATACCAGAATGTTGTACATTCCCTCACCTCCACATACCAAAGGATAGCAGATAATACCTTAATAAAAAACCGGTAAAATCCTTAAGACTTTATTAAACCACAAAACACCTCCAAATCAAAGGGCCTCCCTTAATTCCGGGA
>ULWM01004976.1_pt1 | contig 10487 bp, 12 predicted proteins | sample 1960331 | NCBI WGS metagenome assembly ULWM01 (sample SAMEA4835812, study PRJEB28245) | human gut metagenome | biome: gut microbiome; material: fecal sample | place: Denmark | collected 2008 | reverse complement strand
CGACGCTCTGTGTAATGTCAAATACGCCCATGACGATGTTCCAAGTATTTGTTACCAGCAGCACCGCAACAAAGGTTTTGAAAATCCACTTGAAGAAAATCCAAGTGTCGAGATCGTGCAGATTGTTTTTCTCAATTACAAGCTGGATTAGTTCGTAGCACATGACAAAGGTAATGATAACGCCCGCAATCGGCACAATGACGTTTTCCGATAGGCTGCGTATCATATTGAATATGCCCGCGTTCCACCCGGCGGGGGTTGTGCCGACTTGCGTTGCGATTTCTCCAACCTCTGTATTTACGCTGTCGAACAGCCCGGAGAGATTAGAGAGTATTCCGTCTGTCAAAATGCCGCGAAACCAATCTTCAATCATCTGCCATATCAAAAGCTAATCCCTCCTTTCCCGCGCCCTCCCGCGTGAAGCGGGAGAGCGCGGCGGGTAGTGTTAGTTTGTGGCATTATCCAAACAGGCCGGAGAGCAGCGGGACAAGGGTAAGGCCGATAAGGGCAACGCCGCCGCCCGCCATCAACTGTTTCATGCCCTGCGACTTCGCGCCGGGGTTATCGTTGCCGTACCCCTCCATGAGGTTAATGCCGCCCCAAATGCCAAGTCCTGCGCCAAGCGCGATTACCAAAGTCTGCAATACGTCAACTGCGCTGTTGAAAAAATCCATATAAACCTCGCTTTCTGCCGCTAAAACGGCTCAAAAAATGTTGTTGGAAATAAAAATGCCGCCGTTTTTATTCGGCGGCTGCGTCCTCGTCGGACAAATCTATTTCGTATATGTCAAAGGGTTCGTCGGGCTTTACGATTGCCGGACGGGTGGACATATACCGTTCAACGTCAAAAGCGTTTTTCTTGTCGAAGTCGGAAAGGTATTTGTAGTTCGGGTGCTGCGTTATATCGTACTTATCGCTGAAAAAGGGGCGCACGCCGCGCAACTGCAAAATACATTTTCCTCCGTCCATAACTGCGATTTCGTCCTGTGTCATCAACTCCTTTCCCAATTTCTGATAATTGAGGCCATGAGAAACCTGCGTGCCGCGATTTTCGGAAGTGTTGAAACTGTCGATTGTTTCACGTCCCAAGTTCTCCGAAATATCCTTTGCATTTTTCCCGCGCCCTCCCAAAAACAAGGTGCTGTCGGCATTGTCAAGTATGATTTCTGCCGCGTCCTTGTAAATGGCTTTTAGCTGGCTCTGCGATTGCAGAATGATAGAAGCCGAGATTTCCCGGCTGCGGATTGTGGCAATCAATTTTTCAAACTGCGGGATTTGTCCAATGTTTGCAAACTCGTCTAACAGGCAGCGAACATGAACCGGCAGCTTGCCGCCGTATTCGTCGTCGGCCTTGTCGCACAAGAGATTAAATAACTGCGATTGCAGCATAGCGATAACAAAATTAAACGTGCTGTCCGTATCGCTCATAATCAAAAACAAAGCTGTTTTTCTGTCGCCTAACGTGTCAAGTTCTAATTCGTCGTAGGACATAAGATCGCGCAATTCCTTTATATCAAAAGGAGCGAGCCTCGCACCGCAAGAAATGAGGATTGATTTTGCGGTTTTGCCTGATGCCAGTTGTCAAGGACTTTTTCATCATATTCACGGAAAAGTCACATTCGGCTTGCTTCCTCCCGGAGTAGACGCTTGATTTTGTCCTCCATCGTCTCCTTGCTGGTCTCGCTGAAATGGACACGGACAAGATAGGTAGTCTTGCCGATGGTTCGCTTGAATGTCGGGCAAGGTTCGGTTTTCGCTGTGTTTGTGGTCTCTGTCATAGAAAATCCTCCTGTAAAAAAATCGTTGTGAGAAAAAGAAGAAGGCAAGGCGGCAACTTTAAGGTATCTATAACCACTTTGCCACCTTTGCCTTCTTGACTTATGCCCGGAGATAGCAGACCCATGAAGCACCGTTTTTTTCGGTGACAAGTCGGCTTCCCATCCGGGCTTTTGCTGTTCTGAGGGTACGGGACGATATACCCCTGTCATTGACCGCCTTTTCCAGCTCTGCACTGGGCATTTTCTTTCCATTTGCCAGTAAATCAAGTATCAGGGCTTCTGCCTGTGCGGTCTTGCTTTCGGTCTTGCTTGTGTCCGTCCCGGCAAGCAGCTCATCGGCGGTAATGTCATAAGCTCCCAACCATGCAAAGCCTTTCTCGTCTCCCAGAGAAAAGGCAAGGGACTGTCCCGGTGGGGCAAGAGAGCTTTTCTCATGGATTAAAACCCTTGTGGTGGGGCTATCTTTCAGCTTGCCGATAAAGAGCAGGCTGCGGACTGCCGCCGTAATGTCAATGGAGCCTAACCCCCTGTAAGTGCTTTGTGTTCCGGCAGCTTTGTTCAGGTGTCCGATCAGCACCACGGCACACCCGGTCTCCTGTGCAATCTCTCCCAAACTGCGGAAGATGGGTCGCACCTCGTTTGCCCGGTTCATATCCACATCAGCACCCAGAAACGCCTGTACCGGGTCGATGATAACCAGCCTTGCATGGTTTTCCCGGATTGCCCTTGCCAGCCGTTCATCGGTGAGGGTCAGCGGTGTGTCCCTGTCATCAATGACCAGCACCCGGTCAAGGTCTGCTTCGGCTTCTATGAGACGGGGCTTGACGGTATCGCCCAGCCCGTCCTCGGCGGTCTGGTAGATGATGTTGAACGGCTCCAAAGGTTCCATATCGGGCAGGGGCTTTCGGTTGGTACAGGCTGCCGCCAGCCGCATGGCAAAGTAGGTCTTGCCCTCGCCGGGATTGCCCTGGATAATGGTCAGCTTCCCAAAAGGGATATAGGGGAACCAAAGCCATTCCACGCTTGTCAGCTCCACATCTGCCATACGGAGCATGGGAACAGGCTGAATTTCCGGCGGTTCCCGCATGGGGATAATCTCGGCTATGAATTTGCGGTTTGTTATCTCGGCTTTCTGCCTTAAAACATCGTTCCAGTCCTTTCTTGCCGGGACAAGACGGACAACAGGGATTTTGTCGGGAATTATCCCCAAAAGCCGCTGACAGGCTTCGCTTCCTACGGTATCGCTGTCCAGACAGAGGAACACTTTCTGTATATCCCTGCGTTCAGAGAGAAAACGCTCCAAAGTCCTGCCGGACACACCGCCCAAAGCAAGGTAGCTGCGTGACTGCCATTCCTGCGGATACAGGCAGAGAAAGGACAGCAAATCAATGGGGGCTTCAAAGGCAAAGAGTTGGTTGCCGCTTCCCACATAGCCAAAGCCATAGGACTTGTCAGAGCCGGAAATGTCCTGCCGGAAGCTGTCTGCCGTTCCCCGGACATGGGCATATCTTGGGATACCGTTTCTGTCCCTGCCCACAAAGACAGCGTTGTGGTGGCTTTGCTGTCCTCGTAAATATCCCCGGAAAGAAGAAAGGTCTCAACAATCTGCTTGCTGAGACCTCGTACTTCACAAAGATATTGGATTGTCCTGTCGGCGGTTCTGCTGGGCGTGGGAAGCCGGAACTCCATCGGCGGTGCGGTCTTGGGAGCTTCGCCATGCTCCCCGGTCAGAAGCTCCACGGCTTCGGGAAAACTCTTGCCGTAAAACTCCATGACAAAATCAATGGGATAGCCGCCCTTGCTCTGGCTGTGGCGAAACCACTTGTTGCCCCGGACAGTCAGGCTGTCATGTGCTTTCCAGCGGTATTCTCTGCCGCTTTTGATAAGCTGCTCTCCCTGCGAACGGAGAAAATCTTCCAGACTAACAGCGTTCGCCCTATCAATCTGTGCTTGGGTATAATTCATCGGTCAATGTCCTCCTTTTTGTGTCGTGTTTGGGGTTGATTTTGGAGCGTTTGTTCCTCTGTACGCTCGTGAAAACTGCGGGCAGTATCAATCTTCGACTTGACACTCCAAAGCCGCTGTAAGTCCTCCCGGATGGTCTTAAACTGGGCATAGGTCTCAGAATGGGTCTTTTCCAAAGTGCCGTATTCCTCGGACAGCTTTTTCATATCCACTTTTCCGTCTGGGAACTCCTGAGACAGCCTGCGTCTGGCGGCGTAAAACTGTTTCAGCTCGGCTTCATGCTCTGCCTTGTATGCGGCTCTGGGCTTGTCAAACTTGATTTTCTGCAAACCGGCAAAAACAGGCTTCAACCGCTTAAAAGTGTCGCTGTCATCAGACAGGCTGCGGATGGCTTTCATACGGGCGTTCTGGCTGTCCAGCGTTGCCTTTAAGCTGTCCACGGTGGTCTGGTGGCTCTGCACCCGGCTTTCCAGATCCGCAAGGGTAGTAATGCCGTTCTCCCGGAGATAATTGAAGGTCTCGTTCATCTCTTTGAGATTGTTGAGTTTGCCTTTCTGGGAGTAGGCTTTGGATTTGCGGTAGGCGTAATAGCTGCCCAGCAGAGAAGCAAGGTCGGGGGACTTGGGTTTATCCAACTCGGCTTTGGCTTCCTTTATCCAGTCCAGCAGAACAGCGATTTTTCCCCGGATGTCCCGGATAACGGCATTGGTGGCTTTTATCCAGCGGTTGAACTCGCCTTTCTCGGTGCGGATTCCTTTCTTCTCCATCGCCCGGACAGCGGCTCCCTCATGGACAGTGGGCAAAAGGTCAAGCCCTTGCCGCTCATAACTGCGGTGGTCGATACGAACATCAAGCCCTTTCTCGGCAAACTTGGCGTTGCACACATCAGCCCATGCCTTTCGCCATTGTTCCAGCGTTTCCGGGTCACCCCAGTCGGTGGTGGGAACAGCGTCAAAGAGGAACTTGCCGTTCTGGTCTCGAATACGGTTTCCGTCCTCGTCCAGACGATAGACACGGTGCTGCTTGAAGCCCCATGTCCCGTCCGGGTTCATGGGACGGATGGGACAGAGGAAATGGAAGTGGGGGTTGGGTGTGCCGCCTTCCTCGGTCTCTTTCTCGTGAAATGCCACATCAACGGTCATGCCCCGGCTCACAAAGTTGTCCAATAAAAACTGCCTTGCCAGAGCGATATTTTCCTCAAGGGAAAACTCATTCTGCAAGGAAATTTCAAAACTATATGCAAGCTGGGCGTTCTTGCCATGCTCGGCGTGTTCTACGGCGTTCCAGAGGGTTTCCCTGTCAGCAAATTCCCTCGGTGCATGGGGCGGCAAGAGAATTTCGGAACAGATCACGCCTTTCTTTCTGGTGTAGTCGCTGTCCTCTCCATAGTAGGTGCTGTGGAGCTTTTCGCCGGAACGGTAGGCAGCGGAAGCCATAACGGATTGTCCCTCACTGCGTTTAATCTGGTCGGCTGTGAAGTGGTAAATTGCCATATTCTGCGTCCTCCTTTCTGCTGGCAAAGCTGCGGAGCGTGTGCTGTACCTCTGGCAGAGAAAAGACAGTTTCCAAAAGCTCGTACATCTCCTGCTTGGGCAGTCCTTTGAACATTGGGGCAAGGCTCTCCACCGTACCGCCAATGTTGCAAAGCTCATGGGTGCGTTTCGCCCGTTCGCCTTTCTCGTAATACTGCTTGCGGTTTTCCAGACGGGTCAGTCTGCGCTGCTCTTGAGCAAGTCGAAGTTCTGCCCGTTCTTTCTCCAAACGGAGCTGGTCGAGTGTTTTCTTCTCTGGCATAAAAATCACCTCCTTTTTTGAAAATGGGTATAAAAAAAGACCGCTGATTTCTCACACGGCGGTGTAGATTAACGGTCAGTTTTTCGATATTAATATTGTATCATTCATGATGGAAAGTTAGTGAATATCCGTTTGCTTTTTTACTCATATAATGCTGGTAGTTCATCTTCCGATGCAGCTATTACTTCATAGTCGTAACTTTCCCAGTTTGCTCCAATATCGGCAGAGGTGAAGAAATCTTGTTCCATACCTGTTGTGATGATTCTTCCAGATTTTACAGCAACCGCCGAATAGATAACCTCATAAGATGTACCATCAGAAAGATTAAAACGGAAACTGGTCACCGAACCACCAGCAGTAGGTTCAGTTGCTTTATCTTTCAGAGAAATACTTTCAAAAGTTTGATAAATTCCTTCAATATCTTCTGATTCGGTAATCACTTTTTTCTCTGCATCCGCAGGATTAGTGAAACGGAACATTTCCACATTTTCGACGCTGGACAATTCAAAAGGAAAGTTGATGCTTACTTTTTCACTACAAGCAGTCAATGCAAAACACAGCATAATTGCCATAACCAACATAAACATTTTTTTCATGTAAATCACCCTTTCTTCTTCACCATTTGACTGATAGATATTGATTCACTTTATAAAACTTGCTGGCGGCGAACAGCATTTCATGCTGTTTGCGGACGGCAAGTACACAGGGGATAGCCGCACAAGCGGCGCAAGGGGGTGTAGCCACCTTGTCGGAACGAAGTGACGGAACATTCTCGGTCTGCTGGTTTTCCTGCTGACAGAGAATGAAGCTCCGCAGGACGCACGAATACTCCCAGCAGGAGAGTATAGAAGTGCGCCCTTAGAGTTCCAAGGGTTGTAACTTTACTTTTAATTTTCTTGATTTCCAATTCCCTTTAAGAGAAAAATATGATAAAATATATCCTTAACATAGGCTATTGTTGGCTGTTTGCTCTATCGTTAAGCACTCAAGTCTGTTTCAAAAATCAAAATGGGGAGGGAAAATTTAATGCTCACAGGCTTAAATCCTAATATCACTATCGTTGAAAAAGAAATCAAAAAACACAGTAAGGCGTCGGAAGCCTATATCCATGTATGCTTTTCTTATTCAACCCAAAAATGGGATGGCTGGGTTCCCATAGAATATCGGCGAACGGGTACTTACATCAAGTCCGAAGAAGAACTCGTGGCTCACCTGAATACGGTTTACGAGCAAATGAACCCCCAAAACTATCCTCAGTGGCTTAAAGCACAATCTGAATTCTGGAAAGAGAAGAAAAATGCTCAAACTACAAAGGGCTTCTTTGATAGTCTGTCACAAGGTGGGTGGCAATGTGTCGAATGTACTTTGCCCAAAAATCCTAATTGGGCGAGAAGAATTCAAGACCTTAAAGAATTTGGTTATACTTTAGCTACCGACACCAAAAGATTTTGCCCCACTTGTGGAGCCAATAAAACTCATATAATTATGCTACCAATTCCACGAGGTGGCGCAACAGGCAACGGATATGAGACATGGTCTCCTGCTTTGAGAAAGCGTATTATTCGTGTTCTCGATGGTATTGATGTCTATGAAAATGTTAAAAGTCCACATTGCTTGCCTGACCATAAGTTTTCTGAAATTCGTTGGGATGAAAGCACAAAAGCTGAAAATCCTGATGATATGACAGATGATGAGATTCGTCAAAAGTTTCAGCTGATGACCAACCAAAGAAATCAGCAAAAACGAGAAGTATGCCGTACCTGTTTTCAAACAGGAGAACGAGGTACGATATTTGGAATTCCCTTTTATTATGAGGGTAATGAATACTGGGACAAAACAATTCCACCAAAAGGCAAAGAAGCGGAAAAGGGTTGCATTGGTTGTCCGTGGTATGACATTGCCCGGTGGCGTAGAGAATTGTTAAAGAAAATCAAAGAGGAAAAATAAATTCCTCAATACTGTTTTCTATCGTCACCTAATTCAAAAATCGCATTACAAGGAGAGCATTTTATGATAGAGACAGTAGGAAGTATTTGTTCTGGTATCGAAGCAGCTTCTGTTGCTTGGGAACCTTTAGGAATGAAATTTGAGTGGTTTTCCGAAATTGCACCATTCCCATCTCAAATTTTGCAGGATAAATATCCTCATGTTCCCAACTTGGGCGACATGAATGACATTGCCTCGAAACTACTTAACAGAACTATTTCGGCTCCGGATTTAATATGTGGTGGAACCCCATGCCAAGCCTTTTCCTTTGCCGGTTGGCAGAATGGATTAAATGACGACCGTGGAAATCTGACCCTGCGCTTTGTTGATATTATCGAAGCAAATGACACTATTCGAAAGCAGGATGATAAAAAACCAACTGTTGTATTCTGGGAAAATGTTGAAGGTGTTTTGTCAGATAAAACGAATGCTTTTGGCTGTCTGGTTTCTTCGTTGGCGGGCTTGGACAACATAATTGAAATTTCCAAATGGTCAAATTCTGGACTTATAAGAGGTCCCAAACGCAATGTTGCTTGGCGTGTACTTGATGCCAAATTTTTTGGATTGCCCCAGCAACGCCGCAGATTGTACTTACTGGCTGGCGGTAAAGACTTTTCGCCGGAAAAGGTGCTTTTTGAATCACACTCAGGTGAATTAACCGAGTACCCAACATCACCCCTAACTTTCACAAAAGACGGTCACGATTTTGAGGTCTTTCGTGAATATACCGACTGTCTGTATTCTGCTTACGGGACAAAGTGGAATGGTAATGCTGCGGCAAATAATGGTTCGCTTTTTGTCGTTCAAGACAATCGAATTCGAAGGCTTTCTCCATTGGAGTGTGAAAGGCTCATGGGGTTCCCGGACGGTTATACCGACCGTCCCAAAGCGAAAAAGACAAATCGATACCAGGCAATCGGCAACTCTTGGGCGGTTCCTGTCATCAAGTGGATTGGTCATCGCTTATTAAGTGGTGGAGACGAGCAAGTGATTATTCAAGCTGATAATCCTTGGATAGTTCCTTATGTTACCTCACTTGGAAACGGAAGTTTCTTTTTCAATCTTGGGAAAGATATTATCTGCACAAACATTGATTCATACATAAACTGCACCGCTACACCTGAAAATGCCAAAATTGGAACAATGTATGATATTGTATCGGCTGACGCACCAGATGATATTTACATTTCTCCTGTTGGATGTTTCGGGATAGTTCGCCGAAAAGAAGAACGCAATCTGTCTATCAATCGTCGGTTGGAAGAAGTGTTGCTTTCCATATCCGCTGAAATGTCTCCTGAAGAAATTGAAAAAAGGTCAAGGGTTCAGCGTCGAGGAAGGTTCAGTGACAATATTGTACCACAACAAAAGGCAGCCATTTTCGTAAGTTCAAGCCACACAATAGATGTTGGTTTGGAAAAAGAAACTTCATCGGTTTCTAACGCAAAACAATTATCCATCTTTGACATCATGTGATAGAAAAAAGCTCCTGCATAGCACACGCAGGAGCTTTTTCTGTTATTCAAAACTTAGCGCAGTAACGATTATTTCGCAATCTTCAATATAAATCAGTTCAATTCGAGCATATCGTCCAGATTTGTCATTTGCGAATGACTTCATACAAGATAAGGCTTCCTGCGCATTGTTATAGTGGAAATCTTTATTCATACCACTCTTTGTTATGAACCTTACGATATACATGATGTACCTCCCTTTAACTATAAATCAGCTCGTATTTCACGATTTCCTCTGCCTGAGCCTTACAAGCGTTCATTTGCCGCACCCATTCCATTTGATTTTCGGCTTTCAGTTTTTCGGTTACGCCGTATTGCTTCGCCAGCTCCGGCACGATCAGTTCCATACGGTGTCGTACCGCTTTTTCAATCTCGGCACAATGCTCATAGAGTTTTTCGGTCAAGACAAGCTCGTTATACAGAATTGGGTGGAACTGCTGTAAGTAGGCTTTGCGGAGCCTGCCGTAGTGACCGATGGGCTTTTTTGCTTTGTGAATTGTAATGTTGGGGATAAGATAATCCCCATTCTGTGTGTAAGTGATTTTCATGTTGTCTGCGCTCCTTTCTGCGGCTCTCGTTGCGGTAAACTGCTCACCGGGATAAATACCCCTCTGGCAATATCCTCGGTGCGGATTGCCTGTTTTCTGGCTTCAACCTCGACTTTTTTCTTGGCTTTGGTTCGTTTTTCATATTCTTTCTGTTTGCCGTTGGCTTTCCGCTTCAAATAGTTCTGGTGGAGCCTTTCCTTGCGTTCCTCACGCTTGCGGAGTTCTTCCAGTTCCTCCGGGGTCAGCTCCACCTCGCCAAACGCCGGGGGAACGAATTTTCCCACAAAATTGAAGTACACCTCAATTTCCTGCATGGTGTCCCGGCTGCCTTTGCGGTCACGCTCATGGACAAGGATTTTGTCGATAAATTCGTTGAGCATGGCAATGGTCAGATTGTCAAAGCTCTGGTACTTGTCAATCAGAGAGATAAAATTCTCCGCTGATTTCTTGTTTTTCTCAAAGGCAGACAGGCTTGCTTCCAGAGAAGAAATTTCCTCAGTCAGCTCGGCTTGCTCTTTGCCGTATTGTGCGTCCAGCGTGGCATAGCGGCTGTCCGGCAGCTTGCCCAGAATGTTGTCCTCATAGATTTTGCAAAGCAGGACTTCCAGCTCTTTCAGCCTGTTTTTGGCGGTAGCAAGGCGGGTCTTTTTCTTTCTGACTTCCGCTGTCTGCTGGCTGTCCTGTGCTTCCTGCACCACTCGGATAAACTCGGCTCTGTCATGACTTGCATACTCCGCAATGGCTTTCAAAAGCTCGGAAATCAGCTCCAAAACCACCGATTCATTGATACGGTGCTGGGTCTTGCACATTACACCCACGGGGACTTTGCTGTACTGAGAACAGGTGTACTGAGAAATCCGCTTTCCGTTGTTGGTGCGGTGGACATACATCTTGCCGCCGCAATC
>ULWM01001224.1_pt1 | contig 10576 bp, 9 predicted proteins | sample 1960331 | NCBI WGS metagenome assembly ULWM01 (sample SAMEA4835812, study PRJEB28245) | human gut metagenome | biome: gut microbiome; material: fecal sample | place: Denmark | collected 2008 | reverse complement strand
CCTACCACAACGCCCACGGCCATGTCCAGCACGTTGCCGCGCATGGCGAATTCCTTGAATTCCTGAAAAAACTTCTTCATAGTCTTTTCTCCTTAACAGGATGTTAATGCTTGGGGATCAGCACCTCTGTGCCGCCCATATAGGGCTGCAGAGCCTTGGGGATGCGCACGCTGCCATCGGCCTGGAGATTGTTTTCCAGCAGGGCGATGAGCATCCGGGGGGGTGCTACACAGGTATTGTTCAGGGTGTGGCACAGCTGCATTTTGCCGCTGTCATCCTTGTAGCGGATCTTGAGCCGTCTTGCCTGGGCGTCACCCAGGTTGGAGCAGGAGCAGACCTCGAAATACTTCTGCTGCCGGGGGGACCAGGCCTCGATGTCGCAGGAGCGGCACTTCAGGTCCGCCAGGTCGCCGGAGCAGCACTCCAGCTGCCGCACGGGGATGTCCAGGGAGCGGAACAGCTCTACGCTGTAGCGCCACAGCTTTTCATACCAAGCCTTGCTCTCCTCCGGCTTGCAGACCACGATCATCTCCTGCTTTTCAAACTGGTGGATGCGGTAAATGCCCCGCTCCTCGATGCCGTGGGCGCCCTTTTCCTTGCGGAAGCAGGGGGAGTAGGAGGTGAGGGTCTGAGGCAGAGCGCGCTCCGGGAGGATCTGGTCGATGTAGCGGCCGATCATGGAGTGCTCGCTGGTGCCGATGAGGTAGAGGTCCTCACCCTCAATTTTATACATCATGCCGTCCATGTCCGTCTGGCTCATGACCCCCTCCACCACATTGCCGTGGATCATGAAGGGGGGAATGCAGTAGGTGAAGCCCTTGTTTATCATAAAGTCCCGGCCATAGGCCAGCACCGCCTCGTGCATCCGGGCGATGTCCCCCAGCAGGTAGTAAAACCCGCTGCCGGAGACCCGGGCGGCGGCGTCCATGTCGATGCCGTCAAACCGCTCCATAATATCCGTGTGGTAGGGGATCTCAAACTCCGGCACCGTGGCCTCGCCAAAGCGCTCCACCTCCACGTTGCAGCTGTCGTCCTTGCCGATGGGCACGGCGGGGTCGATCATCTGGGGGATGACCATCATGATTTTATTCAGCGCCGCCTCGGCGTGCTCCTTCTTGGCCTCCAGCTGGGCCATGCGCTCGGCGTCAGCCTTTACGGCGGCGTTGTTGGCGTCGATTTGGGCCTGAAGCTCCGCCTTTTTGGCCTCGTCTGTGCATTTTTTCAGCTGGCCGAACAGGGGCCCGTTGGCCTTGGACAGCTTGTTGCGCTCCGCCTTCAGAGCCTCGCCGTCAGCAATGGCCTGGCGTCGCTCGGCATCCAGGGCGATGGCCTCGTCCACCAGGGGCAGCTTGGCGTTTTGATATTTCTTGCGGATGTTCTCTTTTACCAGGTCGGGATTTTCCCGCACAAATCTAATGTCCAGCATTTTGACTTCCTCTCTGTTTCATGTGAAACAATTTATTTCAGCGTCAGCGCGTTCAGGGCGTCCAAGAGGTTGTTCAGGTCGTCCACGCCGTAGTATTCCAGCTCAATGCGGCCCTTTTTGCGGCCGCTGACGATCTTGCAGCCCCGGCCCAGATGCGCGCCCAGGGACTTGGCGGCCTCCTCGGCGTAATTCACCTCCAGGCCGCCGGTGGTAACGGCGGGCTGGGCCTTCTCCTGGGCGGTGAGCTTTTTCACCAGCAGCTCCGTCTGCCGAACGGAAAGGTCCGACTTGAGGATGGCATCCGCCGCCTTTTCCTGCAGGGTAGGGGAGAGGGGCAGTATAGTCCGGGCGTGACCGTTGGACAGACGTCCGTCCTCCACCATAGCGCGCACCGGGGGGCATAGGTTCAGCAGACGCAGGGCGTTGGCCACGGCAGAGCGGGACTTGCCCACCCGCTGCGCGGTCTCCTCCTGGGTGAGATTGTACTGGGTCATCAGCTGCTGATAGCCCTCAGCCTCCTCCATGGGGTTCAGATCCTCCCGCTGCAGGTTCTCGATCATGGCCAGCTCCATGGCCTTGCGGTCGTCAGCCTCGATGACGATGGCCGGCACTTGATCCAGGCCTGCCATCCGGGCGGCCCGCCAGCGGCGCTCGCCGGCAATGATCTGATAATAGCCTGATTGGAGCTTGCGCACCGTCAGGGGCTGGATGATGCCGTGCTCGCGAATGGAATCTGCCAGATCCGCCAGAGCATCGGGATCGAATTGCTTTCGCGGCTGAGAGGCGCAGCTCTCCACTTGGGAAATGGGCAGGTAAAGGCTGCTTTTTTCCTCGCTTGTGTCCATTACATTGTCGCCCAGCAGGGCGGCCAGGCCCTTGCCCAGGCCCTTCGCGTTATTTGCCATAGGAATTTACTCCTCCTTATCGATGCCGTTTTTCCGCAGAAATTCATCCGCCAGGGCGCTATATGCCTCCGCACCGCGGCAGGTGCGGTCGTATGCGTGGATGGGCTTACCGTGGCTGGGTGCCTCGGAGAGCCGGATGTTCCGGGGAATGACGGTGCTGTACACCTTCCCCGGGAAGAAGCGCTTGATCTCCTGAGCCACCTGTATGGCCAGGTTGGTGCGCCCATCAAACATGGTCAGCAGAACGCCTTCAATTTCCAGCTTTGGGTTCAGGCCCCGGCGCACAATGCGCACTGTGCCCATGAGGTCGCTGAGCCCTTCCAGGGCGTAATATTCCCCCTGCAGCGGCACCAGCAGGCTATCTGCCGCACACAGGGCATTCAGGGTCAGCAGCTCCAGGGAGGGGGGGCAATCGATAAAAATATAGTCATACCGGTCTGCCACCTGATCCAGGGCTCGCTTCAGCAGGAACTGACGGCCCTCCAGGTCGATCATCTCCACGCCGGCTCCGGCCAATGCCTTGCTGCTGGGCAGCACATCACCATAGGGCGTGGTGACGATGATCTTCTCTGTCTCCACGCCGTTAATGAGTGCGTCGTATACGCCGTTGGAACGGGATTTGTCCACACCCATACCGGAGGTGGCGTTGGCCTGAGGATCAAAGTCGCACAGCAGCACTCGCAGACCTCTGGCAGCCAGGATGGCGGCCAAATTCACGCAGGTGGTGGTTTTGCCTACTCCGCCCTTTTGATTCACGATCGCAACAACTTTAGCCATGTTCCCACTCGCCCCTCCATTTTTCTGTCATGCACATTATTATATACCATTCCGGCCGCCCGTTTCAATAGATTCTGATAAAAAATTTGAAAAGTCTCCTGTTTCATGTGAAACATTTATCACGAAGCAGGGGAGAGGAGGCGTTTCACGTGAAACAATATAAAAGAAGTCCCTGGGGATGTTTCACATGAAACATCCCCAGGGGCGTATAAAGCCTCGCAGAGTTTGCGTCCGCAGACTGCAATCCGTTTGTCGGAAAAATCCAAAGGATTTTTCGCTTATACCAGCAGCACCCCACCGTACCCCGGCAGCGTCAGATGTACCGCGCCGTCCGGGACTAAAAACTGCTGGCCGGTCATGGCATCCGTGGCGGTGCCGCCAAGCCAGGGGAGGGTCAGATCCAAAGGCTCCGCTCCGGCGTTCATGGCGGCCAGGGTTACCTGATTGCCTGCCCGGCGCTGCACTGCCAGACCGCTGCCCCTGGCGTAGGGATAGGTGATGTCACCTTGCTGCAGGGAGGCTCGCTCCTTCCGCAGCTGGCCCAACTGCCGGAACCAGGCCAGCAGCATTGTGTCCTCCTGCCCCCAAGGGTAGGTGCGGCGGTTCAGAGGATCCTCATAGCCCTGCTGCCCGGCCTCGTCTCCGGCGAACACGGTGGGGGAGCCGGGGAAGGCGTACAGCAGCAGCGCTCCCAGCATCAATCGCCGCCGTGCCAGGTCATATCCGGCCGGGGTAAGCCGGGCTTGAGCCCGTTCCGTCTTGCTCTCCGGTGTGGGCTCGCCGCCCAGAAGGGTCAGGATCCGGGGCGTATCGTGAGTTCCCAGAAAGTTCATGGCACTGTAGAAGGCGGGGGCCGGATAATTCTCCCGAAGGGTTTCCATGCTGTCGCGGAAGGCGGCGGCATCGCCTCCCAGCAGCCAGTCCATGGCCGCCTTGCGGAAGGGGTAGCTCATGAGCCCGTGGGTCTCCCGGCCCAGGAGATAGCGGCGGCGCTGGCCGTACGCGATCTTGTTGGTGCCGTCCTCCCACACCTCGCCCAGAAGCACAGCGTCGGCCTTTTCCTCCTCCAGGGCGCCGCGGAGCTGGGCAATGAAGCTGTCGGGCAGCTCGTCGGCCACGTCCAGCCGCCAGCCGTCCGCCCCGCAGCGCAGCCAGTGGCGCACCACGGAATCCTCGCCCTGGATAATAAACTCCCGGTAGGATGCCTGGGTCTCCTCCACTGCCGGCAGGGTCTTGATGCCCCACCAGGCGTCGTATTCCTCCGGCCAGCGGGTGAAGCGGTACCAATTATAATAAGGAGACTCCTTGGATTGAGCTGCCCCCAGGTCGGGATAGGATCCGTCGGCGTTGAAGTAGCGGCTGACGCTGCCGGTGTGGTTGAACACACCGTCCAGCACCACCCGCATCCCCCGCCGGTGGGCGTGGCTGCACAGAGCGCAAAAATCCTCCTCCGTGCCAAGCATGGGGTCAATGGTCCGGTAGTCAGCGGTGTTGTAGCGGTGGTTGGAGGCGGATTCAAAAATGGGCGTAAGATACAGGGTGGTCACGCCCAGCTCCTGCAGGTAGTCCAGCTTGCCGATGATGCCCGGCAGGTCGCCGCCGAAGAAATCGCGGCAGCGGACCTCTCCCTGCTCATCCGGCAGAAAGTCCGGCGTGTCGGCCCAGCTTTCGTGGACCCTTCGGTCCCCCACCATGCCCGCCGGGTCCGGGATGCGGCTGCGGCAGAAACGGTCCGGGAAGATCTGATAGCTGACGCCCCGGCCAAACCAATCCGGCGTGACGGTGTTCTCATACACCGTCAGCTGCCGCTCGGGGAGGGGGACGGCCCGGCCGTCCTGCCGGCGCAGCGTGAAGCTGTACCAGGCCAGCTCCGGCGTCCCGGGGGCGGTGTATGTGCCCCGGAGGGCGCTGCTCTCTCGGCGCAGGGATATAGTCCGGATCACCCCGGCGAACTCCTCCCGAACCTGCAGCTCGCCGCCCAGGATGCCGTCCTCCGGGCCGAAAAACACGGCGAAAGACACTTCGGTGCCGCACAAAACGGCACCGAAGGGGGATTTACAGCGGGGGTCCTTGGAATCAAAATAAACAGACATGGAAACAGGAAACTCTCCTTACAAAAATAGGATTTTATCAAGAAACTTATGGCAGCAATGTGTTCTCCCCGACGACGGTAGCGGAGGTAGACGCGCTGGAGAAGTAGGAATTGATGATGTCCCGGGCGATGGGGGCCAGGTTGGCGCCGCCGCCGCCCTGTTCGATGACCACACACACGGCGATCTGAGGGTCGTCATAGGGGGCAAAGGCCACAAAGCAGCCGTTGGACAACTCGCCGCCGGTCTCTGCAGTACCGGTCTTGCAGCCCACGGGAACGATGCAGCTGTTGAAGACGTAGCTCAAGCTCCCGGTGGCCAGACCCCGGGCCCCGGTCTTCACCGCCTCCAGGGTGCTGTCGGACATGTCCACATGGTTGGTGGGGCCCTTGTTGTAGGCGTAGACCACGGAGGAGTTGTCGTAGGACTTGGCACTCTTGAGCAGGTGGGCCTCGTAATGATCGCCGCCGCTGACGAGAGTGGCCACATAGTTGGCCAGCTGCAGGGGGGTGAACAGGTTATAGGATTGACCGATGGCGGCGGTGATGGTTTGGCCGTCGGTCCAGGTTTCGCCGATTTTTTCGGCGTATTCGGGGCTGGCCAGCACGCCATCGGAGTCGCCGATCTCGATGCCCGTGCTGCGGCCCAGGCCAAACTGACTGGCGTAGTCGTCCAGCCGCTGGATGCCTGTAAGCCGGCCCACCTCATAGAAAAAGTAGTTGCACGACACCGTGATGGCCTGGCTCACGTTCACGGCTCCGTGGGTGCCGCCGGTGGCATTATAGATCCAGCATCGGGGCTGGGGGAACTCGTAGTAGGTGTAAATGCCCCGGTCCACAATAGTGGTGGAGGGAGTGATAACGCCGGACTCCAGGGCCGCCACAGAGGTGCAGAGCTTGAAGGTGGAGCCGGGGGCGTAGGTGCCGTCGGTGGCGCGGTTAAACATGGGCAGGGCGGCATCCTTACTCCAGGTGTCGTACATCTTGTCCCATTGGCTCAGGTCGTAGGTGGGATAGCTGGCCAAGGCCAGCACCTCCCCGGTGCCCACGCCGATCACTGCCGCCGCGCCGCCTCGGGCCACGCCATCACTTTTCGTCATGGACTGGATGGTGGCCGCCAGGGAATCCTCGGCGGTTTTCTGCAGGTCCAGGTCGATGGTCAGGGCCACGGTGTTGCCCGGCTGGGGCTCCTTGGCGTATAGCTCGCCGGTGACCTTGCCGCTCTTATCGGTGGTCACCAGCTTCACGCCGTTGACCCCGTGGAGATATTGCTCAAAGGCCTCCTCCACGCCGCCCTTGCCCACCAGGTCGTCCATGGAGTAGTCGTTGTTATTCTTGTATTTGTCGTTCCAATCCTCGGCAAAGATGCGGCTCACCCGGCCCAGGATATGGGCGGCATAGGTGGTGTTATACACCCGCTGGCTGGAGGTACCTGTGGACACGCCTGCAAAGTGGCCATCCACCACCTGGCTGATGACCTCTACGGGAACATCCTCGGCAAACACATACCCGCCGGACACCTCTGCGCCGTAGCGGACCCCGGCGACGAGGCGAGCCTGGTCGTCGGTATAATCGTCGGAGATCTTATAAATCTTCCGGGCCATGTCCAGCAGCTCGCCGCCGCTGATAGAGAGGGTCACGGTGTCCTTGCCGGTGTAGGGGATGTCATGCTGATCCAGCCAGTTGACAAAGGTCTCCCCGGGGGTATCAGTGGTGAGGGCGAAGGGCGCCGTATTCGTCAGCGGCAGGGGATCGATCCAGGAAAGGCTCTCCTGCCGGCATAGAGTGATGAGCCGCCACACGGCGGCGTTGCAGGCAGCGTCATCATCAAAGCTCTCGTCGGAGAATTTCAGGGTGTAGGTCAGGCGGTTAGACACCAAAACCTTACCATTTCTGTCGGTAATAATGCCCCGGCTGGTCTCCACGGTTTCACGCCGAGCGGTGCCGGCCATGGATTGAGCCCGGTAGCTGTTGCCCTTGATGATCTGATAGTGAAACAGCATCACGGCGAAAAAGATCAGCACCACAGCTAAAAAGCCCAACAGAACGATGAGCCGGGTGCGATAGGGATTGGATTTTTTCATAGGGAAAGCGCCTCCTTTCCGGCGGATACAGGGCCCCTTATTCCTGGTGGAAGAAGCGCCGGATCTTGCTGTCCGGCAGGTAAATCAGCGGCATTAGGGGCAGCGTCAGCAGCAGCTCCTTACCCATAAGCAGCAGGGCGGCCCGGACGGAGAAGCTGACAGACGAATTGAGAAACAGCATTTGCAGCAGGTCGGTGCACACAATGCTCAGTACGCCACACAGCATGCAGCAGAAAAACGGCTGCGACAGGACCTTGGCCGACAGGACCCGGGCCAAAAGGAATACAATCAAAAACGCCACCGTGTAGAAGCAGGGGATCACCCCCGGCATGGTGACATCCAGCACCGCGCCGGTGGCCAGAGCAAACACGGCGCTCTCATGGGCGGATTCCAGGGCGGCCACAGTGGACACCAGCACCGGAAACAGGAACGGATGCACACCCCATATGCGGATATGCACCAGCCCAAAGACCTGTACCAGCACGAAACCCAAAGCGGTCAGGGCGTAAAAGAGCCATTTAAATACAAAGTCACGACGTCCCACGGCGCACCTCTCAGTCCACGATGTCGAAGGCGGTGATGACGAACACCTCCACCAGGGAGGAAGGCGTCACCGTGGGCTGTACAACGGCGTACTGGGTCAGGCCCGAGTCGTCGGTGCGCACATCCTCCACGGTTCCGATGACCAGACCTGAGGGATAGTATCCGCCCAAGCCGGAGGTCAGCACCAGGTCGCCGCCTACGGGGGTGTTGGCTCCGGAGAGGTAGCTGAGCTTGAGCTTTCCGCTTTGCATCAGCTCCAGATCGCCCATGGCCACGGCGGATTCGCCCGTGCGGAACACCGTGGCGCCGAACTGTGCCTGGGTGTCCAGCACTGTGGCCACGGTGCACCAGTTCAGGCCCACCTCCGTCACAACGCCTACCAGGGCGCCGGTCTCGTTCACCACGCAGTTATTCACCGCAACGCCGCTGCTGGTGCCCCGGTTCAGGGTCAGGGTGGAGGCCCAGTTGGAGTTTTCATACTGGGTCACCTTGGCGCTCTCAAAGGTAAAGTCCCGCCGCTGTTGGCGCAGGTTCAGCAGGGAGCGCAGGCGCTCGTTCTCCTGGCTGTCGGTTTCGGCCTGGCGGTTGGCATCCTCCAGCTGAGCCACGCGCTTGCGCAGCTCCTCGTTCTCCTTCTGCAGGGCCTCCACGCTGTCAAACTTGTCGGAAATGGAGCCGAACCAGTTGCCGATGGCGGCTCCGGCGGAGCGGAAGGGGCTGGCGATAGTGCCCGCTATGTTATTCAGCAGGCCCGTCCCCGTAGCGGACAGGATGGACAGCGTCAGCACGATCACCACCGCTGCAGCCAGGATCCATATGCCGGTTTTGTTGAAAAAATTCTTCATAGTATTACTCCATCAGATCAATGCCAAAGCCCTTCAGCAGCCGGGCCAGCAGCCCGACCGGCAGGCCCATGACGTTGAAGAAGTCACCGTCAATGCGCTCCACCAGCAGCGCGCCCTTGCCCTGCACGCCGTAGGCGCCGGCCTTGTCCATGGGCTCGCCGGTGCGGATGTAGGCGCGCAGCTCCCGCTCCGTGGCCGGGCGGAAGTACACATCCGTGTGCTGGGCGGCGGTGCAGATTTTCCCTCCCCGGCGCACGGTCACGCCGGTACACACCGTGTGCTTTCGCCCCGCCAGGGCCGTGAGCATCTCCAGGGCCTGGGCCTCGTCCCGGGGCTTACCCAGGCGCCGCTCGTCCAGGAATACCATGGTGTCCGCGGTGATGACGATCTCGTCGTCCCCACACAGCCGCGCCGCGGCATCAGATTTCTCCCGGGAGATGAACTTCACGATCTCCTCCGGGGATAGGTGATCCGGATAGTATTCCTCCACCTCCGGCACCCGAATGTCAAACTCCGTGATGCCCATGCGCCGCAGCAGTTCCTGCCGCCGGGGCGAGCCGGAGGCCAACACGATTTTCGCCATGTTCCATTACCTCCCTGTGGAGCCGAGGCCGCCTGAGCCCCGGTCCGTCTCGTCCAGCTCATCTGCCAGCGTGACAGTGGGCTGCACCACCGGTACCACCATCAGCTGGGCGATGCGGTCCCCGGGCTGGACGGTGTAGTCCTCGGCGGACAGATTCACCAGGCCCACGGCAATTTCGCCCCGATAGTCGCTGTCGATGACCCCCACACCGTTAGAAAGGCACACGCCCTTCTTGATGCCCAGCCCGCTCCGGGCGAACACCAGGGCCACATAATCCGCCGACGGCAGCGCCATAGCCAGGCCCGTGGGGATCACCGCCCGGGCCCCGGCCTGCAGGGTCACAGGTCCGTCCAGACATGCCCGCAGGTCCATGGCAGCGGACCCCGGGGTGGCAAACTGCGGCAGGGGGATTTCCCGCCCGATCTTAGGATGTATAGCTTTGAATTTTAGCTCCATGGGGTGTAACCTCTCAAAAGATAAATACAAATAGTGATATTTCGCGGAATAAATACAAAGAGTAAAGCTTTGCGGAGCTTACCGCCTGCAGGCTGCAAGCCTATTGCCGAAAAATTCAAAGAAATTTTCGGCAGGGGTTACTCAACACCGCGATAGAATAGACCTCTTGTAAAGCCTGCGGGGGCGGGGAAGTCCGATCCCTGATACCGCTGCAGGATGTCCGCGGCCTCCTCCGCCGTCTCCGTGGTCAGGCGCAGCTTTGCCCAGCGCAATCCGCACTTTTTCCATTCGGGCTTATCCGCCAGGTACAGGGGCCTGCTGTTTTGTATCTCCGGCCGGCAGCCGTGTCCGCACAGCACCGGGAACCGGGCCCCGATCCGGTCCGTCAGCACACCGCCGTTTCCGGCGCTGCACTGTCCGCTGCACCGCAGGGGGCAGTTTTCCGTGACCATCAGCGGCAGGCGGCCGTAGACCACCGCCTCACAGGGGATGTATTTGCGCAGATCACGCACCTGCTGGTGCCGCAGCTCAGCGGAGACGGTGACGCTTTCCAGCCCCAGCTCCTGCATTAGCAGCAGCGCTCGGCTATTAAACACGTTCAGGCCCAGATCGCCCCGGACCTCCAGGCCCAGGCCGTCCACAATGGGTAGGTGGCCCAGGTTGCTCACCGCCACGGCGGTCAGCTGGGGATGCTCCTGCAAAACCTCCCGGAATTTTCCCTCGTCCTCCGTGCGGAGGATCCGCGGCAGCACGGCGCACAGCTTCGTATACCCGGCGTATTCGTCCAGGTCAATTTCGCCCAATAGGGTAAGGGGCAGATAGAGATATTCCACGCCCCGGGCCAGCTTCGCCGTGAGCTGGTGGGCAT
>ULWM01068276.1_pt1 | contig 10674 bp, 8 predicted proteins | sample 1960331 | NCBI WGS metagenome assembly ULWM01 (sample SAMEA4835812, study PRJEB28245) | human gut metagenome | biome: gut microbiome; material: fecal sample | place: Denmark | collected 2008 | reverse complement strand
TTGACAAACCGCCGGGGCCGAGAGCGGAAACTTTACGTTTGTGCGTGAGTTCCGCAATGGGGTTGGGCTGTTCCATGAATTGCGACAACTGGGAGCTTCCGAAGAATTCCTTGATCGCGCTTGCCACGGGACGGGTGTTGATAAGCGTCGAGGGTTTCATATCGGCGGTTTCGGCGGCGATGGACATACGTTCCTTGATAACTCTTTCAAGACGGAGCATACCTTTTCCGAACTGATGTTCCAGAAGTTCGCCGACGGAGCGGACGCGACGGTTCGACAAGTGGTCGATATCGTCGGTCGTGCCGAGACCATAGGAAAGACCTTGGTTGTAAGTGATTGCCGCTACGATGTCTTCAAGCGTCAGGTGTCTTACGACAAGTTCTTTCACGTTGTTTCTTATTGCGTCAAGGCGCGCTTCGTCGCCTTCGACTTCGTCAAGAAGTTTTTTGAGATTGGGATAATAAACCTTTTCCAGAATTCCGAGTTCCTCGGGATTGCAGTCGACGATTGCGTCAAGGTCGACGGTGTTGTTGCCGATGACTTTGAATTCAATCGTTTTCTTTTCGCCGTCTTTTTCGGCAGAGGAAACTTCGACGTAAACTTCGTTCACGGCGTTGTTCTGGATTTCTTTCGCTTTTTCTTCGGTGATGACCTCACCTTTTTCGGCAAGGATTTCGCCGGTGAGAACGCTTACGACGTCGCGGGTGATTTTTTGTCCCTCGATACGGGAAGCAAGGCTCAACTTTTTGTTGAACTTATACCTGCCGACTCTCGTAAGGTCGTAACGACGATTGTCGAAGAAGTAATTGTTGATGAGAATGTTCGCGCCTTCGAGGGTGGGAACTTCGCCGGGACGCATTCTTCTGAACAGGTCGATTTTGCCCGCTTCTTCGGTGTGCGAGCCTTGCGGATCGCGTTCACAGGTGTCGGCAATCATCTTTTCTTCAAATACGGCGTTGATCTGGTCGTCCGTACCGTAACCCAAAGCCCTTAAAAGCGTGGTTGCGGTGATTTTGCGCTGACGATCGACGTGTACCCAAAGCAAACCGTTGGCGTCCTGCTCGAATTCAAGCCACGCGCCGTGGTTAGGAATCATCTGGTTGGAATAGCGCATTACGCCGTTTTTGTCCCTTTCGCCCTTGTAATAAACGCCCGGGCTTCTGACAAGCTGGCTGACGATAACGCGTTCCGCGCCGTTGATGACGAAACTTCCGCTGTCCGTCATCAAAGGAATATCGCCCATAAAGATTTCTTCCGGCTCTTCGATAACGCCCGTTTCGAGGTTGGTGAGACGAGCCTTTACTTTAAGAGGCACGGCATACGTCGCGTCGCGGTTTTTGCATTCCCTGACCGAATACTTCGGCTCGCCGTCGAGTCTGTAATCGATGAAGGACAATTCCATACGTCCCGAAAAGTCGCGGATGGGCGAATATTCGTCCAGCACGTCTTTGATGCCGTGTTCGAGGAAACTCTTGTACGAATTCTTCTGAACTTCGATGAGGTACGGAATATCGAGCACGTCTTTGATCTTGCTGAAAGAGTAACGCTCGGTATTGCCATACTTTACCTTGTGAACTTTTACTTCTGACATCGTGTAACTCCTTTTTTACTGGAAATTAAATTTTGAAATTATGTTGAAATTTTTGCTACCGTGCATTATAATGAGATAAGTGCATAAGAAGGTTATGTCTTGATGCACCTCGCGAGGGCTAAAACCTCAGTACGACAACGCAAAAAGGCGACATTCGCCCCTACCCTTTCCGACTGATTCGAAAAAGAAAAATATACTTATTCATATTTTTACGCATTTTACGAGTTTACACGAAGTCGCGCAAGATGTCAACCGTTTTTGCTTATATATTTATAAATAAAATAAAAAAAGTACAAAAATAAACGAAAAATAATGAGAATCGACAAATTTTTGAAAATTTCACGCATTATTAAACGCCGCACCGTCGCGCAGGACGCCTGCGACGGCGGCAGAATCGAGGTCAACGGCCGCGACGCGAAACCGTCCAAAGACGTCAAAGCGGGCGATATCGTCGTCGTGCATTTCGGCAACGACACCGTAAAAATCAGAATCCTTGCAACGCCCGACGTCGCAAACAAGGCAAACGCAACAGATTTGTATGAGGTGATCGACGACTGATGTTTGACGTAATTATTCCGGCGGCGGGCGAGAGTTCCCGCTTTTCAGGCAACCTCAACAAACTCTTCTGCACGGTAAACGGCCGTACGGTGCTGGAAAATTCCGTGTTGCCCTTTCTTGCTTTTTGCGGTCTTGAAAAAATAATCGTCGCGGTGAACGACGAGAATTTTGCTCGCGCGCGCTCGCTTTTCGACGGATACGAAAACGTAACCGTGATTTTGGGCGGCAGCACCCGCACCGACACCGTGAAACGCGCCCTTGAACGCGTAACTGCCGAATTCGTTCTTATCCACGACGGCGCGAGGCCTTTTGTTTCCGACAACGTGATAAAAAACGTGCTTGACGCGCTGAACGACGTCGACGCAGTGGTCCCCGTGATAAAACTCGACGACAGCATCGCGAACGTGAAAAACGGATACCGCGCGGCAGACCGCGAAAATTTCCGCCGCGTTCAGACCCCCCAAGGTTTCAGAACCGAAAAACTGAAAACCGCTTATGCCCGCATTTCTTCGTCATTTACCGACGACGCGTCGGTTTACCTTACTTTGTACGACGATGCGAAAGCCGTGGACGGCGACGTGAAGAACGTAAAAATCACAAGATTTTCCGACCTTGAAACTTCCCCGTACCGCTCGGGCATAGGCATAGATACGCACAAGCTCGTCGAAAATCGGAAACTCGTGCTCGGCGGCGTGGAAATCCCCTTTGAAAAAGGACTGCTCGGTCACAGTGACGCGGACGTTCTGACGCACGCCGTAATGGACGCGATTCTTACCGCAATCGGCGAAAGAGATATCGGCGTTCTTTTCCCCGACACCGACGAAAAATACAAAGGAATTTCCAGCATGCTTCTTTTGAAAGAAGTTTTATCGCGCTTAGATATGCGCGGCTACGTTGTGAAATTCGTTTCGGCAACGGTCGCTTGTCAACGCCCGAAACTTAACCCGTATTTCGACAATATCCGCACGTCGTTGTCACACGCTCTTTCGATATGCAAGGACAATTTGTCGCTTGCCTTCACGACGACGGAAGGACTTGGTCTCGTCGGCGCGGGCGACGGCATCTCCGTCATCGCTTCCGCAACCGTTGTTGCAAAACAATAGGTTTATAACATCTTTTTTCAACTTAAAGCGTCTGTTTTGTTGTTTTCAAAACAGACGCATTTTTTTAATGCATGGCACATATTATTTCTTAAAAGGAGAATTTAATATGTCTTTTCAGAAAAAAGTTATGATTTTATCCGACGTCAGAACAGGCGTCGGCAGCGGTATTCTGCGTTTCGTGTCCGACGGCGGGCGCACTGTTTTCAATACTTCTTTGCACGTTGACGACGTTCGGGACGCAACGATGATAATACGAATCGGCGACAAAATTTTGTCGTTTAATGCAGAAAACGGAGAAAGAAATCTCGGCACCCTTTCGCTTTCCGACAACATAGATTGCGTTATCGCAAAAAACGGCAAAACCTTGTATTTCGGCACGACGGGAAACGACAAATTCCGCTGTTTCAACCTGTTATCCGACTTTGAAAAGAAAACGGAAAACCGCAAAAAATCGGCGGTGAAAAAACAAGAAAACCCCGTCGAAAAAACACGGAAAAAAGATGAAAACGTCGATTTGTCAACCGCGTCCGAAACCGCCGAAACCGCAAGGTTTTCACCGCCCGACGAACCGCCGCAAGATGCCTTAGACGCGGGTTTTCGCGTGGAAAACGCAAGCGTTTCCGCCCCCGATTTCGCAAAAGAAAACAATTTTACAGGCAACGATTTTTACCTTGCCGTAAAGCCGCAACTTGACGAAATGTTTATTTGTTTTCCAAAAAACACTGACCTTGAAAACGCCGTTCCGAACAGCAAATGGGTGAACGTTAGCGGCGACGACGGCAATTACGTTGTGGGCTTGATTTTCAACCTTGACGAGGTCGAATACATCTGCTACGGCGTGCCGTACGAAAAAAAGAGCCCGCCACCCGACGAAATCAAAAACGTCTGCGACTGGCTGGCACTGACAGACGACGAAAACGGAAAAGGTTATTACGTCATTTATCAATCGGCAAAAAGCGGAAAAACGTTAAGTCGCGAAGATTTCAACGAATAACTACTTTTTCGCATAAAAAAAGCGAGGATTTTTACCTCGCTTTTGTTTTTTATTACCTCTTGTAAATCGCGCGCGGTTTTCCGTGGAAGAAAAGCGCAAGACTGTCGGGACCCGAATTGCTGCCCACCATCTGGTTGACGTAGTTGTAATCGATTTTTTTGATTTCTGGGAATTTTTCGGTCATCATTTCGCCCAGAAGTTTGATTCCGTCGGGATTGTCGCCGTGGCACAAAATGATTTCGGAGTTGTCTTCGTCGCCCTTTTCGGTTTCAAACAATTCCAAAAACTTTTTGTATACGTTTTTCGTTCCCCTGACCTTTGCGGCGGGATAAACCTTGCCTTCGCCGTCAAGTCCCAGAATAATCTGGATATTGAGAAGGGTTGCGAACATGTATTCGATGCCCGAGATACGGCCGCTTCTTGCAAGATAGGCTTTGTCGCCGACCGTGAAATAATGATGATATCTCGGCGCGTATTCGGTAAGTTTTTTGTGCGCGTCTTCAATGCTCACGCCTTCGTCGCGAAGTTTCACCGCGTCCATTACGCACAGCCCTTCGCCGCCGACGCCTCCGAGACTGTCAACGACTTTCACCGTGCGTCCGGGATATTTTTCCATAAGCTCGGTTGCCGCGATACAAGCGGAGTTGAAACTGCCGCTCATGCCCGACGAAAACGCGATATGCAAAACGTCGTTGCCCGCTTTCACGTAAGGTTCAAGCGTTTCAAAAGTGATTTCAGCGTTGGACTGACTCGTCTTGGGAATCGCCCCCGCGCGAAGTGTGTCAAAGAACTTTTTCATGTTCTGAATAAAGCCCGTCGTGTCGGTGCGGCATTCCACAATATCGAACTCCGTGTTCGCCTTCCCGATAAAGTCGAGTTTTTTCAGCGTGCCCTTCGGCATCTTCAAAGAGTACGGCATCGGAACGATGGGTATATCATGTTCCTTTTCATATCCGACGGGCATGTCTGCGCACGCGTCGGTGCTTATTACGTAGTTCATTATCAATTCTCCCATAAAAGAATATATAAAATATATCACATTATTTTTATGATGTCAAACCATTGAAAATCACACGCCGAAGCGCGTCGGCATAGGATATAACGAAAGCCCTTGTTTACATATTTTTTCGGAGGTAAAACTATGGGTTGTTTATGCAGAAACAATATTTATCCTTGCAATCCGCCCGCAAGACTTTGCAGCGTGATAGCAGGACCGCGCGGTCCCGTCGGACCGCAAGGAATACCGGGGCCTCGCGGCTTCAACGGACTTCGCGGTCCGCAAGGCGTGCCCGGACCTGTCGGTCCGCAGGGACCTGCCGGCGCAACAGGACCGCAGGGACCGCAAGGTTTAACAGGTGCGACGGGCGCAGTCGGTCCACAGGGACCTGCCGGGGCGATTGGTCCGCAGGGACCGCAAGGCGAAACGGGTGCGACGGGCGCAGTCGGTCCGCAAGGACCTGCCGGTGCAACGGGACCGCAGGGACCGCAAGGCGAAACGGGCGCGACTGGCGCGGTCGGTCCGCAAGGTCCTGCCGGTGCAACTGGACCGCAGGGACCTGCCGGCGTAAGCTACACCGTGCATGCGGAAAACACCGCAACAGAAAGCGTTGCAACCAACACGATTATCCCGATTTCGCAGACCGCACAAAGCACGGGCGGGATGTTTACCGTATCAAATAACGCCGTAAACGTGCCGATTGGCGAATATCTCGTAACTTTCGGCGGCGCGGCGTCGACCACGGGCGCAACCCAGAAAACCATAACTTTGTACGTCAACGGAGTGACGTCGAACAACGTTGTTTACGACGGTTCCGACACGGGGATTACGTCCGCGGCGAAGACGGTTTATCTGAATTTTTCATCACCCGGCACGCTGTCGATTTACAACACGACGGCAGACACCGCGTCTTTCAACAACGCGTTTATCACCGTCACGCAGTTGTCGACGACGGCATAAGAACAAAGGCAAATAAAAAACCCTCGGCGTTTGCCGAGGGTATTTTTTGTTTTTCGATTATTTGTTGAGAAGTTCCGAGAAGTATTTGATGGTGCGGACCATTTGGCTGGTGTAGCTGTTTTCGTTGTCGTACCAGGAAACGACTTGTACTTCGGAAGTGCCGTTGTCGAGGTTGATGACCATCGTCTGAGTTGCGTCGAACAAGCTGCCGTATCTCATACCGATGATGTCGCTTGAAACGATTTCTTCTTCGTTATAGCCGAAGCTTTCGTTTGCGGCTGCTTTCATAGCGGCGTTGATGTCTTCTTTCTTAACGGTGCCTTCAACGATAGCGGTAAGGATCGTGGTGGAGCCGGTAGGCGTGGGAACGCGTTGTGCGGAGCCGATAAGTTTTCCGTTAAGTTCAGGAATGACAAGACCGATTGCTTTTGCTGCGCCGGTGCTGTTGGGAACGATGTTCACGGCAGCTGCGCGAGCGCGGCGGAGGTCGCCCTTGCGATGCGGTCCGTCAAGAACCATCTGGTCGCCGGTGTAAGCGTGAATGGTAACCATAATGCCCGATTTGATGGGAGCAAAGTCGTTAAGGGCTTTTGCCATCGGAGCGAGGCAGTTGGTGGTGCAGCTTGCGGCGGAGATGATATTGTCGTCTTTATTGAGCGTTTTGTGGTTTACGTTGTAAACGATTGTGGGAAGGTCGTTGCCTGCGGGAGCGGAAATAACGACTTTCTTTGCGCCTGCGGTGATGTGAGCCTGCGCTTTCGCTTTGCTGGTATAGAAACCGGTGCATTCGAGAACAACGTCTACGTCAAGGGCTTTCCAAGGAAGGTCAGCGGCGTTCTTTTGTGCGTAAATGGTGATTTTCTTGCCATCGACAACGATGTAGCCGTCTTCTTTAACGGTGCCGTCCTCATTAAGAACAGCTTCTGCGCTTTCAACCTTGTGGCTGTTTGCATAGTTACCCTGGGTTGAGTCGTATTTCAAAAGATGAGCGAGCATTCTGGGGCTGGTAAGATCGTTGATAGCGACGATTTCATAACCTTCCGCGCCGAACATTTGTCTGAAAGCAAGACGGCCGATTCTGCCGAAGCCGTTGATAGCAACTCTGACGTTTTGTGACATATAGATATCCTCCAAAATTTATATTACGAAGTAATTAACAATCGGAAACCCGAATTGCAAGTACATTTTACCCTTAAAATATAATTTTAACAAGCAAATTTACCCACTTTTTACCAATTATTGTTTATTTTTTAACGATATTTCCAAAAAATACCCGAGTAAGTTCCTGATATTTCAAAAATTCGCCCTGTTTTTTTGTTTTTGATAATGCGAAAACCGCCGAAAACCCAAAAGACACAATTCTCTATCTCTATCGTTTAACGGCGATAATGCGTCGCACACTTCACTTTTGAAATCGCATTTTCGCAGGCGACAATGCTCACTCTTTTGCTCGTGTGCTCCTTTCCCCCACGGGTACACAGTATCCCGTGGGGTCCCCATTTATTATTGGGGTTCTCGGCGGGTTCTCGCGAGGGCGCGTACTTTGTCGTACGTAACTGAACAAAGTTCTGCAAAAACGCCGAAAAGGCGCGAATTATCGCCGTTAAACAAGGTGGGACGGGTTAAGACAATCTAACTCCGGCACTACGAACAAACCGTCTTTGCGGATTAACACATCGTCAAAGTAGATTTCACCGCCGCCGACGTCGGGGGTTTGGCGCAAAACCAGATCCCAGTGAACGGCAGACACGTTGCCGTTGTAAGCGTCGTCGTAACAGGCACCCGGCGTAAAGTGAATACTGCCGCTGATTTTTTCGTCAAACAGAATATCGCCGATTGCGTTCTTGACATAAGGGTTGACGCCGATTGCGAATTCGCCGACGTAGCGTGCGCCCTCGTCGGTGTCGAAAATCGCGTTTGCCGCCGCAGAATTGTTTGCGGTCGCTTCAATAATTTTGCCGTCTTTGAAAACAAGCCTGACGTCTTCGAAACGAAAGCCGTTTTCGATACTCGGCGCGTTGTAGTGTATCACTCCGTTGACGCTGTTCTTCACGGGGGCGGTGTAAACTTCGCCGTCGGGGATATTCATTCTGCCCGAACAAGTAACCGCGGGAATATCTTTGATACTGAACGTTAAATCGGTGTCTTTTGCCACAATACGCACTTTATCCGTCTTATTCATCAGATTAACAAGCGGTTGCATAGCTTTTTCCATTTTTGCGTAATCCAAACAGCATACCTTGAAATAAAAATCTTCAAAGGCTTCGGTGCTCATTCCGGCAAGTTGCGACATGCCTTCCGTGGGATAGCGCATGACCACCCATTTGGTTTTGCACACGCGTTGTTCGTGATGCACGGGGTGGTTGTAAATGCGGTTGTACGCCTGCATGCGGTCGTCGGGCACATCGGACAATTCGTAACTGTTTTGCCCGCCCCTGACGCCGATGTAACATTGCATTTCGGACATAAGACGCGCGTCGTGCGCCGCCATATGTTCCAGCTGTTCGTCGGTAACGTTTTTAAGAACAGCGCGTTCGACGCGTCTGTCGTGCAGGAAAACGTAAGGTTGTCCGCCCGCCGCATACACCGCGTTCACAAGCGCGTTCACAAAAGAAACGTCGATGCCGAAAGCGTCGATCCAGACCTTTTCGCCCTTCTGAACGCTTATCGAATATTCCACAAGATTCTTTGCCAGCAGTTTTTGTCTTTCATCTGAAATCATAATTAAACCTCTGCTTTTCAATATTTCGTATATATTATAACAGTAAAAACTATGTTTTCAACCGTATATCGGGCGAAATCGACACATTTTTTCAAAGTTGTATTGACATTTTACCGTTTTAAGCCTTAAAATAAATGTAAGGTATATGCCTTTTATTAAGATTATGGGAAAGAACGATAATAAGAAAAAAGTCAAGAAAGCCAACGTCAAGGAATTTCCCGTCGACAACGCTCTTGAACAGGAAAAGAAAAATCTGAACTCGAAACGCACGGCGTATGCGATTTATACCGTGTTCTGTTTCGTCATTGTGTTTGCTGCGGCAGCTGCGGCAGGGTATTTTATGGCAAACAACGTTGCCGCCCTTGCCCAACGCAGATTTATGAAGACGGAATCGTATAAGATGCTTGACGTCGCGGCAAAAGCCGCAATCGATACGTCGCTTGCATACAACGTGCTGTTTTCAAAGTGGTATTACATCGTGATTCTTTACGGAGCGGCGATGCTTATCGTGCTTGCTATCACGGGCAAAAACCGCATATATCATCTTGTGGGCTTCGGATTCGCTTCGTCGGCGGCAACGTTTTTGACGTATTACCTGTCGATAAAAACCTATGCGGGATTTTCGGCGTACGCAGGCATTTTCAATCCGCTTCTTTACTACGTCATCGTGGTCGCGGCGTGCGCGCCCATCGCGCTTGGAATATTCATTCTCGTCATTAAGATTCTTCGTTACAAACACCTTGTCAAAAAGGGAAAGATTATCGAGGATGACGACGCCTATATCCCCTACGAACCCATAAGCGCAGAACAATAATTTCGCCTTTTTTAATGCCGCAACGCCCGTTGCGGTTTTTTTTCGCCTTTTTCGGCATTTTGCGCGGTTTGTAAAAAATTGAAGTATTTTCCAATTTTGTGCGTCTTTTAGTGGAAATTTATCGGCTTTTAATATATAATAGCCTTGACAAAAATAAACATAATAATCAATGGAGGTTATTTATGCCAATAGTTACATCCACCGAAATGTTCAAGAAAGCGTATGAAGGCGGTTACGCAATCGGCGCTTTTAACGTCAACAATATGGAAACCATCCAGGGCATCGTCGAGGCTTGCACCGAAGAAAACGCTCCCGTTATCTTGCAAGTATCCGCGGGCGCAAGAAAGTACGCAAACCCCGTATATCTCCGTCATCTTATCGAGGCGGCGTCGGAAGTCAGCGGACTGCCCATCGTAATGCACCTCGATCACGGCGACAGTTTCGAACTTTGCAAATCCTGCGTTGACGGTGGCTTTACTTCGGTTATGATTGACGCGTCGCATCACTCTTTTGAAGAAAATATCAAAATCACGTCGGAAGTCGTCCAATACGCTCACGATCACGGCGTCGTTGTCGAGGCGGAACTCGGCCAGCTGGCAGGCATCGAAGACGCGGTAAACGTCAGCGAAAAGGACGCTTGCTATACCGACCCCAACCAGGTTGAAGAGTTCGTAGGCCGCACGGGCGTCGACTCCCTTGCAATCGCAATCGGCACCAGCCACGGCGCATTCAAGTTCAAGACCGCGCCTCGTCTGCGCTTTGACATCCTTGAAGAAGTCGGCAAACGTCTGCCCGGCTTCCCCATCGTATTGCACGGTGCGTCCAGCATTCCGCAAGAATACGTCGAAACCATTGAAAAGTACGGCGGAAGTATGCCCGGCGCAAAAGGCGTTCCCGAAGATATGCTTCGCGAAGCCGCACGTATGGCTGTTTGC
>ULWM01016429.1_pt1 | contig 10707 bp, 8 predicted proteins | sample 1960331 | NCBI WGS metagenome assembly ULWM01 (sample SAMEA4835812, study PRJEB28245) | human gut metagenome | biome: gut microbiome; material: fecal sample | place: Denmark | collected 2008 | reverse complement strand
CAGCCGCAGCAGGCAGCTCATGGCCAAGGGGATGGCCACGCCGCCCAGCAGCACTGCGCAGATATCCTGAAATGCCACGGCATTTTCCCGGCCGTACCACCGTACCGCCAGTAAAAACAGCAGTGCCGCCGCCGCACACAGCAGCCAGGGCGCAGCCACCAGCACCGTGCCCTTGCATTCCTCCCTGCCCGCGTAGGTGGCAAACACCGTAAGCACGGCCAAAACGCCCGCCAAGACCCACAGCCGTTTCGTCTTTTCCGGGCCGCTCACCGCCGCCAGCAGCTCGTGGGCGCCAATAACGCCCAATGCCGCCAGCAGCGCCGCCGTAGCCCAATGGGGCAACCAGCAAAGCACCAAAAGCAGCAATGGGATACCGATGACCGCCACTAATATTCTCTGTTTCATAGCTTCAGTTCCTTTTTTAATTCTCTTACTTGACTCCGCCAAAGCGGCGGTCCCGCTGCTGGAAGGCCACGATGGCCTCGTCCAGATCCCTTTCGCCGAAATCCGGCCACAGGGTATCGCAGAAGTAAAACTCCGAATACGCGCACTGCCACAGCAGGAAGTTACTTAGCCGCAGCTCCCCGCCGGGGCGGATGATAAGCTCCGGATCGGGGATCCCGGCGGAGTAGAGATATCTTTCCAGGTTCTCCTCCGTCATCTCCTCCCCCGCGGCGGCACATTCCCGGGCCGCGTGGAGGATCTCATCCCGCCCGCCGTAGTTGATGCACAGGTTTGCCTGAAAGCCCTCCACCCGGTCCGCCACCTCATTGGCTTTATGGGCCAGGGCCTGCAGCTCCGGGCTCAGGGCCGAGAGATCGCCGAAAAAGCGCAGCTTCATTTGGTCCCGCTCCATGGTGTCAATGGCCTCCTGCATATACTTTTTCAGCAGGCTCATGAGGGTGCTTACCTCATCGGCGGGCCGCTTCCAGTTCTCCGTGGAGAAGGCGTAAATGGTCAGATATTCCACGCCCAGGGCCTTGCAGTACAGGGCGATTTTGCGGAACGTCTCCGCGCCCACCTTATGTCCGGCAGTACGAGGAAGCCCGCGCTTCTTCGCCCAACGACCGTTGCCGTCCATAATGATAGCGATGTGGCGGGGAAGGCGGTTTTTATCCACCTGCCCCGCCTTATGAGAGACTTTTTTGGAAAACAGCCCCATCAGACAGACATCAGTTCCTTTTCCTTGATCTCCAGGAGCTTATCCAGCTCCTTGCAGTTGTCGTCGGTAATCTTCTGCAGGTCCTTTTCCGCCAGCTTCAGCTCATCCTCGGTGATCTCAGAGGCCTTCTGCATCTTCTTAAACCTATCCATGGCGTCCCGGCGGATGTTGCGCACGGCCACCTTGCCGTTTTCAGCATACTTGTGGATCTGCTTCACCAGCTCCTTGCGGCGCTCCTCGGTGAGCTGGGGGAAGGACAGGCGGATGCACTTGCCGTCGTTCTGGGGATTGATGCCCAGGTCGGACTCCAGAATGGCCTTTTCAATGGCCCGCAGCAAAGACCCGTCCCAGGGGGTGATGACCAGGGTCCGGGGATCCGGAGACGCCACACTGCCCACCTGCTGGATGGGCGTAAGGGTGCCGTAATAGTCCACGGAAATGCGATTGAGCACAGCGGCATTGGCCCGTCCCGCCCGCACGGCAGCGAAGTCATTCTTCACGGACTCGATGCTCTTCTTCATTTTTTCTTCGTAAACCTTGTATTCGTCTTTCAGCATGGGGTTAAGCCTCCTTTACGATCGTTCCGATTTTTTCTCCGCGCAGGGCGCGGATGATGTTGTAGGGATCCTTCAGGGCAAATACCAAGACAGGGATGTGATTATCCATAGACAGGCTGGTGGCGGTGCTATCCATCACGGACAGATGCTGAGCCAGCACATCGTCATAGGTAATAGAGTCGAATTTCTTTGCATTGGCAAACTTGGCCGGGTCGCAGTTATAAACGCCGTCGATATTTTTGGCCAGCAGGATGACGTCCGCGCCGATCTCCGCCGCCCGCAGCACCGCCGCGGTATCCGTGGAGAAGAAGGGACTGCCGATGCCGCAGCCGAAGATAACCACCCGTCCCTTTTCCAGGTGCCGGATGGCCCGGGCCCGGATATAGGGCTCAGCTACTTCCTTAATTTCCAGGGCGGTCTGCACCCGCACATCCACGCCCTTTTGCTCCAGCACGTCGGCCATAGCCATGCAGTTCATAGCCGTGGCCAGCATGCCCATGTGGTCGGCCCGGGTGCGCTCGATGTAGCCCTCGCCATTCTTTACGCCGCGCCAAAAGTTGCCGCCGCCGATAACGATGCCCACCTGAACACCCATCTCCACGCATTCCTTAATGACATCCGCCACCCGGCCCATAACGCCAAAGTCCAGGCCAAAGTGCTTTTCTCCCGCCAGGGCTTCCCCGCTGATTTTCAGTAGCACCCGTTTATATTTCGGCTCGTCCATACAAATCCTCCTGTTTTTATTCTCCACAGTATTTTACAATACTTCCTGCCTTTTGTAAATGAAATTTTCGCAAAAGGCAGCTCTTGTTTTTCTTCGCTCGATGGATATAATGAGATTATCAAAATCTGTCATTGCAGCCTGTCACTGCGAAATCAGTTTGCAAAAGCGGCAGCGGCAATCCGTTTTCTTAAAATGGAAAAGGTGAAGAAATTCAAAAGATAAAAAGGAGAAAAACACCTCATGGAGCTTCGCCATGTCCTGGGCAGCACCTATGTGGCTGTGGCCGCCACAGCCCTGCTGCCTATTTATAAATTAAATGACACCGATATTGTCCTGCTGGACACAGGCTATGCCAAGCTGGACCGCAGCGGCCTGACCCACCTGCTGGAGGGCAACGGCTTCCATCTCAAGGGCATTCTCTGCTCCCACGCCCATTTTGACCACACGGGCAACGTTCGCTATCTCCAGCAGCGGTATGGCGCCATTGCCGCTGCGCAGATCATTGAGGCGGGCATCTCCGTGAATCCCGACGCCTACCGGGCCAACTACGTGGCCCTGACCTACGGCCGCAGCCGGGCTTATTTCCTGGAAGAATGCTTCACCGCCGATGTAATCATCTCCGCCGACGCCACGGAGCTGGATTTTTGCGGTGTGAAATTCGGCATCCTGCAGCTCCCCGGCCACAGTGCCGGCCACATCGGCATCATCACCCCGGACGGTGTAGCCTACCTTGGGGATTGTCTCATCAGCCGCTCGGAGATTGAGGGGGCCAAGCTCCCCACCTCCATGTTCATCGCCCGGGACTTAGAGAGCAAGCGCAGCCTTTATGCCCTCCATTGTCCCGCCTATATCGTGGCTCACAAGGAGGTGCTGACAGACATCACAGTCCTCATCGGCGAGAACATCCGCTTTCTTGAAAGCAAGGCCCAGGAGATGCTGGATTGCCTCCAGGACGGCATGACCTTCGATGAGTGGATCTATGCTTTCTGCAAAAGGGAAAACGTCCGCACCCACAACCTGCTGAAATTCAGCGTTGCAGAGCGGAATTTCTCCAACTTTGCCGATTGGATGGAGGACGAGGGCACCGTGGAGGTCCGGCTGGAATTCTGCGCCAAAAAATACTATCACGGGCAGGCGAAATAAAGCTGAGCACTCCAGAGATCCCTTCACAATAGCACAAAAAGAGACCGGCAGAAATCTGCCGGTCTCTTTTTGTATAGCGCACATCTGCCTATCCATGCTCCGTTATGGGCGGGATAAAGCTCTCAATGGCATAGCGCAGCTTAGGGTGACGGATGACGAAGTGGATGGCCGGCGCCTTGCCCTTGGACACCATGACCCATCGCCCCTGGTGGATCAGGATCTACAGGTTGCGGAACGCCTGGCTTCCGCTCATCTCCCAGCTATAATTCGGATTCTGAGCGGCAAAGGCCTTCGTATCGTTCAAATGCGCCGTATATTCCTCTTGGCTGTACGGAATGTCGGCTTCGCAGAACACGCCCGACAGCTCCAGCACCGGCGGCTTCTCCCTGAATTCCTCCGGCGTAAAGGCTGGACTCTCGTCCTCCACCGTTCCCTCTGCCAGGATGGCCATGATTCTTTGTCTCTGCGCCGCAGCGTACCTTTTTATTCTTTGCTTTTGTTCCGCATCAATGCCGTTCCGGGCCAAAATACGTTCCAGGAGGTCCTCACTGGCCGTATACAGCGGCAATGTGGAGAGAATGCTGCGGCGGTGCCCCGGCTTTCTGGTGTCGGCCAGCAGAAAAGTATTCCTCTCGCTTTCCCGGTCACTGCGATAGATGTCCATAAGGGGGTATGCGTTATCCAGCAGGGCCCGGGCCCGCATGGCGTAATGTTCCAGCTCCCGCTTGTTTTTGGTCAGGTAATACCGTCCCTCAGCGTGGCGCCCGGCGATGGCTTCGCCGCTGAGAGCCGCCGCTCCGGACACCTTCAGCAGGTGTAAAAAGGGGCCGCCGGGCGCGTTTTTCAGATAGTATGGGGAAATTTGCCCGGTCATGTACATGGGGATCCAGCTCTCCAGCCCCAGCATCATATCCTCAAAGGATCGGTCCAGGTTATGGATCTGGTTCAGGTGCAGGCCCTTTTTCAGCATCATGGCCATACCGAACATCCACTTTTTGGGGAACTCCGGATCCTTGGCCATTTCGCCCATGGGCATATCGCTGTACATGGTCACCGGCTCCATGGACCGGCTGAGCACCGTGGCCTTGAGAAAGTCCAGCTCGCTGTCCATCATCTCCCCCAGGCCGTAATAATAGCGGGCTGTGGGCAACTGGAAGGGCATAGAGGGCACCTTCAGCTCGTCAAAATGGATGGCCTTGATATATTCGTTCAAGTCGAACTCATCCAGCTTGCTTAAAAAGTCGGTGATGTCGCCCTCGCTGCGGGCAGGCTGCTCCTGCATCAGCCAACTGCACAGGCGCGTATAGCGAAAGGAGAGGTCTGCTATATCCTCCGCCGGGCAGGCCAGCAGCTCCGCCAGGGCCTCCAGCTCCTGGGGCGAAGCGACCTCCCGGGCCACAAAGGAGGCCACGGCCCCGGCAAACTGCCGGGAGTCAGCAGGCCGCCGGCTCCCGTTGCGAATGCGGAAGATGGTGGAGGGATCATAATTGGTGTACTGGCACAGCCGGGTAAGGTTGATGCCCATGGCCGCCACCAGGGTGTTAAAATTGCGGCGTAGCTGCTCCTTGTCCGTGGCTACAAAGTCCTCGCAGGCAGCAAATGCCGCCCGCACAGCGTCGGCGGTAAGGTCTCCATAGCCTCTTTGCTCGGCAATCTCCCCCAGGGCGCGGCACAGGCCCTCAAAGGCCGGAGTACCCAGCTCCGGGACCCGTTCTCCGTTTTTATATCGGCTGAAGGAGGCGGCAGATATGCCGGCCAAGGCGCACAGTTCCTTTCCTGTGCAGGAGAGCCGGCAGAGGTATTCACTTAATTGCTGGCAGAATTTCATGGCTTTTCTCCGGATAGTTTTGTTTTTAGTCATTATACACGAGGCGCAGCCAAAAGGAAAGTACTTCATGGCACATAATTCCAAAAGTGTCAATTGACACTTCGGGAAACGCCCTGTAGTCCGCCTTGCTCTATGCTATAATTGCAAATAATAACATGTGTGGGAAAGGAAGAAAGGAATGGAAAAAGCTGGAAAAGCAAAATTTCTGTTTATCCCCCGGCTGTTCCTGTGCGCAGCACTGCTGGCTGTTGCACTGTGCGGGTGCTCCGCCTCCCCCGGCGAGGCCAAGAAGCCGGACCCGGACAGCGGGCAAAGCACAGCTACCCAGGCAGAGCCGGTAAATCTGGAACAGGCGCTTCTCAAGGAGCGCGGCAAGCCGTATGACCAATCGGACTACACAAAATTTCTCGGCGGCGAGGGCATTATAAACGAATACGCCGAATTCGATTGTAATCTGGATCACGGCTACAGTAAAACCGTCAACGATCTCGTGGTGGCTGACGGGAAGCTGTATCAGGCAAATTTCAACTCTGTTTTGGCAAACAGCAAGAACATACAGGAGGTCGGCACCCTGCCCGGAAAAAACATCCGATACTGGCGTCTGACCCATGACGGTGAAATGGGCGAGATCTACTTAAATGACGGCTCCGGCTATAAGGTCAGCAGCCCGCCGTTTGCGGCCTCACCGATGGATAAGGCGCAGCATCCGCTGTTCCGAAGTGTTTACCGCTATGCTTCCGACGGAAAGACGCTGGAGGATCATACGGCAGAATACTTAAATGCCGATAAGGTCTACTCCGGCGATCCGATGATCGCCGTTGCCGGCGGTAAAGTCAGCCTGCTTTTTTCGGGCAAATATCTTGATAAGGGTACGACCGGCTGGAATTGGTATCGGGACATGGATCGGCGGGAGTACATTGCCTTTGATTTGGAGCTGTCCGAGCTTGCCGGCGAAACACCGATCCGGCTGTTTAATCGGAACATTCTGATGACCAATTGTGCCTTTTATGAGATCGTGTATGCCTCGGAGCCTTTGGACGACAGCGACACAAAAGCGCAGCTTGCGCCGGACGGTTCGGTGTCTCCCTACTATCCTGCTGCGCAGCATCTCAACTGCAATGTAAAGCTAAGAAAGCTTGAGCTGCTCACCGCTTTTTATGGCGATGTCCGCAACATCAGCACAAGCCACGTGATCACCGAGGACTATACGATGCTCCCCATTGCCGAGGTGCTTACAGACGGATACGGTGCGTATCAAAAATACGATCCCTGCCGTTTCTATTGGGACTATGATCAGAAATAAGGAAAAGGAGAGAAACACGATGAATGCAAAACGAATCACGGCGCTTGCGCTGGCCTTGGTCATGATCTTGCTTCTTGCCGCCTGCGGCAGCAAAACCGTTGTGAACGATGACGGCACAAAAACCGAACAAACAGAACGCGGAGTCAAGGTGACGCAAACGGCGGCAAAAGCCGTGCAGACCGAAAAATACGAAACCGCCGATTTCAGCATGACCATCCCAAAGGGCTGGACGGTAACGACCGGCGGCACCAACATCTACCACAGCATCCGGGTATACGACCCAGCTGAGCCGCTGAACCAGATGTTTGTACTGCTGAAGGCAGACGTCCTGCTCCATAGTCAGGCGGGCAAAGAAGCATGGCAGCAGAACTACAGCATGGGGAATACCCAAGCGGCCCTTTTCACCAAGGCCGCCGTGCTTGATAACCCATCCACAGAGGGCTTTTTCAAAATATTCTCACAGTATACTGCATTTGCATCGGCGGTGGAGCCTGCTTATTCCGGATATGCCTTCCCCCGGTTTGATAATTTTACGGTAACCGACCGCTATCCCTCCGCCAGCCCATTGAAGTCCTCCGCCCTGGGCGACGAGCAGCTCCGCGCCACCTTTACGGATAGCGGCAAAGAGGGCGAGGGCCTATTTGCCGCCTCTGTCGTCGACTTCGGCAGTTATATGATTTCCGGCGGCAATGTGGTAGGCTATCAGCTGCAGGCGGCGGACGGAGGCTATTATATGGCGTACAATGTCGTTGCCGTTACCGCAGCGAAGGATACCTTTATCGAGTGGGAAAGCGTGCTGACCGACTGCTTCAAAACCCTCCAGTATTCCGACAGCTTTGTCAGCGCCACCAATCAGGCGAGCAACGAAAAGGTTGCCCTTGCCAAACAGATCAGTCAGAACTTCAATGTGACCATGGACGGCTTCATGTCCTCCTGGGAGAGCCGCAATAAAAGTCAGGATATTATGAGCCAGAAGCAGAGCGATGCAATCCTCGGTTATGAGCGCGTATACGATACCGAAACAAATGAGATCTATAAAGCGACAAACGGCTTTACCGATGCGTATGACGGCAAGCGCTATAAGCCCGTGACCGACGACAATATGTATGCCGAACCTATCAGCGGCTATATTGAAAAGCAATAAAGAAGGAGAAAAACATGATGAACACAAAAAGAATTACGGCGCTTGTGCTGGCTTTAATCATGACCCTGCTCCTTGCCGCTTGCGGCAGCAAGACCGGTGTGGACAGCGACAGCACAAAGCCGGGACAAACAGAGTCCGATACGAAAACAGATAAGCCGGAAAAAGGTGTTAAGATCACACCGACGGCCGCCAAGTCCGTGGAGACGGAGAAATATGAGACCGCTGATTTCAGCATCACCATCCCCAAGGGATGGCAGGTCAAAACAGGCGGAGCGAACATGAGCTTTTCTGTCGCCGCATACGACCCCGATGAACCGCGCAACATTATATTTTATCGGCTGAAGCTGGAGCCGCTGCTGCACACGCAGGAGGGCAAGGAACTCTGGCAGAACGAGTACAAAAAGAATTCCATCTACGCCGATTTTGCCAATGCTCCGGTGCTGGAGGATCCGACCACCGAGGGTCTGTTCAAGGTCCTTCTTCCGGATTTCACCGTTACCGACCGCTGCCCCGCCTCCTCTGCCTACGGCGCCCTTGCTCTGGGCGATGAGATCCTCCGCGCCACATTCACCGATTCCGGCGGCCCTGTCGAAGGCTTGTTCACCGCCAGTATTGTGGATTTCGGCAGCGTTCCCATGTGGGACGGCATTTTGGATTGGAATTTCAAGCAGGTAGATGCCGGCTACTACATGGCGTACAATATGGCAATGGTCACGGCAGCCAAGGATTCCTTTTTGGATTGGAGCGAGCTGCTCCTCAAATGTATCAATACCCTGCAATTTTCCGATAGTTTTGTCGCCGCTACCATTAAGGCAAGCGACGATCAGGTAAAGCAGTCCCAGCAGATCAGCCAAAATTTCAACGAAACTATGGACGGTATCATGTCCTCCTGGGAGAACCGCAACAAAAGTCAGGACATTATGAGCCAGAAGCAGAGCGACGCCACCCTCGGCTATGAGCGCGTGTATGATACCGAAACAAATGAGATCTACAAAGCGACAAACGGCTTTACCGATGTGTACGACGGCAAGCGCTATAAGCCCGTGACCGACGACAATATGTATGCCGAGCCTGTCAGCGGGTATATTGAAAAGCAATCCTGAAGAAAGCCGGAGAACTGTCCAGCCTGCGGTGCTGATGTTAAATAAAACAGTGTCTTCTGCTCCGAATGCGGAGAAAAACTGTAAGAAAGGAAATTAAGACTATGAAGAATAAAGCGTTTAAGACAAAGCTGCTGACAGTCCTGCTCACGCTGTGTATGTTGCTGTCGCTGGTGCCGCTGTCGGTATTTGCGGCAACTCCGGCAACAGAAACAGCAGACTTCACCGTCGGGCAAGGCCGAGAGGCCATAACGCTGCTCAATCAGTACAAGACCGGCACGGCGGAGTCCCTCTGGGATAATACCGCCAAGACTCTGACTTTGTGGGGCGTTGACTTCACCACTACCGCCCAAACGGCGGTGAAGCTGCCCGCCGGGTCCACCATCGTCCTCAAGGACGGAACAACCAATACCATTCAAAGCGGCGAGGTTACTTTGAGGGTAAGCGGCGACTACTCGAATGAAGCCTATGTCAACGCTCTGGACGCTGTGGGCAGCCTCACCATTCAGGGCGGTACCGCAGGCTCGGGCACACTGAGCGTCTTCGCCGGCAAGCTTAAAAACAGCGGCGATGGCTGGGTTTATTCGTCCGGTATCAGCGTAGACGGTGACTTCACCGTGAAGGGCGGCCGGGTCACGGCCCGTGGCGGCTGTGCGGAGTCCGACGGCAGCTGCTTCTCCTTCGGCGTCAAGATGGATAGCGATACCAAGAATAAGGCCCTGCTGGTCACCGGCGGCACCCTCACGGCCATCGCCGACGAGGCGTATGAGCTGGAGGAGGGCGGCACCAAGAGAGCGTCGTTCTCCCGTGGCGTGGAGATGTTCCGGGGCAATGTCATCGTGTCCGGCAGCGGCAAGCTGCGCGCCGAGAGTGTGGAGGAGATGGCAGAAGCAACCGTCATGTCCAACGGCCTGTATATTTCCGCGGGCAACCTGACCGTGGCGAATTCCGCTGAGGTAGCTGTGGCTGGTGCCTATGCCGCATATATTTCCGGCGGCAGCCTCCGGCTGGACGGCGGCAGCCTCACCGCAGTAAGCACCCAAACGGCCGATGACAATGGCAATCTCGGCTGTGCCATTTATATGGATTTGAATAAACAAGTCGCCGATTCCGGCAGCATCACCGTCAGCGGCGGCACGCTGGAAACCGTGAATGGCGATATCCGTATGTCCACGATCGGTGCCACGGGGAATCAGAGCCTGTTCACCGTTACCGGCGGCACCATCGTGAACAGAGGCCAGTTGTACGGCCCTAAAAAGCTGGATATTTCCGGCGGCACCATGCAGACCCAGGGTATCGAAGCGGAGGCACTGACTCTGTCCGACGGCTCTCTGACCATTCGGGAACCGGTGCGCAAGAACCCGAATTATGACAATCTGCTGGTCCGCCCCGCTTTGGATGTGAATACGCTCACTGTCAGCGGCGGCACCTTGGATGCAGCCTGGGATTGGGGTGAGTTCACGCCCATTGTGTTCCCTGTAAATACCTACTACGGCTACGCCGACTCCCTGGTGGAGATGACGGGAAGCGGCAGTACGGCCACCTTCACCGGCGGCACTACCACCCTGGATACCGGCAAGGCCGGGAACACCGCCCTGCTGATCAAGGGCACACTTACCATCGGTGATGGCATGGCAGAGACCGGCGCCGACAGCAGCCACCACCAGTTGGGAACCGCTCCCGTAAAAATTGCGGCTGCGGCAGCAAGCACCGCTATTACGACCGTCGATGTTGCGAATGTGAAAC
>ULWM01069259.1_pt1 | contig 10816 bp, 10 predicted proteins | sample 1960331 | NCBI WGS metagenome assembly ULWM01 (sample SAMEA4835812, study PRJEB28245) | human gut metagenome | biome: gut microbiome; material: fecal sample | place: Denmark | collected 2008 | reverse complement strand
AAAAGTCCACCTTGCGGTGACCTTTTTCGACAGGCTGAAACTGCACCGTCTGTTGGCGGTGCAGTTTTTTTGTGCGTAAGATCAGAATATGATCTTGAGGAGCAGCCAAATAAGAGCGGCCTTGCCGATCTGGTCATAGGGGATTTCGGGCATAACTGCCATATTGTCTTCCATATTTGTTCTCCTTTCAATGATTTTCAATGGGTGTAGGCCGTATAGCCTGTTACTTATAAAGACGGAGAACAAGCAGGGATATTTCGCTTTTGCTGTACTTTTTTTCTGAAAAATTTTATTTTTAGAATTTTTCGCGTTTTCGGTCTGCCTCACTCATGATCTCTTAATTTTTCGAGCAGCTCGTAAGGCGCGGCCAGTTCGCCGTTCATTCCGCTGCCGAGATGGATATGCGGCTTATTTTTGCCGTGCCAGTCGCTGCCGGCAGTAGGACAAAAACCGTATTGTTCAGCGGCGGCGAGATACTGCGCAACGGTCTGCGCATCGTAACCCGAGTAATAGCATTCAAGCCCGGCAACTCCGCAGGCGCGTGCGCGTTCCATGAGCTCGGTAAAGCGCTCGGGCGTGAGCTTATACTGCCGCGGATGGGCAATGACCGGCTTGCCTCCGGCCGAGCGGATAAGCTCCGCCGCATCCTCAACGCTCAGAAAATGGCGGCGGATATAATACTTGCAGCCGGGGTCGAGAAACCTCACGAACGCATCCTGAACGCTTTCGGCAATGCCCGCCTCGACAAGGCACAGTGCAAAGTGCGGTCTGCCGATGGTCGAGCCGGGGTGCTTTGCCTGAAGCTCGTCAAGGTCGATGAGAAGTCCGTCGCGCGCGAGCATGTCCACCATTTTTCTGTTGCGCTCGTCGCGGTCGCGCACTATCCAGTCGAGCACCGGGGGCAGCTTTTTTGAGCGGATATCAAGATCGTATCCGAGCATGTGTACCTCTCTGCCGTACCAGCCGCAGCCAAGCTCCATCCCGGCGACGACCTCGAGGCCGCATTCTTTTCCGGCCTTCTGTGCTTCGGCAACGCCGTTTATACTGTCGTGATCAGTCACGGCGATCGCACGCAGACCGAGCGACCGAGCATATTTCACCGTTTCCGTCGGCGTTTCCGAGCCGTCGGATATATTTGTGTGAACGTGAAGGTCAATTTCTCTCACTGTTTTATCGTCTCCATAATTTTTTCCGCTTCGTCGTAAATCTTCCGTGCGTCCTCGTCGATGAAAAACTCGCCGTTTTCGTACAGAACGCGGCCGTTTACCATGGTAAGGCGCACATTTTCCTTGCTTCCGGCATAGACGATGTTTTTTGCGATGTTGTTTATCGGGCGCATGTTCGGCCTGCTGAGGTCAATAACCGCAAGGTCTGCCTTTTTGCCGACGGCAATGCCGTCGCAGTCGTTTAAGCCCATTGCGCGCGCACCGCCCACGCAGGCAGCCTCAAGCACCTTCGCTGCATCGACCGCCGAGGCGTCGTTTTCGCGGTATTTGGCCAGCACGCTCACGAGGTACATTTCGCGGAACATGTCAAGGGCGTTGTTCGAGCCTGCGCCGTCGGTTCCGATGGCAAGGGCTATGCCCTCGTCGATAAAGCGCTTTACCGGCGCGATACCGCTTGCAAGCTTGAGGTTTGAGGCCGGGTTCAACACCGCCGTCAGGCCGCGGTTTTTGAATATCGCGATATCCTCGTCGCTCATGTGGACGCAATGGAACGCGCCGCCGCCGTAGTCATACATGCCGAGCTTATCAAAAAGCACCGTCGGCGTTACGCCGTAGCGCTCGATGCAGCCTGAAACCTCCGAGCGCGTTTCCGACGAGTGGACAAACATCGGCTCTTTGTATTTCCGCACAAGATCGGCGACAAACCGCATGCGCTCCATGCTCGTCGTGTACTCCGCGTGGAAGCCGAGGCGATAGGATATCAGCTCGTGCGTTTTGTTATAGCGCAGAAACTTATCCTCAAGCAGCGTATAGTCGCTGTCAAAGTTATTCATATCGCCGCACAGCACCGCGCGAAAGCCCGAATCTATGCATGCCTTGACAAACGCATCGTTGTGAAAATACATATCAAAGCAGCTTGTTATGCCGCTTGTTAAGTATTCCATTATCGCAAGGCGCGTCATGACGTAAAGCCCGTCGGGGCTAAGGCGCGCCTCCTTCGGCCATACCTGCTCGCTGAGCCACTTATCCAGCGGCATATCGTCGGCAAGCGAGCGCAGGAAGGTCATGCCCGAGTGCGTGTGCGCATTCTTAAAGCCCGGAATGAGCAGATCGCCGTTAAGGTCTATCTCGCGCTCAAACTCCGGCACGGCTTCCGGCCGAGCGCCTACATGGCATATACGCGCGCCGTCCGTCCACACCTCGAACTGCCTTATCTTCGCCTCCGGCTCGAACGTGAGCACGCGGCCGTTATAAAAACGTATCATTCGTTTATCCTCGTTTATTCCCAGAAGTTCTTTCCGCCGAGCCTGCGCACGAGCTTTGCGCGCAATTCGAGCATGGCGGTGTAGGTCGGCAGGATGAAAATGAAGTTATCCTCATCCCGCAAGGACTCTATAAGTTTATCATAGTTTCCGCATGATTGACAGGGGATATTTTCGCGCTCAAGCCTTTTTTCGGCGGCCTCGGCGCGGTCGCCGCAGACATAGGCGCGCATGATCTTTCCGCGCCGCGCAAGCATGCCGAAATCGGCCTCGTCAAGCCAGGATATATCCGTTCCGTCGGCCGTGCGGTCGTTCACGGCAAGCACCAGAGTTGTTTCTCCCGGCGCGCGGCAGACCTCATTTAGCGTCTGATCGGCAGCGGCGGCGTTTTTGATAAGTATCATCCTTGCTCCGCGCTTGCCGAGCGGAAAGCTCTCCATCCTGCCGAAGCCGCAGTCAAAGTCCTGCGCCGCGTCGGCAGCCTGCTTTAACGGCACGCCGCAGGCGACGGCGGCGGCGACAGCGCCGACGCTATTATAGACATTGTAAAGCCCCGGCAGCGCCGGAGCGCAGACCGTTTTATCGCCGTCGGCGCGCAGAACGAAGCTCCCGTCCGGGAACACCGACTCCGCGCTCACATCCGGCTCGCTTCGCGCAAAGCCGCAGGAGCAGGAAAACACGCCGAGGTTTGCGTAGCTGAGCCCCTTGTAGCAGAGCCTTTTTCCGCAGACGGGGCAGGTATCGTCTTCTCCGCTGCCGACGCAGGTTTTCTTATGCTCACCGAGTCCGTAGTACACGGTTTTGTTTTGGCACAGGCGCGAGACCGACGCTGCCATCGGGCAATCGGCGTTTATGACGGCTATCGTCTCGGGCGTATCGCGCAATCCGGCTGCGATGCAGTCGCGCGGATGCGTCACCGTGCCGTAGCGGTCGAGCTGATCGCGAAAAAGATTTGTAATGAGCAAAACGCGCGGCCTGAGTCTGCCGAGAACGAGCCTGCACGCGGCCTCGTCGCACTCGATGACGGCGCTTTCGCACCTTGTAGAGCCGAACAGGCTTTTGTTCATAATAAGCTCGGCGGTTATCCCCGGCATGAGGTTTGCTCCCGATCGGTTTGCACACACGCTTCTGCCGGCGTTTTGCAGCGCCCGCTCTATGATGCGCGCCGAGGTAGTTTTGCCGTTTGTCCCCGTGACGGCGATTATATCGACATTTTTTGCTGCGTACCCGAGGATATCGGGGCATATCTTCAGTGCCAGCGCTCCGGGGAGCGAGGTTGCGCCGAAATTAAACAGCCGCAACAAGCAGTGCGTGGCCTTACAGACCACGCACGCAAAAAATATCATGAGATTTTTCAATTATTCGACAGTCACCGACTTTGCAAGATTTCTGGGCTTATCGATATCGCAGCCGCGCAGCAGTGCAACATAGTACGCGAAAAGCTGAAGCGGCACAACGCCCAGAGAAGGCTGAAGTATCGTGTGTGTCTCGGGAACGGAAATGACGTTCTCCACGGTCTTTTTCATCTCGGCAACGTTGCTATCGGTCGTGAGCGCAAGCACATCCGCGCCGCGCGCCTGAACCTCGACGACGTTGCTCATGGCTTTGTCAAACAGCGGCTCGTAGGTGCCGAGGGCTATGACAAGGGTGCCGTCCTCGATGAGGGAAATGGTTCCGTGCTTTAGCTCGCCGGACGCGTATGCCTCGGAGTGGATATAGGATATCTCCTTGAGCTTTAGAGAGCCTTCAAGCCCCATGGCATAGTCAAGGTTGCGGCCGATGAAGAACACGGAGTTGTGGTTAAAGTAATTCGAGGCAAAATGCTTTATATCCTCGATATCCTCAAGCATCTGCTCCATCTTGCCGGGCAGGCGAAGAAGCTCCTCGATTATCTCGTCGTACTGCGCGGCGCTTACAGTGCCCAGAGCGTCGGCAAAGTAAAGCCCCAGCATGTCAAGCAGGACAAGCTGCGTGCTGTATGCCTTGGTCGTTGCAACGGCGATCTCGGGTCCTGCCCAGGTATAGAGCACATCATCGGATTCTCTGGCTATGGAGCTGCCGACAACGTTCACTATCGAAAGTATGTGCGCGCCCCTTGCCTTTGCTTCGCGCAGCGCTGCCATCGTATCGAGCGTTTCACCCGACTGGCTGATGACGATAACGAGCGTCTTGTCATCGACAAGCGGATCACTGTAACGGAATTCCGAAGCGAGGCAGACCTCGACCGGCTTGCGCATGAGCCGCTCAAGATTATACTTGCCCACCACACCAACATGATATGACGAGCCGCAGGCGATTATGAATATGCGGCTTACATCCTTGATCTGCTCGGCGGTAAATTTCATATCCTCGAACACGATGCGGTTATCGTGGATGCGGCTGAACGCCGTTTTGCGTATAGCCTCGGGCTGCTCCATGATCTCCTTGAGCATGAAGTGCGCATAACCGCCCTTTTCGGCCGCGGATACATCCCAGTCGATCGTGTGGTGCTCTTTTTCGATGGTCTGCTCCATTGCGTTATAAAACTGCACCTTATCGGCGGAGATGACGGCTACCTCGCCGTCCTCCATATACGAAACGTCGCGCGTGTGCTTGATTATCGCGGTGACGTCGCTTGCTATGTAGTTGCTGCCCTCGCCGTAGCCGATAAGCAGCGGCGCATCCTTGCGCGCGGCGATGAAATGCTCAGGCTCGTCAACGCACAGTATGCCCAGCGCATACGCGCCCTCGATGCGGCGCAGCACGCGGAACACCGCCTCAAGCGCATTGCCGCACTCGGCATAGTAGAACGAAACGAGCTGGCTAACCACCTCGGTGTCGGTGTCGGAGATGAACTTATAGCCGTTGGATATAAGAAAATCGCGCAGCTCGACATAGTTTTCGATTATGCCGTTGTGAACAACGGCGATCTTGCCGTCGCCGCTGAGATGGGGATGGGCGTTGACGTCGTTCGGCTCGCCGTGCGTTGCCCAGCGTGTGTGGCCGATGCCGATCGTGCCCTCGACGCTTTTGCCGCCCTGGATCATATCCCTGAGCACCTTCAGGCGTCCCTTTGATTTTTTGACCTGCAGCTTTTTATCGCCGGATATAACGGCGATACCGGCAGAGTCATAGCCTCGGTATTCCAGTCTTTCCAATCCGTCAAGCAGTATGGGAGCTGCCTGCTCCCCTCCCACAAAGCCAACTATTCCGCACATAAGCAAAAATTCCTTTCGGATAAAAATACTTCAATAATATTGATTGTCATTATACCAGTTTATGCTCACATTTGCAATAAATAAGGCCGCCGAATCGCTCCGGCGGCCTTATTGATTTTGTAAACTTTTAAAAAACGAGCTGAACGAGCAGCATGTATGCAACGGTGCCTCCGCCGACCGAAAGAAGCAGGTTTTCCTTCCACTCGTAGCTCAGAACCACAAACAGCGCCGCTATAAGCTCCGGCAGTCCGTGCGAGCCTGTGAATATCGGAGTGCTTTTAAAGCAATAGACAACGAGCAGACCCATGAGCGCCGGCGGCAGCACACGTCCGAGGGATTTTATAAACGCCGGAGTTTCCTTCTTGCCGGAAAAGGCCAGAAACGGCAGCCAGCGCGAGATCTGCGTGCCGACGGCTATGGCGAGGATGATGATAAGCGTCTGAATAACGGTAAGCTTCACAGTTTATCCCTCCCCAACCAAAAGACTAAGAGCATGCCGACAAGCGCCGGAATGAGGAACATCGTCGGTCCGAAGGCTATGCGCGCAAGCAGCGTTACGGCAACGCCGATGACGCAGGCCGGCCGCTTGGCTTTGTCCTTCCACTGCTGGAGGAAGAACACGATAAACAGTGCGTTGAGCGCAAAATCAAGCCCCGTTGTGTCAAACGTTATGATCTTGCCGAGCACACTGCCGAGCGCCGTTAGGCCGCACCAGTAAACATACAAAAGCAGAGTCTGCCCGAAGAAGAAATACCTCGGCTCCATCCCCTCCGGAGCTTCCGAGGAGACAGCCAGTGAGAACGGCTCATCGGCCAGAGCATAGATGAGAAACGGCTTGAACGGCTGCGTGTCCTTATATTTTTCGAGCAGCGCAAGCCCATAAAACGTATGTCGAAAATTCACGAAATAGCTCATTATGAGCATCTGCACCGGGTCAAAGCCCGCCGCCATCATCGGCACCGCCGCGATCTGCATTCCGCCGCAGAAGCATATCATTGAAAACAGCAGCGTCCACAGGGGGCCGTAGCCGAGTTCTTCCATCAAAACCCCGTAGGTCAGTGCAACGAATATCCAGCCGAAAAAGATCGGCACCGTGGACGGAAACGCGGCCTTCATGCCGCGGAAAACTTCCTTTATCTCAATTTTTCTTTTCATGGCAATAAAAAGGCGCAGTCGAAAACGACTGCGCAGTGCTTTCTGAAATTTGCGCGCTTATCAGATAAGGTTCAGCACGAGGGTGAGGATAACGAAAGCGATCGCAAACCACTTGGTGGCCTTTGCAAGCTTTGCATCCAGAGACTTTGCCTTGCCCTTGCTCAGGAAGGTCTCTGCGCCGCCAGCGATAGCACCGGACAAGCCTGCGCTTTTACCGCTCTGAAGAAGGACGACGACCGTTACAGCAAGGCCGGAGAGGAGCTGAAGGATGGTGAGAATGAGTTTCAAAGTGTTCATTTATATTCAATCCTTTCGATTTTGACATATTAGCTTATCTACTATACCACAAGCATTTCCGGAATACAAGAAAAATTTACACTATTTTTTTACCACACCTGCCATCGGAGCAGGAAAAATATGAAATATGCGAAAAACAGGAGCGCGCTCAGCAGGACAAGTACGCGCTCGGTGCGCGCATTTTCCGTAAGCGCCGACATTGCCGCCGGAAGTGAGATCATCGCCGCAAGATAGCGCGGCGCGCTCAGAAGCCATGTCGCACCCATCGTCACCACAAAATACGCGATAAAATACGCCGTATACGATGCGCGCATCCTTTTTGCGGCAAGTATCATCACCGCAAGCGACAAAAGCTGCGCCAAAAGGTTCGGCAGCCACAGTCCCCAGAAAAGCGCCGGGCTTTTTGCCGCCGCCGATACGGCATTTTCCGTCTGGTATGCGGCGGTGCCGAAAAACCATCCGAGCTGCTGGTGCCAGTGGATGCTCTGATATTCCATGAATTTGAACGCATCGCCGGACACGGAGTAGTTTACCATGCAATAGGCCGCAAAGCCGAGCGGCACCATAAAAAGAGCAATATATTCGCGCGCCTTTGCCCTTGAGCGGACAAGCTCAAACAGTATCGGCACGACGAGGATGAGTCCGGGCGAGCGAGTGAACGCGGCGTATGCGCCCAAAAGGCCGCCGGTCCGTATCCTGCCGGTGCGAACGAGATACAGGCACGACACCGTACACAGAACAAAAAGGCTCTCGCTCATGGGGGCAGCGAAGAAAAATGCCGCCGGACAAAGCGCAAAAAATTTCACCGCACGCAGAGCCGCCGCGCTTTCCATGTCAAGGCGCATGAGCTTATACAGCATAACGCCCGAGCCTGCAAAGCACAGCGCCGAAACGAAAAGCCCGGCTGCAAGGCAGTCTCCCGTGAGATACGAAAAAAGTCTCACGACAACGGGGTAGCCCGGCAGGAAAACGAGCTGCACGAGCCTGTCCCACTTGCCGTCGGACAGGTACCAGTCGCGTGCTATGTCCATATAGTGCTGACTGTCGGTGCACAGCCAGAAGCGAACATAGCCGCCGACGGTCTCGTCATAGCCGAGAATTTTGCGCAACACAAAGCCGAGGATGAGGATAACGACATCCCATATTATGATAAGCGCAAAAATGCGCGCGCAGACCGTGCCGTCGGCCGTGCCGAGGCGAACTTCGTCTTTTTCTCGCCAGAACGCGCACCACTCGGGCACAAAGCGCAGGCACAACGCGAGCATAAGCAGCGCGCTGATAACGGCGGCGGCATAGCCGGCTGCGCCGTAGCTGCTGCCTGCGCACCAGAGCGCAAACACCGCTGCAAGCGCGGCCGTGCCGAGCGCGGATATTAACTTTTCGGGGAATTTATCGTTGAGCATGACATTTATAATAACATAACCGCGGCGCAAATTAAAGCCCCGGCAATTGACTTCACCGCGGCACGGTGCTAATATTCTTGCATAAATCATTCAAGAAGGGTATCAACATGCAGGATGGCAAAACATTTCTCGGCACACAGCCGATAAAAAAGCTGCTGCCCAAGCTCGCCGTGCCAACTGTTATCGCGCAGCTTGTCAACATGCTGTACAACATCGTTGACCGCATATACATCGGGCACATTCCCGAGGTCGGCAGTCTTGCGCTGACCGGCATCGGCGTTTGCATGCCGCTTATACTCATCGTTTCGGCCTTTTCGGCCTTCGTAGCTTCCGGCGGCGCTCCGCGAGCGTCGATATTCATGGGGCGCGGCGACTGTGATTCGGCGGAAAGGACGCTCGACAGCTGTCTTACGATGCAGGTGATCATCTCTCTGCTGCTCACCGCCGCCATGCTCATATGGAAAGACGAGCTTCTGTATCTTTTCGGCGCGAGCGAAAACACCATTTACTACGCCGCCGACTACATGGGCATATACGCCCTCGGCACGATCTTCGTGCAGATAACGCTGGGGCTGAACGCATTCATAACCGCGCAGGGCTTTGCAAAGGTCGGCATGAAAACGGTTATCATCGGCGCTGCGCTCAACATTGTGCTTGACCCTGTATTTATCTTCGCGTTCGGCATGGGCGTGAAAGGCGCTGCACTTGCGACGGTCATTTCGCAGGCCGTATCCTGTGCGTGGGTCATCTCGTTTCTCTGCGGCAGCAAAACCATTTTGCGGCTTAAAAAGGAAAATCTTCTGCCCGGACTGCGGCTTATGCCTCCGTGCATCGCGCTGGGTCTTTCGGTTTTTGTCATGCAGGCGAGCGAAAGCGTCATATCCATGTGCTTCAACACCTCCCTGCTTCGCTACGGCGGCGATATCGCAGTCGGCGCAATGACGATACTTTCAAGCGTCATGCAGTTTGCAATGCTGCCGCTTCAGGGCGTTGCGCAGGGCGCGCAGCCTATAACCAGCTATAATTTCGGCGCAGGAAACTCCGCGCGCGTTCGCGAAAGCTTCCGCCTGCTGCTGACGGTGTGCCTTGTGTATTCCGTTGCACTGTGGGGGCTTGTCATGCTGTTTCCGCGCATTTTCGTCGGAATGTTCGCCTCGGATGCGCCGCTTATTGACTTTGCCTCGCGCGCTTTGAGGATCTACTGCGGCGCAATGTTCATCTTCGGCATACAGATATCATGCCAGATGACCTTCGTTTCCATAGGCTATGCCCTGTGCTCGATCATCGTCGCCGTTATGCGCAAATTTGTGCTGCTCATTCCGCTTATCTACATCATGCCGCAGCTTTTATCAGACAAGGTGAGCGCCGTTTACGCCGCTGAGCCTGTCGCCGATTCCCTGGCCGTGATCTTCACAGCCGTCATGTTCGCAGTGAACTTCAAAAAAGCGCTGCGGAAGATGGAAGAAAAATAACTGCGCCGAGCTAAGCCGACGCAGTTGACAATTTGAAATCTTTGGGCTATAATCAAACCACAAGGAGCGATGACCAACGGTCAGCCCTTGGTTAGAAGTTGATAAGTAAACTTAGCAAAATCGTCACCGTGCCGGGTGGCGGTTTTGCTTTTTAACTCTAATCGTTACCGTGTATCCGAAGATATGTATCGTTAGTGTTATCGGCATGTGCTCACCCCCTCTCGGGTGGTGTAGCTGACCGCCTCGCCCCTTGCTCGCCAAAATTATACCATAATATTCACAATTCGTAAGAAAGAACCTCCCATTTGGGATTTCTTTATCTTATAAAGTTTGTTGCTATCGGCTCTTCCTTTTCCGGAAGGCCGAATTTTTCTTTGCCGAGGGCTATGCTTTTCATCAGGAACGTCATGTTCCGCGCAAGCGTGCGCATGGACTGTCTGCCCTCCTCGTCAAGCTCCGCCTCTCCTGCCGCTCTGCCGTGGATGCTGTTCCAATACTGGCCGGACGCGATCGGCATTCCGGATATGGTGAAGTATTTGTTCAGCTCGTCAAACGTTGCCGAGCAGCCGCCGCGGCGCGCGCACACCACGCTTGCGCCGACTTTCATCGTTTTGTCGAAGCTCGTGCTGTAAAACAGCCTGTCCAGGCAGGCGACGAGCGTTGCGTTCGCGCTTGCAAAATACACGGGGCTTGCAAGCACAAGTCCGTCGGCGGCTTTGAATTTCTCAGCCAAAGCGTTCACCGCGTCGTCGAATACGCACTTGTCGTTTTTGATGCAATAGCCGCAGGCAATGCAGCCGCGCACAGGCTCGGCGCCTATCTGCACGGTCTCGCACTCAACACCGTTTTGCTCAAACACAGTTT
>ULWM01037009.1_pt1 | contig 10842 bp, 8 predicted proteins | sample 1960331 | NCBI WGS metagenome assembly ULWM01 (sample SAMEA4835812, study PRJEB28245) | human gut metagenome | biome: gut microbiome; material: fecal sample | place: Denmark | collected 2008 | reverse complement strand
AAGAGCCTTCGCTCCGTATGAGGCTTTTCAGTGGTCTGCGCTGCCGCTTCCTTTCTCCGTTAAAGGCGAATAAGATACGTCCTGAATATGCAAAAATACTACTTTTAATTCACATTCTGAAATTAAATCCGTACCTTTGTCTATTATGGGAAAAGAGCGCAAATGGATTTTGAAGGCGCCGGCTGATCCGGAGAAGGTGGGAAGGCTTTCCGCCGAGCTGGGCATTGACCGGGTTCTCGCCGACCTTCTTGTCAAGAGGGGAGTCGAGACTTTCGAGCAGGCGCGCTCGTTCTTCCGTCCGAGCCTGAATGACCTTCACGATCCGTTCCTGATGAAGGATATGGATGTGGCCGTGGAGAGGGTCCGCAAGGCCATCACGAGCGAGGAAAAGATCCTAGTCTATGGTGACTACGACGTGGACGGCACGACCGCCGTGTCGCTGGTATATTCATTCCTCAGAAGGTACTCCTCGAAGGTCGATTTCTACATTCCGGACCGTTACGACGAGGGCTACGGGGTCTCCTACAAGGGCATAGACTGGGCCGGGGACAACGGTTTCGGCCTGATCATCACTCTGGACTGCGGCATCAAGGCCAATGAGAAGGTTGAATATGCCGCCGCGAAAGGCATCGATGTGATCATCTGCGACCATCATCTTCCGGAGGACAAACTTCCGGCGGCTGTGGCCGTGCTGGATCCAAAGCGGGAGGACGACTCCTATCCTTTCGATGATTTGAGCGGCTGCGGTGTCGGCTTCAAGCTCGTGCAGGCATATTCACAGAAATTCGGCATTCCGTTCGAGACTTTGATTCCGCTGCTGGACCTTCTGGTGGTCAGCATCGCGGCGGATCTTGTTACGATGGTGGGGGAGAACAGGGTTCTCGCGCACTTCGGCCTCAAGCAGTTGAATGAGAATCCGCGAAAGGGGCTTCACGCTATGGCGACGCTCTCGAAACTGGAACTCGGCCATCTGACGATTGATGACATTGTGTTCAAGATCGGTCCGAGGATCAACGCCGCCGGCAGGATGGAGACAGGCCGTCTGGCCGTGGAACTTCTGACCGCTTCCGACGACCATGCCGCCACGATCATCGGCGAGCAGATCAACGACAACAACAACGACCGCAAGAGCATCGACCGGGAGATCACCCAGGAGGCTCTGGAGATGGTTCAGAACGGCACGGCGCTCTCTACCGACGCCGCTACAATAGTTTATAATCCGACGTGGAACAAGGGTGTGGTAGGGATTGTGGCCTCGCGTCTTGTCGAGGCGTTCTACAAGCCGACCATCGTGCTGACGAAATCGAACGGCTTCATCACCGGGTCTGCCCGAAGCGTGGCCGGTTTCGATCTCTACGAGGCCATCGAGAGTTGCGCGGATCTCCTTGAGAACTTCGGCGGCCATGTCTATGCGGCTGGTCTGACATTGAAGGAGAACAACTTGGATGAGTTCGTCGGCAGAATAGACCAGTTCATCTCCGGGAAGATCACCGATGAGATGCTGACTCCGGTTACCGACATCGACGCCAAACTGGAGTTTAGCCAGATCACCCCTAAATTCTTCCGTCTTCTGAAACAGTTCCAGCCTTTCGGTCCCGGCAACACCAATCCTGTCTTCCTGACAGAAAACGTCTCCGACGGTGGCAACGGCCGTAAGGTCGGCGCCGGTGGAGTCCACATGAAGCTAGACCTGATCGACGAAAAGCAGCCTTTCCATCAGATTCCTGCCATAGCCTTCAATATGGCCGAGTTCTATGACTATATCAAAGCCGGCAACCCGTTCGACATCTGTTACTCCATCGTCGAGAACTACTACCGCGGCAACACCACCCTCCAGCTCCGTATCAAAGACATCAAGGAGCGCGACGAGTTCATTTAGGAATATATATCCTCACCATTCGGTTCTTGCTGCTGCAAGTGTCAGTGGTGATTACCACTTATGGAGACGAAGCCACCTACTCTTAGGTGTGCGATTATCCTCATACTTGGAACGCAGACTAAACCGCTATTAGGTAGATACTTTTTTTGGTGAGCATGATAGCTCATTCGTAAGGGACGATATTACATACAGAAGACTTTCCAGGATTGAAGTCGTACAGCAGAAGGCCTATATGTGTACCAAATGGACATAAACACCCCATTGGTACAGGAGATACGCTTCTGGAGTACAAAAAAGACAAACCTAAAAATCAGATATTGTTCTTCTCAGCCATATCGTTTACTCTTGTTTTGGTTCCGGTAACATTTACGATTCTAACCCTGTGTGCTGATTTCCCTCAGTCGGTCGCGGACTTCCATAAGAGCAAAACCAAGAAGATTCTCTCCATTCCAAAGTGCTGGGTTGGTCGCTTCCGGAGCAAACTCGTCAAATCCAATGCCCCAATGGTGCCTCCGTTTTTAAAATCGACAGCGCTACTGGGTGTCGCGTGGTGGATAACTACTTTACTATTAATGAAATAACTAATTGCCTTTGGCGGATATCAACTAAAGATGAATATGCTATCGTTTGATATTCAATGTGTTGGTCTCCACGGCTTCTTTGATAATCTCTGCGATCTGGGCGAAGCTCAGGCCATCGATGTCGATTATGTGGTGGGCGGTGGCGATGTACTGCGGTGAGCGGGTCTGCATCAGGGATTCTATGCGGCGGCGGAGGGCTTCTCGTTCGCTTGGTATTTCCGTTCGGTGCGCTTCGGCAGGCTCAGCGACCGGTTCGGCTGCTTTATCGGCCATATTGGCAGGCTTGACGACCGATGTGCTATTCGATGAGTTTTCTGACAGGTCGCTGAACTTGTCGAAATGCATTGTCTCGGCGTTGGAATCACCTTTTGTCACGTCGTCGGTCGCTGAGCTTTTGGTTAGGCTTGGCTCACCAACCATCAAAGCATCTAAGCGGACCGGCTGAACGGAACTTAGCATCGGGCGCCCTTCGGAATGGCCTTCGAGGTTACTCAGGAGGGTGTCGGTGGTGGCGCGGAGATAGAAACAATCGGTGTGCCGGCGGATCAGCTGACGGCATTGCCCGGAAGTCACGGTGCCGCCGCCGAGGGAAAGGATGGCGCGGGGGCGGGACTTGTCACTGAATATTTCCTCAAGGGCCTCACGCTCCATCCTGCGGAAGGCCGCTTCACCATATTCATTGAATATTTCGGGAATATTCTTGCCTTGCTTTTCCTCAATGTAGGTGTCAAGGTCGATCAGGTGACAGTCAGGGAGCAGCGAAGCGAGGTTCTTTCCGACGCTGCTCTTGCCGCAACCCATGAAGCCTATTAGGGATATGTCTTTCTCATTGCAGGACATCAGCATTCAATTAGTTTGTTGGTGACATAGGCGCCATTACTATGGGACTGGTCGTTGATTAATAGTAACTTGACAATTCGTAAGGACACAGGATCCACTTTGTGTTGGAATGGTGTGGATGCCTGACCTTAGAATAGCGTAGGCTCATCAATGTCACCGATGTCCGGAATGTCGCCGGAGCCGAGGAGGGCAGCCGCACTACCGGTCTGTCCACCGTCATTGATGACTCCGGTGGCTTCGGTTGACGTGACATCTTGCGACTCATCGGTTTGCTCCACATCGTCAATGATGTCCAGCGGCTCGTCCTCGGTGTCGTCCTCCGGCTTGTGCAGAGGCTCGATGAACTTCACCTCCTTGAGATCGTATTGGTGGCACTTTTTACCCTTGGCTGAATAACCCTTCTTCGCGATGTACTCCTCAGCGTCAACGTTCTCAGGGTCACGATGCTCGTACTTTCCTCCGAAAATCACCTGGAACTGAGGATGCTTGTCCTCGGAAATATCCACAAGGTAGGATTTCGCTCCCGGGGCGATGAACGACAGCGGCGTGTTGTCGCTCAGGATGAAGCTGAACCTCTTGACGTAGAATGCCTTGGCTGCTCCATCGAAGTAGAGGGCGGTGTAGGTCTTGTTCGGGTCGAACTTCTCGATGCTGATGACATCGCCCTGATAGCGGTTCGAGACATCGAACGAAGTCGTGTAGAATGTGCCGTCCTTGAAGATGGCCAGAACCTTGTCCTCCGGGCCGAACTCGCCGAGGTACTGACCGCGCTGCTCGTCGTTAAGCTTCTGGATGTCAGCGTCGTACCAAATGTCCTTGCCGCCGATTGTCGAAACGCCCTTGGATTTCAGCTGAATTCTGGCGATAGGGTTCTTGGACACCAGATTGCCTCTAGAGGCCTTGCCCTTGATCGCAAGGGTGGAGAAATCATATTCCATCTGCGTCTTTTTCAGCTTCGGACGCGGACGCAGGTATATTCGTACAGATTCAGCCTCGCCGTTGTGGTTGACGCTGAACCAGAGGATCTTTGAGCCTTCCTCGCCGGTTGTGATGTCGTAGTCCTTGTCCCTCGTGACGCTGGTGATCGCGAACCTTTTGGCGTAGGAGACGCTGCTCTTGCCCTCGCGGTAGATGACGTTGTAGATGGTTCTGCCATCGCCTCTGTTGAACACTCCGACGTAGAGCAAGTCCTTCCAGAAGAATGCCTTGTCCGTGACCTTGGTGATGCGGTACTTGCCGTCCTTGCCGATCACGATGACCTCCGAGAGATCCGAGCAGTCGCAGACATAGACACCGTTGTCGTCCTTCTTCATGTTGATGCCCACGAAACCCTCCTCGTAGTTGGCGTAGAGCTTGGCGTTGTTGCTGACCACCTTGGTGACGGCGATGCTCTCGAAGGCGGTGATCTCGGTCTGGCGGACGAAAGGCTTGCCGTATTTTGTCCCCAGCATCCGGAACCAGTCGATAGTGTACCGGGTGATGTTCTCGATGTTGTCCTTGACGGTCTGCATCTCCGCCTCGATGGCGGCGATCTTCTCGTCGATGGCCTTGGTGTCGAACTTGGAGATCTTGCGGACAGGCTTCTCGACAAGTTTCTCGATGTCCTCCATCATGATCTCGCGGCGGAGGACGTCCTGGTAGGTCTTCATCTCCGTGAACACATCCTGCAGCTGCTGCTCCCAGCTGCTCTGGTTCTGCTCCAGTATCTTATAGACCTTGTTCTCGAAGAATATCCTTTCGAGGGAGGTGTAGTGCCACTGGTCCTCAAGCTCCGCGAGCCTGATCTCCAGCTGCCACTTGAGAAGATCTCTCGTGTGGTTCGTGTCGTAGATCAGGATGTCCTTGACCGAGAGGAACTGAGGCTTGTTGTCCACGATGACGCAGGCGTTCGGGGCTATGTTGCACTCGCAGTCCGTGAAAGCGTACAGCGCGTCGATCGTCTTGTCCGGGGACACGTCGTTCGGAAGATGGATGAGGATCTCGACCTTCTCCGTGGTCATGTCCTCGATCTTCTTGATCTTGATCTTGCCCTTGTCCTTGGCCTTCAGGATGGAGTCGATGAGGATGTGGGATGTCTTTCCGTAGGGAATCTCGGTCACCGCGACGGTGTTCTTGTCGATCTTCTCGATTTTGGCGCGGACCTTCACGCTTCCGCCTCTGGCTCCGTCCTTGTAGTTGCTGCAGTCAGCCGAGCCGCCGGTAGGGAAGTCCGGGTAGATCGTGAAGTCCTCGCCCTGGAGAATCTTGACCGACGCGTCGATCAACTCGTTGAAATTGTGGGGTAGTATCTTGGAGGCCATTCCGACGGCGATTCCCTCGGTGCCCTGCGCGAGCAGGAGCGGGAAACGGACCGGGAGTTCGGTCGGCTCCTGGTTACGTCCGTCGTAGGATGTCATCCAATTGGTGATCTTCGGATCGAAGACGACCTCCTTGGCGAATTTGCTCAGGCGGGCCTCGATGTAACGTGGAGCCGCGTTGCTGTCGCCGGTAAGGATGTTACCCCAGTTTCCCTGACAGTCGATCAGAAGGCCTTTCTGGCCGAGCTGCACGAGGGCTCCAAGGATGGACGCGTCACCGTGCGGGTGGTACTGCATAGCCTGTCCGACGATGTTCGCCACCTTCGTGTAGCTTCCGTCGTCCATTCTGAACATAGCGTGAAGCGCACGTCTCTGCACCGGCTTGAGTCCGTCAACGATGTGCGGGACGGCCCTTTGCAGAATGACGTATGAGGAATAGTCAAGGAACCAGTCCTTGAACATCCCCGAAAGCTTGTACTTCCTGCTGTCGGAACTAAGCAGCTTGTCGTATTTCCCTGAAGATTTCGCCGATGTCTCGTCAATCGGCTCCTCGTTCAGTTCCTCGTCCTCGTTGCCTCCCTCCGGAGTCTCTATGTCATCCCACTCGTCGTGTGCCATACTTGAATATTCCTCGTTAATATTGATTATCCTTTATCGTCCTTCGCGGCCGTAGTCGTTCTTGCGGCCGGTGCTATTCCTCGTACCCGAACTTCCGAAGTTCCTTACGGTTCTCCCTCCAGTCCGGATTGACCTTCACGAACAGCTGAAGGAAGACCTTCTTCTGGAAAAAGTCCTCCATTTCCAGTCTGGCCTCCGTGCCGATCTTCTTCAGAGCCGAGCCGCCCTTGCCGATGATGATGCCTTTCTGGGAGTCACGCATCACGTAGATGACGGCGCTGATCTCGTACCTTTCACGGCCTTCCTTGAAAGCCTCCACGGCCACCTCGCAGCTGTAAGGCACCTCCTGACTGTAATTTTCCAGTATCTTCTCCCTGATGATCTCGGAAGCGAAGAAACGTAGGTTCCTGTCGGTGAACTGGTCTTTGTCGAACCACGGCGGCGCGACCGGAAGTCCGCTCATCACGGCATTCAGTACACTCTCAAGGTTGAACCTCTCCTTGGCCGACACCGGAATTATGGTGGATTTCGGAAGCTGTTCCTGCCAGTAGGCGATGAGGTCGGTCACAGTCTTCTGGTCGCTGACATCGATCTTGTTGATGACAACCACCACCGGACAATCCAGCTTCTGGAGTTTTTGAATATATTCAATGTTCTTGTCGCTCTTTTCAACCACGTCCGTCACGTAGAGGATGATGTCCGCGTCTCCGATGGCGGCGTCCACGAACTTCATCATGTCCTCCTGCAGACGGTAGTTCGGTTTGAGCATACCGGGAGTGTCCGAGTAGACGATCTGGCAGTCGTCGGTGTTGACGATGCCCATGATCCTGTGCCGGGTGGTCTGCGCCTTCGCCGTGACGATGGACAGTTTCTCTCCTACCAGGGCATTCATAAGCGTGGATTTGCCAACATTCGGATTACCGATGATGTTGACAAATCCAGCTCTGTGTTCAGTGTGTTTGTCCGGACTAGACATAGGCCCCCATCTTGAGGACATTGACCTCGCCCTCGCTGAGGTATCTCCACTCGCCCTTCTTGAGGCCCTTCTTGGTGAGACCCGCGAAGTAAACCCTGTCAAGAGCCTTCACGTCGTAGCCGAGGGATTCGAAGATCCTTCTGACGATCCTGTTCTTGCCGGAGTGGATCTCGATGCCGAGACGTCTGTGGTCCTCGGCGTCGATATATTCAAGCTCATCGGCCTTGATGTTGCCGTCGTTGAGGTCAAGTCCCACCGTGAGGATCTTCTCCTTGTCGGCCTCCTCAAGCGGTTTGTCGAGGATGACCTGGTAGATTTTCTTCTTGTTGTAGGAAGGGTGGGTGAGCTGCTCGGCGATCTCGCCGTCGTTGGTGAACATCAGCACACCGGTGGTGTTCTTGTCAAGCCTTCCGACAGGGAACACCCTCAACTTGCATCCCTTGAGAAGATCCATGACGGTCTTCTCGGCGTGAGGGTCGCTCGCACTGGTGACGAAGCCTTTCGGCTTGTTCATCACGATGTAAACCTTCTCTTCTCCCTTGAGTCTCTCTCCGTTGAAGCGGATGTCGTCCTTGAGGACGTTGACCTTTGTCCCAAGCTCGGTCACAACCTCGCCGTTTACGGTCACGACGCCGGCCTGAATGAAGTTGTCAGCCTCGCGGCGTGAGCACACTCCGGAATTGGCGATGTACTTGTTCAGACGTATCTCTTCCTTGATAGGTGTAGGAACGTTGTCGTTGTCGGAAAACGCCGCGTCAATCTGTGGCTTCCTTGAAAGCATCTGGTTGATTCCGGCTTCGTCAGCCTCGGTGAAATGCGGCTCGTCCTTGCGGCCGAACTTCTTAGGTCCCTGATGTCCGGCGCCTCTGCCGGCTGAGAAACCTCCCTGCTTAGGGCCGAATCCGTGGCCGCCGGCCGGTTTTCTTGAATATGACGGCCTTCTCTCGCCGCCTTCCTGGCTGCTGCCGTAACTTCTTCTCTGTCCATAGGATGGACGGCCCTCGCCGAATGAAGGACGGCTCTGTCCGTATGACGATCTTCTCTCCTCTCCCTCGGAGTTGTTGCCATAGCTTCTTCTCTGTCCGTAAGACGGCCTGTCCCCGTAGGAAGGACGACCCTCGCCGAATGAAGGACGACCGTAGGATGATCTCCTCTCGCCTCCCTCGTAGTTGTTGCTGCCATAGCTTCTTCTCTGTCCGTAAGACGGCCTGTCCCCGTAAGAAGGACGGCTCTGTCCGTAAGATGAAGATCTTCTCTCTCCGCCTTCGGCGTTGTCACCGTAGCTTCTGCGCTGGCCATAGCCACCGCTGCGGTCTCCATAGCCGCTTCTGCGGTCTGATGAATATCCTCCTCTGCTGTTGCCTCCACGGCTCTGGTAACCACCGCGCTGACCGTAGCCGCCACGATTGTCGCTGGAGTAACTCCTGTGATTGTCGTAAGACTTGTACTCTCCGTCAGCGGAGGATGAAGCGGCAGGCACTACCTTCTTTCTTGGCCTGAGTTTCCTGCCCTCAGATGAATAACCTGTTTTTGGTCCTTCTGCAGCGTAATCCCTACGCTCCTCGTGGTTCTCTTGACCACCATTCAAATTTTCTTCCATAATGTTTGTGGCTCACGCCATTAATTAAAAATAAATAAGTAAAATGTTTTTCTATTGTAATTTGAAAACGTATGTTATCGTTCCTTGCTGGAGCGCCGGTGCGTCAGCGCTCTGGTTGAAGTGTGTCTGCAAGGCCGCGGCCCTTGCCGCCGCCCAGAGTTTGGAGTTGTTCACAGTCGTTCCCTGTCCTCCAGGGACGGCCTTTGTCACATTGCCGTAGTTGTCAACCCAGATGTCCACCACGACGGTGCCGTAGTCCTGCTCTGAATATGCCGGCCTTGGAATCGCCCCCAAGGTGTTTCTGCCTTTCAGCCGGGCGTTAGGTGTGCCTTCGGCCTTCCCGCTGGAAGTGTTTCCCTTAGGATGTCCGGCCTTGAACTCGTTCTTGGGTTCGGTGGCGCTGTGAGGTGCGTTCGAGGAGTCCTTCTTGCTCATTCCCGGGAACAGGGCGTTTTTGTTGATTTCCTCCTTCTGCACAGGAGTCTCGACATCACCGAAATCATCCGGCTTAGCCTCGGCGGTCTTGTTCGCCTTCTCGGACCGGTGAGGCGACTCGCTCCTCTGGATCAGTTCCACCGGCTTCGTCCTGTCGATCTCCTCGGCCTGAGGCTGACGGCCCCTGTTCTGCCTCCTGATCGGCTGCGGCTCGTCCTCGCTGAAATCCACAAGGAATGTCTGCTCCTGTGGCGGAGGATAGATGTATTTCATCCCCGTGAACACGCAGAGCAGGCAGGCAAGCACGTGGACCGCGACCGTGAGAACGATCCCGGTCACCGTGGAGACCTTGGCCTCCTTCTGTCTGTCACGAAGGTATGGTTTCATCATTCAGGCTGTGTCGCTAAGATTACCTTGTAATGGTTACGTTTCGCTATGTTCATCAGCGACACGACCTCCTTGACAGGCACACTCTCGTCTGAGTAGATCGAGAACGTCGGATTCTCCTCAGTCTGAAGAAGATCGACAAGGTCGTCCTCCAGTTCGGAGTACTGCACCGGAGTCTCGCTTCCGTTCAGATGGTAGGTGTAGGTATCGTCGCCCCAATCCTTGATCGAGACGGTGACGGTAGGCTTGGCTGAGACCTGCCCCGTGCTCTTAGGGAGCAGGAGCTTCAGCGCGTTCGGATTGACCAGTGTCGAGGTGATCAGAAAGAAGATCAGCAGCAGGAACACCAAGTCAGTCATCGAAGACATCGCTGTGTCCGACAAGACCTTTGTGGTTCTCTTGAATGCCATGGATTATTTCTCCTCTCCGTTGTCCGCAGGTTCGTGCAGAAGATCCATAAAGTCGATTGTGGCGTTCTCCATCATGAACATAAGGTTGGAGATCTGCGCGACCAGATAGTTGTAGCCGAAGTAGGCGAGGATTCCGACGATAAGACCGCCCACCGTGGTGATCATCGCCGTGTAGATACCGCTCGAAAGCAGTGTGATGTCGATGTTGTTGCCCGCGTTCGCCATATTGAAGAAGGCCTGCACCATACCGAGCACGGTTCCGAGGAATCCGATCATTGGCGCTCCACCTGCGATGGTGGCGAGCATAGGGAGCCCCTTCTCAAGCCTCGCGATCTCGACGTTGCCCATGTTCTCGACAGATGTCTGAATGTCGGCGAGAGGTCTTCCGATGCGCTCGATTCCCTTCTCCACGAGACGCGCCACCGGAGAGTCATATTTCTGGCAGAGCGAGACAGCCGACTTCACCTTCCCTTCATGAATATAGTCGCGGATGTCGCGCATGAAGTTCTTGTCAACCTGCCCCGCCTTGTGGATCATCCACCATTTCTTTCCGAATATGTAGATGGCGATCACTGACAGTATCGCCAGCACGATCATCAGCCAGCCACCCTTGGTCGCCATCTCAATGAGAGAGAACGACTGCTCTACCTGTTGTGGAGCGAGATTCGCCACAGGTGCGGCAGCCTGTGCCATGTCCTCGGCCATCTCGGCCGCCGCAGAATCCAGGCCCACGGCCTGCAAAACTTGGAACAACATAATTATCACGTACGTTTTTATTATTTTCAAAATCTCCGGCGTGCAACTGCACATTTCACGCCA
>ULWM01010991.1_pt1 | contig 10922 bp, 11 predicted proteins | sample 1960331 | NCBI WGS metagenome assembly ULWM01 (sample SAMEA4835812, study PRJEB28245) | human gut metagenome | biome: gut microbiome; material: fecal sample | place: Denmark | collected 2008 | reverse complement strand
ACCATTGCGCTTATGCGTCGCGGAGCAATCATAATCAACACCAGTCGCGGACCGGTAGTCAATGAGAGCGACGTGGCTGAGGCTCTCGAGAGCGGACAGCTTGCCGCCTACGGTGCCGATGTCATGTGCAGCGAGCCGCCTTCGGCAGACAATCCGCTGTTCAAGCAGCCCCATGCATACATTACTCCTCACATAGCCTGGGCTACACGCGAGGCACGTGCACGTCTTGTAAAGTGCGCCATCGACAATGTGAAGGCCTTTATGGACGGATCGCCTGTGAACGTAGTCAATCTTTGAGCATGAGCGACCAAATAATCTACGGAACACTTTTCCGTATCATTGAGTTTCTCGGCACGTTCGCGTTCGCCATTTCCGGCATACGCCATGCCGCAGCCAAGCGCTTCGATTGGTTCGGAGGCTTCGTGTGCGGTGTGGCTGTGGCGATAGGCGGTGGAACCATACGCGACGTCATGCTCGGCGTGACACCGTTCTGGATGACATCGTCCATCTATCTTGTCTGTACGGTTCTGGCACAGATTTTCGTGATTGTCTTCGCACGTTATCTTAAACGTCTCGACAACGCATGGTTCCTGTTCGACACGCTCGGCCTGGCCCTGTTCACCATAGCCGGCCTACAGAAAACCATCGACTGCGGTCATCCGTTCTGGGTTGCCATAATAATGGGTTGCATCACCGGTTCTGCCGGTGGCGTGATACGCGATGTCCTGCTCAACAATGTGCCTGTGATATTTCGCAAAGAGATCTATGCCATGGCCAGCGTCTTGGGCGGACTTGCCTATTGGGGATTGGTGGTTGCTGGGCTCGATGTAAGCATGGCGGTCATCGTTTCGTTCCTGATAATATGTGCCATAAGGCTTCTCGCCGTGAAATATCACATCTCTCTGCCCATTCTCAAGGTTGATGAATAGCATGAAAATGGGCATTCAGAGATTTTTTTGAAAAAAGTGTCTGAATTGTTTGGTAGATATATAAAATATATATACCTTTGCACTCGCAAATAAGAAATGAGGCTCCGTAGCTCAACTGAATAGAGCATCTGACTACGGATCAGAAGGTTACAGGTTTGAATCCTGTCGGAGTCACACTTAAAAGCTGTCCCAAATCATTCGGAACAGCTTTTTTTGTTTGTCCGTCTCCATTTATTTTCTTGCCCGTTTCCTATTTTCTAATTTTTGTGTTATAAATTTTGGTAGATACAAAAATTATTTATACCTTTGCAGTCGCAAACAAAAAATAATGGCTCCGTAGCTCAACTGAATAGAGCATCTGACTACGGATCAGAAGGTTACAGGTTTGAATCCTGTCGGAGTCACACTAAAAGGCTGTTCCAGAAACATTGGAGCAGCCTTTTTTCGTTTCCATTGCATTAACCGTATGTCCGCCACGTCTGGACTTATCAGATAAGCAGTGACGCTGCGTTTTGTGTTTTGTTCCGGCTCGGTAGAAATCAGATGGAGCCAGGTTTTATTACTGATGTATCGCGGAATGTCGGAAAACTTCCAGGCAACATAAGAGCAGTGGCAGTTACGGACACATTTGCTCACGTGATGATAAATTCGCGTTTTTTCCACAATACATTCTTTTTGTCGCCGCAACATATTCACTTTGTCTGTCGTTTATGTTTTTTCTATTGTCGTGACATGTTTTTCACGTGCTACAGAGAAAGTCATTCCGGGCTTGTGATATGGAGCCCCCATATTGTGACAAAGACTTCCTGAACGCATAAAAAAGCCCTCGTGACGGTGCAAAACGATGCTTTCTACACTGCCGCGGGGGCTAAAGTCATAATTTTAATGGTCGTTGTCGTTTATTTATGCTTTTCTTTTTATTTTATTACGGTGTCTATGGAGAGGTATAGTTTTTCTATTTAGCTGATTTTTTATATCAACATACTCGTCTTTTATAATTGCATGTTAATACAATCAGTCAGTGCGGACGCACTTCTCACCTCATTATTTCTTCAGCATTATCTCCACAATCGTATCAACGCTTTGCGGTACTGCCGGCAGATTGATAACGGTGGAGTCGTTGCCGTGTTTCTGCAAATTCAGCTTGCTGCCGTCGTCATACATCCTTGCCGATTTTATCTTTTTCAGGCTCAATGGTATAGTCAGGCTCTTCTCTTTGAGGTCGAGTATGTGCACGTAGAGCGTGTTGCCCTTCTGTGTGGTGACGCCCCATGGTTGAGGCTTTATCAGTCCGCCGCGTGTGCCGTATATTGTCTCGCCATAGCGTTTGGTCCATTTGCCTATCTCCTGTAGTCTTGCCATGGCTTCGTCGGGCAGCTGTCCGTCAGGGCGCGGACCTATGTTGAGCAGTAGGTTTGAGTTCATTCCCGCCGACTTCACCAGTCGTCTTATCAGTTCGTCGGCCGATTTGTACGACTTGTCGGTGATGTTGTATCCCCACGTGTTGTTCATGGTCTGGCACGATTCCAGCGGCAGCATGTCGCTCACTTCCTGTCCTGCGGAGAATCCGGCGCTGTTCTCGCCAGGCAGATCCTGCTCGAAGAGTTGGAAGTCCTCGCCATCGTGTGGTGCCATGTGGTGATTGTTTCCTATGAGACATGCCGGTTGCAGCTTGTGTATGAGTGCGTATTGCTCGTCGAGCTGCCAGTCGAAGTCTTTAGGATGGTCCCACATTCCGTCAAACCATATTGCTCCTATCTTGCCGTAGTTGGTCAGTATCTCGGTGAGCAGTGCGTTCATGAAGTTGAAGTACGAGTTCCAGTCGGCGGAGCCTTCGGGCTGGGGCAGGGCCTTGCTTGTATCGCCGAGCGGATAGTCAGGGCGATACCAGTCCATGTGCGAGTAGTAAACGTGCAGCTTTATGCCCTGTCTGTCACATTCGTCGGCCAGCTCTTTCAGTATGTCGCGCCTGAAAGGGGTGGCGTCAATGATGTCGTAGTCGGTGGCTTTAGAGTCGAACATTGAGAAACCGTCGTGGTGGCGCGATGTTATTGTGATGTATTTCGCACCGGCATCCTTGAATGCTTTTACCCATTCGTGTGCGTTGAAGTGTGAAGGATAGAATCCGCCTGCCAGTTTGGAATATTCGTTGCGGTCTATACGTTTGGAGTGTTGCACCCATTCGCCGTCGGCAAGCATGGAGTAGATGCCCCAATGCAGGAATATGCCGAACTTCATGTCTTGAAATTCCTTTCTTGCCTGAAGGTTTTCGGGTGCCGGCTGATAGCCTTGCGCGTATATGTGGCCTGTACCGAGAGTCAGTGCTGCCAGAAGAGTGATAAAGGTCTTTCTCATAAGTGTTTGCGTTTTGGTTATTGTCAGGTTATTGGTATTTAAACAAAAAGAACTACAAATAATTTATTCAATTAATTGTAGTTCTTCGAGAGGTGCCTGGCGGATTCGAACCGCCGTACACGGTTTTGCAGACCGTTGACTAAGCCACTCATCCAAGGCACCGTTTTCATTTGCGATTGCAAAGGTATGATTTTTTATTTAATCCGGCAAATTTTAAGCGTCTTTTTTATTATTTGTTTCGATATTTGGGCATTTTCGCTTGTTTTTAGCATTGCAGGCTTCGGCCAAAGGACATCCCGCACAGGCCGCATTGCCTTTTTTTGCATTCCTTATTGTGTCGGCCACCCATTTAACGGCACTCAATACAGCCGCGGCTATTATTATATATATGATGATTTGTTGTGTCATGTCTTTTGTGATATCGGAAAACGGGAGAAAGGTCGTTTGCAGACCGCTCCTCCCGTTTACTTATTCTGTTGTTGCCTATGCTTAATAAGCGAAGAGAGGATAGTTCTTCATCGTCTCGTTCACTCTGTGGCGTACGCTTGCTATCACTTCCTCGTTCTCCGGATCGTTGAGCACTTCCTCTATGAGGGCTGCTATCTCAACCATGAGGTCTTCCTTGGCACCGCGTGTGGTTATTGCCGGTGTGCCGAGGCGAATGCCTGATGTCTGGAATGCGCTGCGTGTGTCGTACGGCACCATGTTCTTGTTCACGGTGATGTCGGCTGCTACGAGAGCGTTCTCAGCCACTTTACCGGTGAGGTCAGGATATTTTGAGCGCAGGTCTACGAGCATCGAGTGGTTGTCAGTACCGCCGCTCACGATGGTGAATCCGCGCTTCATGAGTTCGTCGGCAAGCACCTTGGCGTTTTTCTGTACCTGTTTTGCCCACTCCTTGAACTCCGGTTGCAGAGCCTCGCCGAATGCCACTGCCTTGGCTGCGATGACGTGCTCGAGCGGTCCGCCCTGTGTTCCCGGGAATACTGCCGAATTGAGCAGCTGGCTCATCATCTTCACCTGTCCCTTATTGGTCTTCAGGCCCCATGGATTCTCGAAGTCCTTGCCCATGAGGATGATACCGCCACGCGGTCCGCGCAGAGTCTTGTGGGTTGTCGATGTCACGATGTGTGCATACTTCACAGGGTTGTCGAGCAGTCCGGCTGCAATGAGTCCTGCCGGGTGAGCCATGTCGATCATGAGCAGTGCGCCTACCTTGTCGGCGATCTCGCGCATGCGTTTGTAGTCCCACTCGCGGCTGTATGCCGATCCACCGCCGATGATGAGTTTCGGTTTGTTCTCTATGGCGAGCTGTTCCATCTCGTCGTAGTCAACGCGTCCGGTCTCTCTGTTGAGGTCGTAGCCGACGGCATGATACAGAATACCCGATGTGTTGACCGATGATCCGTGTGAAAGATGACCTCCGTGTGCGAGGTTCAGTCCGAGGAATGTGTCACCGGGTTTCAGTACGGCCAGCAGTACGGCTGCGTTGGCTTGTGCTCCTGAGTGCGGCTGCACGTTGGCATATTCGGCTCCGAAGAGCTTTTTCACTCTTTCAATGGCGAGTGTCTCCACTTCATCTACGACTCCGCATCCGCCGTAATATCTCTTTCCGGGATATCCCTCTGCGTATTTGTTGGTGAGCCATGAGCCCATGGCTTCCATCACTTCGTCGCTTACAAAGTTCTCTGATGCAATCAGTTCAATGCCTTTCAGCTGGCGTTGATGTTCCTTTTCGATAAGATCGAAGATCTGCTGGTCTCTTTTCATTTCGGTTTCTGTATTTGTTTATATGAAATATGTTTGTAGGCGCAATAACCTTTGTTGCAAAGTTAATTCTTTTTCTTTTATCGGCAAGCCGGTTTATGCAGAAAGTCAAACCAGTTCCACCTTGTTTATGTCCTGTTCCTTGTCGCAGTAGTGGCATTTGAGTATGCCCTGCTCCTTATCGACAATGTTGAACACAGTCTCCATCGGTTCGTTGTTGGTGATGCATTTCGGGTTGTTGCATTTCACGATTCCGCGCAGCTCGTCGGGTATCTCCACTGTCTTTTTTTTCACCACCTCGTAGTCGCGTATGATGTTAAGCACAACCTTTGGTGCTACGACCGACAGGCGTGATATCTCTTCGTCGGTGAAGAATTTGTCTGATATCTTTATTATACCCTTGCTGCCTAATTTCTTTGACGGATAGTTGTTGCCTATCGTCACCGGCGTATTGAGTTTCTGCAGTTCGAGAAGTGTTGCGACCTGATAAGTCTTTTCTGCCGGAATATGATCTATAACGGTTCCGTTTTTAATTGCGGCAACCAGTCTTTCTGTCTTGCTCATGAATTTACTGATTGATGTTTTTTGTTGTGTTTCGTGTATGACTATTTAATTATAGTATTGTCGTTTATCACATCGTCAATACTAATGTCGAGAACATGACTGAAGATTGCCTCGCGTGCATAGAGACCGTTGCCGGCCTGCTGTATGTAGTATGCGTGCGGATTGGCGTCAACGTCGTAGGCTATTTCGTTCACTCTTGGCAGCGGATGGAGAATCTTCATGTTTTCCTTCGCGTTTTTCAGCATCGAGTTTTTCAGTATGTATACGTTCTTCACCCGTTCATATTCCATGAGGTCGGAGAAGCGTTCCTTCTGCACTCGTGTCATATACAGTATGTCGGCATTTGCGATTATCTCGTCGTTGAATTCGGTGTGCTCCTCAAACTTGATGCCGTGCTGCTTGCAATACAGTTTATATTCGTTAGGCATTGCGAGCTCCTCAGGTGCGATGAAGTGGAATGTAGGGTTGAAGTGGCGCATGGCTGTTATGAGCGAATGCACCGTACGTCCGTACTTCAGGTCGCCGACGAGATATATGTTCAGATTCTCGAGCGTGCCCTGGGTCTTGTATATCGAATAGAGATCGAGCAGACACTGCGACGGATGCATGTGGGCACCGTCTCCGGCATTTACTATCGGCACCGGTGATATTTCGCTCGCATATTGCGCCGCGCCCTCTATGTAGTGACGCATCACGATGACATCAGCATAGTTGGACACCATCAGTATGGTGTCCTTCAGCGTCTCGCCTTTTGTCACGCTCGATGCCTTCGCGTCTGAGAAGCCTATCACCTTGGCTCCGAGGCGGTTGGCTGCTGTCTCGAAGCTGAGTCTTGTGCGCGTTGACGGTTCGAAGAACAGGGTTGCTACAATCTTTCCCTTCAGCAGTTCTCTGTTAGGATGTTTCTCGAATTCCTGTGCCAGCCTTATCATGTACATGATCTTGTCTTTTGACAGGTCGGCAATTGTTACGAAATCGTGTTTCATTATGTTATATGATTTTTTGCTTTCGACCGCTAAATTAATCATATTTTTTCAATTAAACGGGCTTTGTTGTGGATTAATGACTCAGCAGATGCATTTTTGTGTCTTGCATATTGCGCTCTGTATGTATGGCGTTCGGCCGGCCGCTGTTGGTGTATGGCTGACTGCAACATACTTTATCCGGATTAACCATACAAACAACCGGAAAAATAAAAAACTTATCCGCGCATCACGGCGAATTTAATGATACAATCTTTCGTAAGATTTATGCAGTTCATCAACAGTTCTGTGGGGGAAGGTATTGTTTGTGAAGAACGACGGAATGGCGGGATACTTATGGTTAACGCGGGCGGTATGAACATGGACGGCATGGGAGTCACGTAATAATAAAAACTGATGTTGCCGCAAAAATACATTAATGTTGCCAAAATAATAAATCCACCGTGTCACAACCGGTAAATCATCATTGCAAGATGGGCGCATACTTCCGACTCTTCGGATAAATACTTTCCATGCCTTTTCTCACTGCTTATATCCGTGTTTTCCAAGGAAACTTAAAGGAGATGCTTACAATTTTTCTTGACTGAATTTTGACAAAATATTTTCTCAAAAGAGATGTAAAGGGATGTTAAATCGAACGTAATAAAGACTGTTTCAGCCCGAACTACTTAGGCATATACCCTATAACGTAGTCCGAAATAAACCGAATGGCGTTCTGATATTGCCCGTTTCGCAGTCTGATTAAGCCCATTTCGGGGGCTGAAAAGCACCATATCGCACTCCAATATAGGCCATTTCGCATGCCGAAATGGTGTATATTGCAAAGTGAAATAACATCCTCTGAAGTTAAGCTGTTGATATTCAGTATCTTGCGAAAACCTCTTATTTTTCGCGTATTTGCGCCCGAGTGAGAGTCTGTCCGCAAATATGCGCTTATTTTTCGGGGTAGAACAGGAAACTCAAGCGGGAAAATCAAAATCCGGTTACAATCTGTAAGTTGCTCGTCTGGTTTCGTTTCAGTAGAAACAATCAACACTTATTCTTCATCGTAGTTGCGCTTTTTTATTGAAACCAATCCGCGGCGAATTTCTCTTGAGCCTTTATCATAATTATATTGACGTGCCGGACGACTGCGATTGCCGGGTGTCGCGGTTGATGACACACGGCTTTTCATCGTGTTGCCCCCATGTCGCCGTTATGGCTGCGTGCCGTTGTGCGCGTGATGCGTTATATAAAATATAGGTATATTTGTTTTGCTTTTTATTCTAATTACATTATCTTTGCCGAAAAATCGGTTTCCGGTCATGAGAAAAATATTTGTTCATTTTCTTTGGGGATTATTAGTTTTAGGTTTTGTCACGGGTGCGGTGGCGTTTACGGCCATATGGTTCGGATGGATAGGATATATGCCTCCGCTCGAGGACTTGCAGAATCCTATAAGCAGGTTTGCCACGCAGATTTATTCGTCTGACGGCAAAGTGATCGGTACATGGAATCTGAACAGAGAGAACCGTATATGCGTTTCTTATTCCAATCTGTCCCCGCATCTTGTGCAGGCGCTTATAGCCACGGAGGATGAACGTTTTTACGACCATTCCGGAATCGACTTCATAGCACTCGGACGTGCGATGGTGAAGAGAGGACTCCTCGGCCAGGAGAGCGCGGGAGGCGGCTCTACCATCACGCAGCAGTTGGCAAAGCAGCTCTATTCCGAAACAGCCGGAAGCACGGTGGAAAGACTTTTGCAGAAACCGATAGAGTGGGTTATTGCCGTTAAGTTGGAGCGCTATTATACAAAGGAGGAAATAATAGCCCTTTATCTCAATTATTTCGACTTCCTGCATAATGCTGTCGGAATAAAGACTGCGTCTAATACATATTTTAATAAGGAGCCTAAAGATCTCACGGTGACAGAGGCTGCCACATTGATAGGGTTGTGCAAGAACCCGTCGCTGTTCAATCCTGTCAGATATCCCGAGCGTTGCAGGGAACGCCGCAACGTGGTGCTCAATCAGATGAGAAAGGCGGGCTATTTGTCGAGAGCCGAATATAATCAGTATTCTGACGAACCGCTGAACCTGGATTTCCACCGTACTGACCATAAAAACGGCATCGCGCCTTACTTCCGCGAGTTCCTTAGAATGTATATGACGGCCGAACGTCCGGAGCGTGACAACTATCCCGACTGGAACCTAAGACAGTATGTGCTCGACTCCATTGCGTGGGTGAGCGATCCGTTGTATGGTTGGTGTAACAAGAATTTCAAGAAAGACGGCAAGCCGTATAATCTTAATACGGACGGATTGAAGGTTTATACCACCGTTGACTCAAGGATGCAGCGCTATGCGGAGGAATCGGTTTACGGTCATGTGGCGAAATATCTGCAGCCTGAGTTCTTCAAGGAGAAACGCAAGAAACGCAATGCTCCTTTTTCCGATGCGCTGACAGCCAAGCAGGTGAGTCAGATAATGGAACGCTCGGTAAGGCAGAGTGAGAGATATAGGGAGATGAAGGCAGCTGGAGCTTCTGACGAGGAAATAAAGAAGGCGTTCCATACGCCGGTCGAAATGTCCGTATTTACATATCATGGCGATATAGACACCGTGATGACGCCGCTTGACAGCATTCGTTATGTTAAGTCGTTCCTCAGGGCCGGATTCATGAGCATGGACCCGAAGACTGGTGAGGTGAAGGCTTATGTCGGCGGACTGGACTATTCGCATTTCATGTATGACATGGTGATGAACGGAAGACGTCAGATAGGATCTACCATAAAACCGTTCCTTTATGCACTGGCAATGGAGAACGGTTTCTCGCCTTGCGACAAGGCGCCTAACGTACAGCAGACCTATATTGTGGGCGGCAAGCCTTGGACTCCGCGCAACACGAGCCGCAAGCGTTATGGCGAACTTGTCACGCTGAAGTGGGGACTTGCCCAGTCAAACAACTGGATATCGGCCTATCTTATGAGTAAGCTCAATCCGCAGCAGTTCGTAAGTCTGTTGCACGATTTCGGTATCAATAATCCAGATATATATCCTTCCATGTCTCTGTGTCTCGGACCATGTGAGGTTTCTGTTGCCGAGATGGTGAGCGGATATACCACTTTCGTAAATCATGGCATCCGCACAGCTCCGTTGTTTGTAACAAGGATAGAAGATAATGAAGGTAATGTCATTGCCAATTTCAGACCTCGAATGAACGAGGTCATCAGTGAGGAGAGCGCAAATAAGATGCTTGTCCTTCTGAAGGGAGTCGTAGATGGCGGTACGGCCGGACGACTGAGATATAAGTATAACATACCGGGAGAGATCGGAGGTAAGACTGGTACGACCAACCGTAATTCCGATGCATGGTTCGTAGGCTTCACTCCGCAGCTTGTAAGTGGCTGTTGGGTAGGAGGAGAGGACCGCGATGTGCACTTCGACTCTATGAGAATGGGACAGGGAGCCACTATGGCATTGCCTATATGGGCGTACTTCATGAAAAAAGTCTATGCTGACAAGACTTTGGGATACGACTCATCCGTCAAGTTCGACATGCCTTACGATTTCGATCCTTGTGCGTTAGACGAGGAAAACAGCACTTTGGGCATCGACGAGGTTTATGAATGACGCACGGAGGAGAATGATGTGTTGGTTTATTGCTTGAATACAATACTTATATATATAAGTAACGCAATTCCTGCCTGGAATTTCTCATGAGGCTATTCGCCCGTTATTAATGTTTTTTACATCCATATCCGCTTTTTGCGGTTACGATACAGCCCGTTTCGAGTTACGGAACGGGCTGTATCGTGTTTTTATATTGGCTGTTTAATGTCCCGATACATATTTTTGAGTCATCTATATGTACTTTTTCATAATGTGTTTCTGGTTCTTTCGAAATATGGTATGGGGCTTATCTCTTTTTATTCGAAAACAAACAGGGCTGTGAGAGCATATGTTATATATAATAATGTGTATTTGGGTAGGATAGCGTAGATAGAAAGCCTTAAAATGTAAATAAGTGTTAAAATACGCATATTTTGGCAACTTTTTTTGAAAAATGTTTGGAGGGATGTGGATTTTGCATTAATTTTGCATCCGCTTTCGGTTAATAAATAACCTCAAGCAACATAAGAAAGAGTTCTTTGAACAAGCTTACATAAAGACAGAGAAAGTAGTACAAGAAGCGATTTCAATAATATTGAGATCATGGGTTAACAAATCCGTTGATTAGTTTATTGAGCTTTTAAATCTATAAGATGGTAATTCTGGACAGAGACAAATTCCTCTGCCGCGGATTCATCAAGAAGAAGCGGTGGTAGATAAAAGATATTTTA
>ULWM01015824.1_pt1 | contig 11001 bp, 10 predicted proteins | sample 1960331 | NCBI WGS metagenome assembly ULWM01 (sample SAMEA4835812, study PRJEB28245) | human gut metagenome | biome: gut microbiome; material: fecal sample | place: Denmark | collected 2008 | reverse complement strand
CCATTCCCTGGCAGGAAAGAAATTGTGTCACATTAATCAAATGTACCAATTCTTTCTTTTTCATGATCATCTTGTGTCTTATCGTCCTGTGTCTGTTCCTTATTCTGTGTACGTTCTGCTTCTTTCTGCTCGCGTTCTTTTTCTTTTTGCAGGATTTCTCTTAATCTATCCTTAATCTTGACACGGTTTACTTCGACTTCCATATCATCGTGCTCATGCTCATTTTTGAAGTGTCCGGACATCTCTTCACAGAACTTATATCTTTCCTCCTGAGAAAATTCAAAGGTGCTTTCTTCTAAAAATGCCTGATATTCTGGTGTTTCCTTTGCATTTGCGGGATCTAATAGTCTGCTTGTCTCTGCTTTGATCAGATCATGCAGTTGTACCTTCGTCATAGATTTGATCGCATTCTCGGAATATCTGTCTTTGACATTATTGATAGCTTTTTTCTGAATGACGGAAAGTAAACCGCCTTCTCCCTGAAATCTATGATCGCAGATTTCTTTGATCGCTCTGTCTTTGGGTGATAATTGTGCGGCGGTAGGTCTCTTAAAGCCATCCGGTATCGTTGCCTGTGCTTCCGGCTTACTCATCTTGGTATGGTCGTAACCATCCTGCAGTTCTTCACCTTCGTAGGCATACATATCTGTAATTTTTGCGGCATAGTTCCTTACAAAAGCCTCTCTGCCATCTTTTCCATCCAGTTGTGCTTCTTGCTGCCATTCGCCCTTTTCATCCTTTTTATAGACGGTGATGACTTCCTTATTTTTTTCGATATAATAATTGGAATTTCCTTTGACATCGGTAAGTACACAGTCTTCCTTATCTAAAAGTGCTCTGATCTGTTTTTCATCAAATGCACCCTGTTCTTTTCGGAGTTTATTTAGATTCATTCCATCTATTTTATCGTTTCCGAGTCCGAACGTTTTTCCGGCGTAGGTCTGGGTCATTGCCCATTCCATTTCAAAGGAAATCAGGTCTTTCCCATTTAATCTGGCAAGGTCATCCGGAGAAATGACGATACTTTGTTCTCCTTTAATTTCACAAACACCGTATACGATATTTTGATTTGCCAGTTTTGCCTGTAACATAGACATTTCTGCGTCATTTTTTATAGTTAATTTGATGACTTCTTTTTCTTTTCCATGTAAGCCAACTTCCAGCATATTTTTCTCTGTCTGACTACGGAATAGACTGCCATCTTTGGAAAAGGCTTCTCTTTGTAACTGTTCAAATTTTTCTTTATCCTCTTCCCTTACGATAAACAGATACTCTCCGCTCGCTTCATTTTTAAAGGAAATGTAAGGCATCCCCTGTGCAATGATCAGATTTTCTAGGTCTTTTGCGTTTTTCCCTGGGACAGATGCACAAATGGGAACTTTATCTTGTAATAGATATTCCGCCATCTTTTTGTTTAATTGTGCCTTTTCTGTCATTTCTCTGGAATCGATCCATTTTTCAATCTCAGATAAAATGGATTTCAGCAGATTCATTTCGCTAGAGCCGTCTGTGGTTACATTTGTACCAATATTTCCAGCCATTTTTCTCCTCCTGTGCTTTGTTCTTGTGGTATTTTTATATATCTAAAAGTACTTCCCCATTGATAATGTATCTGGCATCAAAATTCATATGTACGGTACGCCAGCCATCATATTTATCCCGCATTTCCTGTGAGATACGTTTTAATGAAGTATAGGTAAGTACTGCTTTTTCCCCATTTTCTAAGGGAACTGTTGGGAAATAAATCGAAGTGTCCTGTATCTTACAAAGCGTATATAATTTATTTTTCTTCAGTAATTCCAGATATTTCTCATCCTTTGTCATCTGATATTGTGCATAAGCAATCTCATTGGGATTTCTGTCATAAAAATAAATCCGCTGTTTGGATAATCTGTAAGGTTTTCCATCTAAATATCCACGGAAGAATCCGGCATTATATAACATGGTTTCCAATTCTCTAACATCATCAATGTCTGTTTCCACCAGTCTCGAATTCTTTTTCCTGATTTCTGCCTGGGAAGGATCGGAAAAGGCATGAAATAATGCCTGTCCCGGATCCATAAAATACGTCTTTGTTTTTGCATCCATAAGTACGCTATACATTCTCCGTACCCCCTTAATTTGCTGCTTCTGTGGTAGTAGTTTCTTCTGTGGTCTCTTCTGTAGCTTCCTCTGTACCCGTAACAGATGCACCATCCTGTCCGGTATATTGTTCACAGCCAACTAGCGAAATATCATAAGAGGTGAACAGACCAGTGATCGTTAAGGTACCTGTTCTGGCTTCTCGTTTTGCTTTTACATCTGCGGTATATAATCCGGATACTCTATCCCAAGGAACTCTTACGATGGAACTACCGATACTGATATAAATATCTCCGGTGCTTTCCGTAGTAGCAGATTTGATTGTCACACTACAATCAGTTTCTGCTGGGAAATACAGTTCTACCTGTTTCTTACTTGCTTTTGTGACATCTACCTTTTTTGCTTCTTCTGCTTCGTTTTCTTCCTCTTTGGCATCCTCATCTACATAGCCAAGTGCACCTTCCACATTTGTGCTGAAACGATTTAATTCTTCGAAAGTAGAATAAATTCTTGGAGCCACATATTCATTGGGATCATAATCCTGCGAGGAGGTATCTATTTCCGGAAATAATACCTGTTCGTTAAAATCTGTATTTTCGGAATAACTGGTGCCTCTTACTAATCGGAACATACCCATTCCATTGACGTCATAATATCCAGTCACAAAATATTCCGGAATTTCTACTTTGTAAAAACAGTCACGTAAGGTTTCATATTCTACCGATGCGTACAATTCATAAGCTCGGAACGCATGCATATTTGCGGTTGTCAGATAATGGTTATAATAAGTGCCTGCGTATACTTCCAAATCATATTGACTCGACTTTTGCAGATTTTCCGGTTTGATCAGACCATCTTCTATCATGTCATCCGTAATAGTCGTATCACCAATCTTATCTAAAAGCGTCTGTGTGACTCCAAGGTTATAAATATCGTATAACTCACTGTCCGGTAAGATGCAGATATCATCTCCTGAGTCTGTCATCAGATAAGCTCTCTTATTTGTTAATTGTTTGATGTTGTAACAACCAATGGTATATCCAATGTCGTAATATCTTTCCCAAGTGATGGTATCCAATAAGGTGTCTGTGGAATAATAAATTAACTGATCTCCATCATATAGGGTTGGAATTTCAATCTCATTTTCTGTGGTAAAGTATTGCTGTCTTTTTTTATCTACAATCTCATCGGGACTGTCGCCTTCATAATTGTTTACATAACTTACCAGTGGATAATAAAATCCATCATGTAATACGTAATAATTTCCCGATACCAGATTACTTTCGAATTTCTTACCAGTCTCATCGATACCTGTTGTCGCTGTCTGCCAGGAAACCTCTCCATTTTCGGTTAAATCCTGAATTTCATCTTTTTCATTTGCTGTACGTCCACATCCGGATAACATACTTACTGTCATTATGGATAACAGCAATGTGCAAAGCTTTTTCTGCATAGTTACTCTCCTCTCGTTTTTGCAAATCTTTGAACATAGATCTGCGCGTCTTATCTACTTATGTCAAAAACTTTTCAAAAAATGGTGAAAATTGAAAAAAATATTTACCAAAAATTCCCGAAATATTTCGTCTTTCTTTGGCATCGAAAATCGTAGAAATTACGGATTTTTTTGACATATGTAAGTGCAAACAAAATTAACGGAAGGGAGGATTGTTTATGCGGAAAAATGTTGCAGCAAAACCATTTATGCGAAAAGAGTTTGTGCCCTATCGTACGATCACTGCATATATGAAGGATATATTTTCCACTGCTACCGATGCAGATGGATGTATTGTGCTTCGTTCCGGTACAAAGGGACATGCAGAACAATCCTTCTTTAATGTGAATAAAACAGATACCGATGCGTTTTATGCAGAACTTGCCAGACATGATTACAGAGATTGTTATTTTACCTTTGCAACTTTTTCTACCAAGCATCACGCACAACGCACGGAAAATAAATTAGCAAATATCTATGCCTGGAGTATCGATGTGGATTATAAAAATGAATCCATTGCTCCTTTGGATATGTATGACTACATTATGGAAAATGTGGAATTACCTACTCCGAATTATGTGGAATATGGTCATAGATTACGTATGATTTACCTTTTTAAAGAACCACTAAGACTCTTCCCCACGCAGCGCACAAAATTATTACAGGGATACCGTTTCTTACAAAAAGTATTTGTGGACCGTATTAACAATGAATTATCTTTTGGAAATGAAAGCTTTGGGGCAGAAAGTAATCCGCCTACCAGCTTTTTCAGAATTCCTGGATCTGTAAATACCAAAGACGGGTCTACCATTAAGATTAAAAAGATTACCAATGAACGTATGTCTATGCAGGAAGTATTCGATGAATATGTTTTGACAAACGAAACCGATAAATCTGCATGTCGAAATACCTGGTATGACACCTGGAAAGTAAATTACGAAAAGAAACATAAAATTGCAGGTGGATTTAACAGCTATCGTTTATGGGAACGCAGACTTGCATTATTTGAGTCTCTGCAAAAGGATCCACAGGTTGGTAGAAAAAGATTACTTTTCTTTGTTGGATGCGCTTATTTACAGCTTGGTATGGCAAAAGATGCCTCTGACTGCGTAAAGTTACTTTTGAAATTTAATCAGGGACTTTGCAATCCTTTACCGGAAAAAGATGTTATCAGCAGATTTCGTCAGATAAAAGCTTATAGTTTTAAAGATATTACCATTTGTCAGACATTGGATTTGCCGGTAGATACTTTCTGTTGTTTAAGCAAAAAGCAAAAAGATGCAAAAAGATATGAGACAAAACGAGAAGCACAAATCGCTTTGGGACTTGCAAAATTTCAGAAAATGCAAAAACGCAGAAATCGTATTGCATATCTTATCACTTTAAAAACAAAGTCCTCAGAAATTTGCAAAGAGCTTGGTGTTTCGATTTCCACTTTAAAACGAGATCTGAAATATTTAGCAGCAAATGATGCAGTAGCCAGAATTTCGATTGCAAACAGAAGGCGCCCGATAAGTCCTGCGGTGCTCGTCCCTCCTACTGCTCCTTCGTCTACCTCATTCGCAGTAGTCATCCCTCACACTTCTATGCTATTGTGTGCGATGACTGATACAGATGACCTGCATGGTCTCCTACAAAGATTACCTGCAGTCATACCATATAGTATAAGAAAGAGGTTACTCCGAATCATTTGGTCTGCAAAGGAATTACCTAAGTCTACTTACAGAAAAGAGATGAAATTCCTAAGCAGCCATTTGAAATGTAGTCTCCCGAATTATATTTTGGCTGGAGTTCCGATCGGATTTGCAGGTCCACCCTAGAAGACCTTTACATACAGGTGAACAAAAATGAACCCTACGAATTTAATCTAAAAGCCCGCATATTCTTGATGTATTTTAATCACGTTTTGTTTTACCTATTTTACACTGGATGTCAAAAGGGCATCCCCTAACAGCAAAAAGAGGAGTTTCGAATTATGGAAAAAGTATCCGGAAAATTAAAAAATGTAATTTGGACACATCCGGAAAAAGGTGTGTGTATTGCCTGTTATCATGGAAAAAATGGTGATTTTACCGTAACAGGTTCTTATCTGCCTGCTGTAAAACGGGCAACTTATATATTTGATGGTGAATGGATCCATAGTCCAAAATATGGATTACAGTTTAAAGCAGCATCTTTCGAGGAACATATTGGTACGGATAAAGATTCTATCGCAGAATATCTGAGTTCCGGAAAGATTAAAGGTATTGGAAAAACCACAGCAAAAAAAATTGTGGATTATTTTGGTACAGAAACTCTGGATATTTTGGACCGTGATTTTATGCGAATCGTAGAAGTAAAAGGAATTTCCAAGAAAAAGGCAAATCATATCAGAGAATCCTATCTTGCTACCCGTGGTGCCAGACAGCTTATTATGGAATTTGGAAAGCATGGATTAGGAGCTTCTTATGCTTTACGTGCTTATGATATGTATGGTGCCTATGCAGAACAATATTTGCGGGAATCTCCTTATAAATTATGTGCAATCTCCGGTATTTCCTTCCAAATGGCAGATGCACTGGGTCCAAAAAGTGAGACTTATGAACGGAATCCGGAACGATTTGTTTATGCTGCAAATTTTGTACTTTCTGAAAATGAAAATGGCAAATGGAGTACTATCTGTGAGAATGAACCCGGTGGATCTACTGCTATGAAAATGGAAGATATGGAAAATGTATTGCTTTCCTTATTGAGACAATCTACTCTCACACTTTCGGAAATCCATACGCAATTACAGCATCTTATTGAAAATGGTGTATATATAGCGACTACAATCACAAATAACGACAGACGTACAGAAACTTTAATACAAAAAAAAGGAACGCATGAATTAGAGGCTAAGATTGCGGAAAGATTACATGCTTTATCCAGACCCTTACCTGTTTCCTATCAAAGAATTGAAAATGGCATTTCCCTGGCAGAAGAAGAACTTGGTATCACCTTATGTGAGGAACAAAAGGAAGCGGTAATAAAAGCTTTTACGAATGGACTATCTTTGATTGTTGGTCCTCCCGGTACCGGAAAAACCACAGAGATACAGGTAATATCTTATGTATTTAATTATCTTTATCCGAATAAAGATGAGATTTATGCAGCACCTTCCGGCAAAGCAGCTTCACGTATGCGGGAATCTACCGGTAAGATTGCCAGCACAGTATACAGTAAATTTCATTTGCCGGTACAGCAGATTCCTTTTCCTCAGCCGCCTGAATGTGTAGTCAGTGATGCATTGGTAGTAATCGATGAGGTATCCATGTTGGATATTGGATGTGCATGTCAGCTCTTCTCTTCTATTGATGAAAGTTGTATTGTTGTCCTTTGTGGTGATGATGAGCAGTTGCCTTCTGTTTCTGCCGGGGCGGTTTTACGTGATATGATCGAATCTACTGCTATTCCTGTTACCGTGTTGCGTAGAGTTTACAGACAGGCACAGGGTTCGACTCCTTATGAAAACGCAATGACTATTCGAAGGGGTAGTCACAATTTGACATTTGATGATGATTTCCAAATGTGTGAATGTGAAACCTTACAAGAATGTGAAGATGCTATTGTTACAGATTATCTACGTTATGCAGAGGAATATGGAGTTGACAATGTAATTGTGTTATCTCCTTTTAAGAAGAATAGTGCCGGAGTACATATTTTAAATAGAAGGATTCAGGATGTTATCAATCCACCCACCATAGAAAAAGCAGAATTTAAGCTTGGAGATTTATTATTACGGGAAGGGGATATTGTATTAAATCTGAAAAATACCACAAATATGGCAGGTGAACCCGTAGTAAATGGAGATATTGGTAAATTACTTTCCATTACAAAAGATGAGGATGGCTGTACAACGTTACGTGTGATATATCCTCATGATGATGGTGATATTTACATGACATATACCGAGAATGAGGTAAAATATCTGAAACTCGGATATGCATTTACGGTACACAAAGCACAGGGATCTCAGGCAAAAATCGTTTTAGTATGTACGCATATGTCACATTATGTTATGTTAAAGCGAAATGTATACTACACTGCTATTACCAGAGCAAAATTAAAAGTGGTTACCTATGGTCAGAAGAAAGCGGTCCGATTAGCAATAGATACCGTAGATACTGCAAGACGGCGTACCACATTAAAAGAGCAGCTTCAGAATGTATTTGGAATTCATACTACTATGGTGGATGAAAATGATGTGGAATGGATTTAAGAAAAAAGAGACCTCTATAATAGGGGTCTCTACTTGAATTGGGAAACTTGATTTGATATCTTCCGCAATATCCAGTCTCATGGAATCTCCATCAATAATAACGTCTAAGTCACTTTCTGCTGTTGCTTTTCCGTTGGCATAAGAACCGGCTATTCCTAATTTTATAGTGTGGTGGTACTTATCTTCGATTTGTTTCAGTATTTTAGAAATATAAGCAAACGTTAATTCTTGCGTGATGTACTTTTCTCCTTATCTTCCAATTTTATATCTTTTTGTTACAATATCCCATTGTTCCTTTGTCATAGTATGAGAAGATACAAAATTTTTGCAAATAACATCTATGGTATCCGCAACATCAAAATATTCCATATCTCCACTTCGGTCTAGTTCTTCCGCTTCTTCAATTGTATTTTTTAACAATTTAGGAATTTCAAAATCAATTTTATATTTATCATCTATCCAGCGAAATTGATTCAAATACATATGTTTGTCCTCTCAAAGTCTTATTATAATTATATATACTTCTTTTATATTATATGTCAAAAAAATCCGCAAATCTAGTTTGAAAACAAAAATATTATAAAAAATCTACCATGCAAAAAACACAGTAGATTTTCTTAATCATCTCTTTACAGTTCTGGATTTTCATAACTATCATTTTCTTTTTCTCTTAACACTTCCATACGATATCCAGATTTAATAAACTCCACAGTAAGCGCATGATCGTATCTATTTCCTAATTTTGTATAAATTTCTTCCATGTCTTCTTTGGTGAAATCAGTTCCCAAATAACGATTGATACATTCCCTGAGATTATCCTGATATGCCTTATTTGGTTTATCTTTTTGATAAGGTGTCGCATAACAAGCCGCTCTGGATAACCATTCCAATACTTTACATTTTATATCTAGTTCTGTTTTACAATCTTTTAACTTTTGAAAATTTTCCTTGGTAAAATCTTCAGCTCTTAATGTAATCATCTCTCTATCTCCTCTTTCTGTCTGTCATAAAAATGAGTCACGATATTATCGAATCCTTCTGTTTTTATTGGAAATGTAAATTTTTCTTTTGCTTCTTTAATGACTTCGGGCGGTACTGGATGAGGTCTATCCAAATTATCAATCAAACAATCTTCAACCTCTTTATAAGCTACGTGTGCGACCGTTTGATGAGGTATTCTATCAAACATAGCAAGAAAACTTCTTCTACCGGATTTCGTAACATTTGTGGCATCTGCAATTACATTCTGTCCATGCTTTAAAGCTCTTCGAATTTTATTTACCCAGATACCAAAGACCTCATCATTTCTACTCTGGTCTCCTACATCACCACAAAGTTCGCCTCGAATTTCATCCATAGAATAAACAACTGCATTCTTTTCTTTTGAAAGCTCTTCTGCAATGTGGCTCTTTCCGCTGCCAGGGAGACCTACCATTACATATAATATAGGTGTGTTATTTTCCATTTGTATCCTCTTTCATCTGTAAATTATCTAAATATATCTCTTGTGTCAAAATATATAGTAAATACTAATATCTATTACTATATGTCAAAAAAAATTGTAAAAATGGGGCAAAATGTAGTGCTAGACAGAAATAATTTTATCCGATATAATGATTAAGAATTCCAACCGCTATAACTATGTCCGAGGAATAAAAGAGGTAGAATATGAATTACGAATCAAATTATGGTGACACTTTTTTTGAAGATTTTGATAAGTTATGTCATGTTTATCAAACAGTGCCCTACTTTAAGGAGCGATTAAAGTTTTATTGGCAATTATTAGCGTGTACTATGCATAATTTGAGTGATGCAGATTTGCAAGCCAGTTTTCGTTTTTCTTGGACAGAAAATGAAGTTTTAATTCAGGAAAAGGGACAACTGGAAGTCGCTACTTTTTCTTTGGATGTGATTGAATCGGAATTTAATCATGGGAATAAAAGAAAATTTTATGAAGAATGGTATGAAGAAGTACTCTCCTGTTTATTAAGTCTGAGGAGTCAAAAAACAATAGATCCTGCTATTTCTTTAGATAACATTGTTTTTCAGACATATCTACCTGGTGCTGTGCCTGTCACTTTAATGGATTGTATTTATGAAAAAGAATGTTTTATTTATTTTAATATTTATGATACATCTGCTTATGTAACTCCAAATATCCAAGCTTATTTCGGAGTTTCCATGCAAAAAATGTTAGAGTTTGCCGGTAAGAATACAGCAAAACGATATCCCTTAGCAGCAAAGAAACTAGAGGATGTAGTATTTGAAAAAACATTACATGGATTATCTGATTTTATAAAACATTTGCCGGTATTATCTGTAACACACGATTCTTTTTGCTTAGAGATGATATATTATCCTGAATTTTTAATAGCTATCAAACACGACATCTATATGGTTCCCCTGACAGAAAAAGATATGTTATTATTAGATACTACTATGTTTTCAGAGCATAGTGTTTTAAAGTTGTGGGAAGATATATGTTGGTATCCACTTTTAACCCCATACAGATATGAAATTGCAAAAGAAAAACTTACGAAATTAAAAACCACTGTATGATTGGTACAGTGGTTTGTTATCATTATTCAAAAATATCATCATATAAAGTGCCTTCGTTTTTTCTTGCCTGTACATCATCCGCATAAATCCATGCAATCACTCCCATCACAACATTTACAATGATAAAGGAAAGTAAATTCGGCCGAATGGTAGTCATCGTGATAATACCAACAACATGGGAGAATTTAGGGAATTTCGCAGCAAGGACAGGCACAAAAGACCCCAAAAAGATGAAAATAAATAATCCTTTTATCTTCCAATGTTTCCAGAAAGATGCTAATCCTGCAAGTATCCATGCCGTAGACATTTCAGAAATACAATTCCAGATACCGGAAAAAACATCTGTGGTTTCTCCAATTGCAAGTCGTAATATATGGTAGGCCAAGTGTATAATCTCAAATGCGAAAAAATATACGATAATTTTGCCGGTAATGTTAAACATGTAATCTCTCATTGTAATTTTCATAATGTTTTCCTCCTAAATATAAAAATAAGATATACCTACTTATATATGTCTAAAAAAACCGTAAAACACAAGCAGTATTATAACTTTCTTTATAAAATATTGCAAGAAAAAAGGACTGTTATGATAGAGTAAACTTACTGTCAGTTGGAGAGTCGCAGAAGA
>ULWM01064059.1_pt1 | contig 11143 bp, 6 predicted proteins | sample 1960331 | NCBI WGS metagenome assembly ULWM01 (sample SAMEA4835812, study PRJEB28245) | human gut metagenome | biome: gut microbiome; material: fecal sample | place: Denmark | collected 2008 | reverse complement strand
CCGCCGTGTCGGCGAGAAACTCCAGCTCGTCGAGATATTCTTTTGTCTTGGCCTCGTCCTGGTCTTTGGTTATGAGTCCCACAAGCACTGCGGTCTCGGTCTTTACTTCAGATAATACAAATTCTTTCATTCGGAATATTCGTTTTAGGGATTGGTGCGGGCCGCACCGGGATGTGTCGCGACATTCCTGCGGCTGCAATGTGCGATAAATCGTACAAAGATAATATAATTTGGGGTAAGTGCAAAGGTTTTGCGGCTAATTTGTGACAGTGTGGCATTTACGGCGGCAACGGGGCGATGGATTGTAGTTTGAAGAATGGACAGAGGTCGGGAAATGTTAAAATACGGCTTGCGTAAACGGCCTGAAAATCTTCCGGTTTTCTGATTTCTGTTTTTCTGTATCTGTGTGCGTATTATGACGATATGCGGCAATGTGCTGACAGTCAGAGTGTTCCGGCTTGTTGTCGTGACGGGCAGTGCATTTCCGTTTTGCCGTATGAGCCGTTTCGCACTGCCGAATGGCCTGTTCTGTGATATGAGAGAGGCTTTGCGGTGTCTCGGGATGGCCTCTTCCGCATCTTCTGGATGAAGGTTGCGGTGGCGAAACGGCCTTTTCCGTGACGCGGACATGCCATTGCGGCGGTGTCATCACCGCCTTTCACCGTACAGAACGTGTGGTGAGCGTGTGTTAAAAAAGTGCGGAGTTTTCGTTAATAAAAGTTTATCTGGCAAGGTTATGCGTTTTTTGGCATGGTGGATGAGTGCGCTTCCCAGACGTATGGCGTACATATAAGCAATGAGAGCTGTCCCGGCACGGGACAGCTCTCATTTGTGGCGGTGTGCCGCGTAAAGGCCATGTGTTTATCTGACAATGACTTTTGTCACTGCTCCGGCGGCTTTTACAATATAGAGTCCGCATGGCAGACTTATTTCGTTCGAGCCGGCTTTGCCGTCTGTCCCGGCTACTGCCGTGCCTGCCGTATTGTAGACGCTTATTTCCGCCGCGTTGTCCAGCGTCACGACGATGCGTCCTTCACCTCCGCTCACGCTCACTTTACCACTGCCGGCCACGGCGTCTATGCCGTTGGTTGTGCGGTCTACGAATATCTCGTTGGACAGGTTTGAGTCAATGTTGCTTTCCGGACCGTTGGTTGTTGCCTGCACAAGGTATGACTACTCATCATTGCCACGGTCAGGTGTGGGCACGAAGAATGATGTGCCGGAGAACACTACATCGCACGAGTGCATTCGGCTGAAAATGTCGCCTGCGCTCATCTCCTGACTGATGTTTATGCCGTCTATCCATACGGTGCCCTGTCCGGTGTAGCCGGTGTTGTTCTCATCGCTGTATGCTATGGCTATGTAGTAGTTTTTATAAGCGTCGAATGTGAATGTGTATTCCTGCATGATGTCCGTGACCTGGCTTTGCTGCCATTCAACGTTGGTATCTTGATTGTCGGCATCGACGCAAGCCACGCCTATCAGAGTCGCCTCAGAGCAATCGGCGTCACGCATTGCTGTGATTCTCACGGTTACTTTTCCGGGAGCCGATTCCGATCGAGTCATGTATATGGGTGAGTAAAGCATTGAGTATGCACCCAGTGGAGCATAGTAGTTGCGCAGTCCTATCATGCCGTCGGCTCTCATCGTTGTGACACCCTGCCAGTCGGGATAGACAGTGCAGTCGTTCAGTGTCTGTGAGAGGTTGTTGTAAAGCGGATTGTCGGTGGTGCCGTCCGTGATCTTGCCGAATGTCTCGTTCTCCACTTCGAGGATGCCGTTTTGTGTGACAGGGTGGTAGGAGTATGTGTAGAGGGTGTACCATGCTGCGTTCTCGGCCTCGCTCCAGTTGGCTCTGAAACCTTCATCGGTCACTTCTGATGCCTCCATGGCCGTCGGTGTACCGACGCTTTCCGAAGGTTCTTTTACGATGCACTGTTGTGACTCTTTTGATATGAGTGTGCCGTCTGTAGCCTGCACAGAGAAGAAGTAAATGTGCCCGGGCTCAAGTCCGCTCACATCGTATTCTGTGCTTTCCACGGCTTTGTCGGTGAATACATAGGTCTTTGTGTTGTCCTGTCCGTAGCTGAACACATCAAGCAGATAGCCTGTCGCTCCTATCACGGCACCCCAGTTGGCGGTGAATCCGGTTGCCGACATGTTTGTGGCACTGACGTTTTCTGGTGCGTTTATGGTGACTGGCTTTTCTTCCTCCTCGGTCTGAGTCACGATGATGTCGTCGATGTAGACTGGAGCCGTGCCGTAGAACTGTATCATGGATTGTGGCATTCCGTCGGTAAGCGGTATTTCCACGTATTCCCATTCGGTTGTTGCATCGACATAGCCGCCTCCGATAATCGTTGAGCTGTTGCCTGCCGCGATATAGAACCGGCATGGTTCTGTCTCGGCGCGGAACGTCACGGTTACGGTGAAGTCGCCCCCATTGTCAGAGAGGTCAAGCACGGGGGTTGCGAGAAGGGAAGTCTGCCCGTCGGCCAGATAGCAGCTGCCTCCTGCCTGGAAAATGTTGATTCCGGCCCAACCGTAGGTCTGCACATAGTCCTGATAGATAACTCCGTCGCTGCCGACAATGTTGGTGTTGAGGTCGGGAGCGCCGTCCGCTCCCGATGTCATCTTGTTGAAGTTTTCGCTTATTACGGTCACGATGTTGGCTTTTGCGACTCTGGCCTCAGAGCGTGCGGCCTGCGGCTGCGTGTTGATGCGCCCCAAGGCGTGGGCTCCGGTAAGACGTTTCAGAGGAGTGCCGTCTGTGGCAGCGGGTATGGCTTTGCGCGCTGTGTTGCGCTTTGTCCACACTCCGTTGTCGGCTGATGCTGTGAGTGCCCATGCGCACAGTGCGAGGGCAAGAGTATTTCTTGTTAAACTGTTCATGTATGTTTCTTATTTTATGATTATTTTGTCTGTTGATGTTTTCTCGGAAGTTTCTGTCTTCACAATGTAGAGCCCTGCTGATTTCACGGTGAAGGATGCCTCTGTTCTTGCCTTTACGTATGCAGGAGTTGTGATGGCCTCTCCCGATGCGCTATAGACAGATACCACGCAGTCTGAGGATGACTTGACGATAATGGAGTGGCCGTTTGCGCATACCGTTGCGGCTTCACTGCCGGCGGGTCCGTTTATCGCTGTTGTTGTGGTGGTTACGGTGGTCTCGCTTATACGCGACTCGTTGTTTCCTTCATAAAGGCATGCAATGCCGTAAGTATGACTTCCTGCGCTTACTCCATGGTCTATGAAAATACCTGAAGAAGTGAAACCTATCAGTTCGTTGTCGCGGTAGACATTGAAACCAAGCGGGTATGTGACGTCTGAGATTGGATCGAATGTCGGATTGAACACAGGCTCTTCTCCTGGAAGGAAGTCTCCTGTATCATATGTGCGTGGTTGGAGCTCACAGCGCAGGAATATGTTGGAGTCGAGCATGTCGCTGTGCCATGTACCGTCAATGCGTACCAGATTGCCAAGGCCCGGATCGGATGTTGTGGCGTCGCATACCACAGCCACGCTTCCGATGCGGCTTTCGGCGGCAAAGCCTATGTAGTAGTCGTAACCCGGTTCTATTGTTACGGGAGTACGCAGTTTGAGGGTACGCCATGTTCCGGATCCATATTCAGACGCGTCGCGCTCGCTTATCACTTCGGGCTCTCCGCTTTCAACGGCTCTGTAGACGCGCAGTTTGTAGCTCACTTCGCTCTGTGCGGTGAACGGGAAGAAGGAGATTTCATTTATTGTATAACCGGTGTATGCTCTCAAATCGCTGGCTCTGAATTGTTGGGCTACTTCAAGTTCGCTGCCGTTGAGTACGGTAATGGCTGCGTTTTCGGAAGCTGAGGCAAGATCTGGATTCATGCGTGTAAGCATGGTGTTGAGTTTCCATGTAAGTGTAACGTCTTGCCCGTCTGTAAGTGAGGATACTGATGCGATCTTGTTTTCAGGTACTCTCACCATACTAGTGGCAAATGGTGAATACAGACCATTGTTGTAGCGTACATCCACTTTGTATGTGGCAACTGTGGATGTGAGTCCGCGGTCTACATACTCCATGTCTTTTGTCTCGGCGATGAGCTCTTCGTCTCTGAATATGCGATAGGTGTCGACATCTCCGCTTTCCGGAGCGTCCCAGCGGAGCGAGACGATACCGCGTTGTGCCGTGACGGTGAGGTTTCTCACCGTTGCAGGAGCTTCGCCCTTAACGAATTCGAACGATGCAGTGGTTCCGTCAGATCGGATGTCGTTCAATGAAAAGTATGAATATTTGCCGTCGTTGGAATGGGTGGAAGGTAATGTCGCATCAGAAAACTCCGTGATACCTGCCTCTCCGGGGAACGGAGCTCCGGCGCTGTTTATGTCGCCATAGGATGCGGGCGTTGTCCCCGGTTCTGTTCCGGCGGATGCGCATACGGTGTAGACGCTTTGCTTGCTGTCAACGTTAATGGAGTTAATGTTGACGTTAGAGCGCAGTCTTTGTTCATCGACATGATATACCACAAGACCGTGTCCTGGAAGTGCACGGTCGAAGCCTTCCTGAGTCCTGTTTTCAAGCACGAAATAATCACCTTCGCGCGATGTCTGTGCGATGTAACCCACAGGGGATGACGATGCGGAAGGAATATCTGTTACAGTCTGACTTTCAGTCAGGTATTGTGGGGTGACCCATCCGAACTGCATTTTCTGCCACATGTTGATGTGGGATGGTGAGTCACCTGGCTGCAACGATTCGTTCCAGATTCCTCCGGCCATAAGGTCCCATACACCAGTGCCTTCAAATTCGCCGCCACTCTGTTCGTAATCGGAGTCGTAAAAGTCCGGTGCTCCCAGATTGTGGCCGAACTCGTGACAGAACACTCCTACTGTCATTTTCTGCGTCGGTGACGAAATGCCTAGTAGTTCCGGCTGTATGGTGTATGTGTTGACACGTATTCCTCCTGCATAGATCTCAGAGAGGAGTCCCCCGCTATGTGACCAGATGTCACTTGAACTTCCTGTGACTTCGGCTCCGGTGCCTTGATGTATGATGGACAGACCGTCTAGCACTCCGTCACCGTTGTTGTCGAATTGTGTGAAGTCTATGTCGTCACCTATGGCATTAAGGGCATCGGATATAAGACGCGTCATGTCTTCAGTGCTGTACATGTATTTATTGGATGGGAGCTGAATCCACCCGACTACGGTGGTCTCTATGTCAAGCTGTCCGTATGAATTTTGGAGGAAGAAATCACGGAAACTGCCCGTTCCTTCGTAATTCTCTGCATTCATCATCTGCTCGAATTCCGATGCCGGTATGACGGGTTCTGTGTCGGCAAAGTTTACAAGAAGCATGAGCAACTTGCGTTTTCCGGTTGTGGGAAATGTGCTGCCGGTGGATAGTGTCGGATCGCCTACTGTCAATTCAGCGGTGCCTAAGTCGTTGTGACGGAGCAAGCGCATCTTACTTTTTGCCGCAGTATCGTTGCCATGGTAAGGAAGTGAGGAGGCTTTGATGCTTTTACCGTCCTGTTCTGCATACATGATAAATCCGTTGTCAGCGCGTTTCAGCAAATAGCCCTCTGGAGTTTCCATCCAGTGTCTGTGTTCATCGCCTTTAAGTCTGTATTTAACTATTGTGCCATCAGGCTGCTTATAAGAAATTTCTCCCGGATATGCCGGTACTGAATGTACCGGCATCCAGAAGAAATTAAGCAGGCAGATGACTAGCGATAATCTTATTAGCCTGTTCATCTGATGCTTGTTGAAATATTATTATTTTATTGCTTTTTCTATTGCAGTGTTTATTTTGTCACTTTTATTGACTGATCGTCGGCGGATATGACATAAATACCTTTGGTCCATGCGCCGGCAGGAATAATCATCTCGCTGTCCCCGGCTTTCTTCTCGAATACTGCAGAGCCATTTGAAGAGTAAACGCGTACGTTGCTTCCTGGTTTTAGACCGGATACCTTGAAGTTATCACCGTCTATTGTTGCGTAAACCTTTACATTCTGGTTATCATTCTCGGTGCCGTTGATACCGTCAGTGCTCATCTCACCATATACAACCCAAGGCATGACACCGAAACTATAGCCTGTAAGTTCTTTTGAGAACTCGTCGGCACGGCAATATTCTTTGAGATTACCGTTTTTCTCGAAATCACTTCCTGGTATCGCTTTTTCCGGTTTAACCCATAGTGTGGTCTGCCCGTTGTCGTGTATACGGGTGTCAGCTCCAAAGTATGAGCGTGAGAGATATCCTGGATCGTAAGGAACTATTGTGAGGGAGTCGAACTCAAGTGCGATGTAGAACGGGCCATTTACAACTACTGGTTCTGAAGCATCATCAAATTTTATACTCTGGCGCACTGAGTGAAAATCATCTTTAATCATGTTGCTTATCAAGTCAGTCTTGCTGTATACAGGATTTGCAATATCAGGTTTGCCGTCTTTCTCGGGATAGATTACAACAGTGAGTTGCTTTTCTTTGTCGAAGTTGCCTACTCCTAAGGTCTGATCGAACAGATAATAATTATGTGTGAAGAAATTTATGGAAGTAAGCTCCATACCGCAGTTTTGCGGAACATCGAATCGTTCTGCAAATGCCCGGTAGTATGGATTCACACCCACTACATAATCCATAAATGTCTCATAGGTATATACGTCTTCTACAGTACCGTCTTCGCGGAATGCAGGAGCATTGTCTTGTTGGTAAATTTTGTCCGTATACTCATTAGTCGTCTGTACACAATCTGTTTCGCCAGGAACGGCAAATTCAGGATTGAACTTTCTTGATATTTCTTTTGTTCCACCTTCATTCTTCGCTTCCAATGTAACTGTGTAGCTTGCAGCCTCCTTGAATGTAATGGTCGGGTTGACAGCAGTTGCGTCAGATATTGTAGCATCTCCGCCTGTAACAGTCCATAAGAAACTGTCTGCATCATCCGTTGCGTTTATCATCTGTATCGTCTGTCCTTGGAACAGTTTAGGCCCGCCTGTGAACTGAGAGTAAAGAGCGTTGCCGAACTTGAAGTCAGTTTCCGGAGCGAATATTTCATCCGTTTTGCTCAGTCTGAAATTGTCTACACAAATAAGACCGTCACCGGTTTCTTTGGATTGAGCCCAGAATGCGAAACAGTATTCGCCTGTTGTTTCCGGTGTGAATTTATATTCGTAGCGTGTCCATTCGTTTATTGTGCCTGTGTATTCAAGCAGAACAGTTTCCTGCATGTCGTAAGCCTGATCCTGACCGACTGTAAACTTGAATGATGGCTCAGAAGTGTTTCCGGGCATGCAAAGATAGAATGACACGGTGTATTCCTGTCCAGCTTCCATTTCGAGCAGCGGTGTGTATGCAATGTCACGGCGGTTGTTTATTGATGAACTTGTGGTCACCATATAATATTCACCTGATATTGCAGGCAGGTTTGGTGAGTTTGCTGTTAAGAATGGGTTTTCACCGCTTGAAAACCAGCCGTTAGGCAAGAAGTCAACTCCATTGTAATGTGTTTCGTCATCAAAGTTTTCAGCGTAAGGGATTGATGCGGTCCATTCTACAACCGGAGGCTCCGGGGTTTCTTCTGCCGTTATAGAGAAGTCATCAACCAATATAATTCCAGAGCCTGTTATCGGAGCCGTTGCATGTAGTGCTATGCTGTATTCTCCGTCTGTTTCAGGAGTGAAAGTTGCTTCCACAAGAGTCCAGTCTGTGAATGTTATATATTGGGTTTCTGAAATTATGGTAGTCTGTGCATCGGCTGTCTGTGCCGTTCCTGCCGTAATTTCAAATGAAGGCTGGCGTCCTGTGTTGTAGCTGGTCGCATACATATAAAATGAAACAGTGTATTCCTTTCCTCCCTGCATTGCCATCAGAGGAGTGTAAAGGAAGTCATTTCTGTGATTTATTGTGTTTGCTTCACTTGACACATAGTAGTCTCCAGAGTACGGTTTCAGTCCGTTGTCATAGAATTCGGTCTTTACGAAGCCTTTCTCTCCTTCGTTTCCAGAGCATCCGAGCCATCCGTCAGGCAGATCTCCGCCGAGTGTGTAATGTGTCTCATCGTCGAAAGTCTCAGTGAACGGGATTGTTGCCTGATAACCTTGAGCCATTGAATACAATGCCCCTCCCCATAACGATATTGCCGCTACGGCAATCTTTGTGAGTAGTAAGTATTTTCTCATAATTAAATGTTAAATAATATAAAATGTATAGTGATTATAATTAATTTTGTCGTTGATATATATATAGTCTGACTTTATGCGTTTGTATGTAGCAATGTCAGGAATCTGAGTACAAAATAATAAAATGCTATAAAATATGCAAATTTATATCTCAAAATACCAATATTTCCATATGTGATCTTCATAATGATGTTTTGAGGTTTATAATAATTGTTATATATAATCTGTGATTGTATTTTCTAAGTGATTGGAAACTTAGTGTAAAAGTCTATTTGAATTGATATAGTTTTAACATACATTCTTTGCGATACACATTATTTATATTGTATAATGAGGGACGGTCACAGTATTTGAAGAAATATTTTCTTTTGTTTGACAGCAAAAGATATTTTTTCTATCTTTGTGTTTGTTTCATCATTGCTATGCCGGATATGTACATATTGTGTCACCTTTAATAATACAGAACATGTGACGGTTTGTGATGATGTGAGATTCAGAATGACTGAAAACTAAATACATTATGAGAAGACTTTTTTTTGTTTTATTAGTATGTACCGTTCTTCCATGTATGGCGGCATCGGTTACGACGGCAGATTATAATGTCGTACCGCTTCCGAACAGCGTGACAATGACCGGTAACGAACCGTTTGAACTGACCCAGTCAGCAACTATTAGCTATCCTGAAGGAAATGTTGACATGGAACGTAATGCACGTTTTCTCGCAAAGTATGTGGCTGATGCCACAGAAATGACTCTCAACGTAATGCCCGGAAAGGCGAAGAAGGGCATGCGTCTCGTGCTCGACAAGAAGGTGAAGGGCGACGAGGCCTACACCATTGTGGTGGATAAGAAGGGCATCACCATAGCCGGAAGCACTCCGCGCGGTGTGTTCTACGGTGTGCAGACTCTGCGCAAGTCGTTGCCTGTCGGCAATGCCACAAGAATACTCATGCCGGCGGTGGAGATAAAGGACTGCCCGCGCTTCGGTCATCGCGGTATGATGCTCGACTGTTCGCGCCATTTTTTCCCGTTGAGTTTTGTGAAACGCTATATCGATCTGCTCGCGCTGCACAACATGAATGTGTTCCACTGGCATCTGAGCGATGACCAGGGCTGGCGCATAGAGATAAAGAAATATCCGCTTCTGACAACCATCGGCTCGAAGCGCACCGGAACGGTGATAGGCTTCAACACAATGCTTGATGACAGCATTGCTTACGGCGGCTTCTACACACAGGACGAAGCACGGGAAATAGTGGAATATGCACGTCAGAGATATATCACTGTCGTGCCGGAAATTGACATGCCGGGACATATGGTGGCTGCACTCACCGCTTATCCCGACCTCGGTTGTACCGGCGGACCTTATCAGGTGGGCCATCGCTGGGGAATATACAACGATGTGCTGTGTCTGGGTAACGAGAAAGTGTATGAGTTCTGTGAGGGAGTGCTTGATGAGATAATGCAGATATTCCCGTCTAAACTAATCCACATAGGAGGCGACGAGTCGCCTACAGTGAGATGGACAAACTGTCCGAAATGCCAGAAAGTGGCAACAGAGCACAACCTGAAGCCTGAAACAATACAGGGATACTTTACTTCTCGCATCGAGAAATTCGTGAACAGCCGCGGTCGCAGCATCATCGGATGGGACGAGATACTGGCCGGAAACATCGACCAAAGTGCCACCATCATGAGCTGGCGTAACACCGAATACGGACGTAAGGCAGCCGAGGCAGGCCACGATGTCATCATGTCGCCTACATCGCACTGCTACTTCGACTACAATCAGGCCGATGAGAAGAACGCCAAGTATGAGCCTACGCTGTGTGGAGGATATCTGCCTGTGGAGAAGGTTTATTCGTTTGAACCTTACGCCGAAGGCATCTCCGATGAGGCAAAGAAACACATTCTGGGTGTGCAGGCCAACTTGTGGACTGAATACATACAGTATCCGAATCAGGCGGAATATCAGGTGTTGCCGCGTATGGCAGCTCTTTGCGAGGTGCAGTGGACTGCCGGTAAGAAGGATTATAAGGCATTCGTGGAGCGTCTTACACGTCTGCTCAATCTGTATGATGCTTACAATCTGAACTATGCACGCCATCTGTGGCCGGACCGTATCGTATCGCCGTGGGCTGACAATTGATAGAAAATAATATAAAACATAAATAACTGACATGAGAGTAATTATAGAACCAGATTATGAGCAGCTGTCAAGATGGGCTGCCGAACATGTAGTGGAACGCATCAATGCATTCAATCCCACGCCCGAACGCAAGTTTGTGCTCGGACTTCCCACCGGATCGTCGCCAAAAGGCATGTATGCCGTACTTGTGAAGGCTTACAAGGAAGGACGCGTTTCGTTCAAGAATGTCATAACATTCAATATGGATGAGTATGTAGGACTGCCTGAAAGCCATCCCGAGAGCTATCATTCGTTCATGGCAACTAACCTGTTCAATCATATTGATTGTCCGAAAGAGAACATCCATATACTCAACGGCAACGCCGAGGATCTGGAGGCAGAGTGCCGCCATTATGAGGAGATGATAGCCGAGGCAGGAGGTATCGACCTGTTCATCGGTGGCATTGGACCTGACGGTCACATAGCTTTCAACGAACCGGGCAGCTCGCTTGTTTCGCGCACAAGAGTCAAGACACTTACCACCGACACCATTGTCGCCAACTCGCGTTTCTTTGACAACGACATCAACAAGGTGCCGCGCCTTGCCCTGACAGTGGGTGTGGGCACGGTGATGGATGCGCGCGAAGTGATGATACTCGTCAACGGACATGGCAAGACACGTGCCCTGCAGGCCGCAGTGGAAGGTCCTGTCACACAGATGTGGACCATAAGTGCCCTGCAGATGCACCCTCATGGCATCATAGTGTGTGATGAGGCTGCGACAGATGAATTGAAAGTAGGCACTTACCGCTACTTCAAGGACATAGAGAAAAACAATCTTTAAGCATCG
>ULWM01042656.1_pt1 | contig 11178 bp, 9 predicted proteins | sample 1960331 | NCBI WGS metagenome assembly ULWM01 (sample SAMEA4835812, study PRJEB28245) | human gut metagenome | biome: gut microbiome; material: fecal sample | place: Denmark | collected 2008 | reverse complement strand
CGTGCTCGTGCTGTGCAGCGAGCCGATAGACACAAACTGCACGGTGCGTTGTTATCCGATTGGAATGATTACCATGGTAGACCAGAATTATCTGGACGAAAAAATTATCGCGGTGCCTTTCGGCGACCCTACTTACAGCAGCTACAAATCCATATACGAGCTGCCCAGCCACAAGGCGGATGAAATGATGCACTTTTTCACCGTCTACAAATCCCTCGAGGGAAAGAACACGGCGGTCAACAAAATCTGCGACGCCGACGAGGCAAAACAAAAAATTGCCGATTACCTCGAATTTTACGAGAAAGTTCACAAACAGGCTTGAAGTGTTTTGTTTTTGAATTTATATGTCTTCCTTGGAAAGTCCCCGTATCGCCTATATCGGCGGTGCGGGGATTTTTCCGTTTGACAAAAAATGAAAAACCGTTTACAATTTTCCCGCGGGAGAGTATAATAAAGGCGATGAAAACTGCGGTTGTCGGCGGCGGCGCGTCCGGTATGGTTTTTGCAATAGAATGCGCGAGAAGAGGCGGCGAGGTCACCTTGTACGAAAGACACGGTCGCGTGGGAAAAAAGCTGTGCGCGACAGGAGGCGGCAGATGCAATCTTTTGAACGCGGAGCTTTCCTTTTCCGTATACAACGACGCGCGTTTCGCGGAAAAAATTTTCACGCTTGTGCCCAAAAGCCGCATCGAAAGCTTTCTCAAAAGCACGGGCTTGTTTCTTACCGAGCCTGACGAGAGAGGGAGGATTTATCCCGTAACGGAAACGGCGTCCACGGTGGTGGACTGCCTGCGCTTCGCTCTTTTGCGCGAGGGTGTGAAAAGCCGCTTCGCCGCCGTAGAAAGAATAGAAAAAACAAGAGGGAAATTTACCGTCGTTTGCTCCGACGGCGACGGCGGGGAGTTCGACAAGGTCGTTTTAGCCTGCGGAAGCGGTTCTCAGACCGAAAACCCCCGTCTCGACAGATTTGTCGACGGCAAATATCTGACGCGCACGGAGCCTTCTCTGACGCCTCTGAAGGTGGACAATCCGTTGAAGGGCATAGGAGGAGTCCGCGTCAAGGCAAGGGGGACGTTGCTGTCGGGAAGCAGGCGGCTTGGCGTGCAGGAGGGAGAAATTCAGTTCAGGGATTTCGGTTTAAGCGGCATTATGATGTTCGATTTGTCCGCGTTGATAGCGCGCGAACGCGTTGCGGGCATTTCCGAAAAATATGATTTGGAAGTGGATTTTCTGCCGTTTTTGGATTTTTGCCGCCTTAACGAGGAATTGGAATACCGTTTAAGCTGCGGCGCAGGCAGGGACGGAGTTTTTCGCGGACTTTTGCAAGGCAAGCTTGCCGACCAAATAGCGCGCCGCGCGCGCTGTTTCACCGCCGCGGAGCTTGCACGCTCCGCAAAAAAACATATTTTTTCCAATGCCGTCACCATGTCTTACGAGATGTCTCAGGTCACGTGCGGCGGCGTAGACGTAAATTGTCTCGACGAGGGACTTGCGCTTCCCGACGGGACGGTTGTTGTGGGCGAGGCTCTCAACATGGACGGATTGTGCGGCGGCTACAATCTGGCTTTTGCCTTTGCGTCGGCGCTTGCGGCTGCCGACAGGATTTGAAAATATTTCTCACAGAGGTATACATAAATGAAAATGGATGCGATTATCAAGCCGGCGCCTCAAAAGGGTCTGGAGCTGGTTCGCAAGGACGTGCCTGTGCTGAGCGACGGCGACGCTCTTGTGAAGATTCACAAAACCGCGATTTGCGGCACGGACGTGCATATTTACAATTGGGACGAGTGGTCGCAGAACACAATCAAACCGCCCATGACAATCGGGCACGAATTTGTGGGAGAGATTGTGGAAATGAAGGGGGCGCACAACAAGGCTTTCAAGGTCGGCGATTTGGTCAGCGCCGAAGGGCACGTCGTATGCGGCTCCTGCCGCAACTGCCGCGCCGGACGCAGACATCTTTGTCCCAACACAATGGGCATAGGCGTCAACCGCGACGGAATTTTTGCCGAATATGCGTCAATTCCTATAAGCAACCTGTGGCTTTGCGACAAATCAATCGACGAAAGAATGTACGCAATCTTCGACCCTTACGGCAACGCCACTCATACCGCGCTGTCCTATGACCTCGTAGGCGAGGACGTGCTGATAACGGGCGCCGGCCCTATCGGAATCATGGCGGCGGCAATCTGCAAGCACGTCGGAGCAAAGAACGTCGTTTTGACCGACATTTCCGATTACAGACTCGAGCTTGCGAAAAAGGTCGTGCCGGGAGTGGTGACGGTCAACACCAAAACCGTCGATTTGAAGCAGGTACAGCGCGAGCTGGACATGACGGAGGGCTTTGACGTAGGCTATGAAATGAGCGGAAGCGGCATTGCTTTCAATCAGATGCTGGACAATATGATTACGGGCGGCAAAATCGCTCTGCTTGGCCTTTTGTCGAACTCCGTTCAGATAGATTGGAACAAGGTTATTTTCGGCAGTATGCAAATCAAGGGCATTTACGGCAGGGAAATGTTTGAAACCTGGCACAAAATGACCGCCATGCTCAAAAGCGGACTTGATATTTCGAGGATAATAACGGACGAATTCGATTATCACGATTTTGAAAAGGGCTTTGAAAAGATGAACGGCGGCAAAAGCGGCAAGATTATACTGAATTGGGCTTAAAAGGGGAAATAAAAATGATTGACAGACAAAGATACCAAAAAATTCTGGACGAAATAAAAGATGCGGGACTGTGGAAGGAGGAGCGCGTAATTACGACGCAGCAAAGCGCGTTAATCGACACCACAAAGGCTAAGGGAGTGCTCAATTTCTGCGCCAACAATTACCTCGGGCTTGCCAACAACCCCGAGCTGATGAAAGCGGCGCGCGACTCTTACGGGAAATACGGCTACGGTATGTCAAGCGTGCGTTTTATCTGCGGCACGCAGACGGTGCACAAGGAGTTGGAGCACGCGTTGTCCGAATTTCTCGGCACGGAGGACACAATCCTTTACAGCAGCTGTTTCGACGCAAACGGCGGTCTGTTTGAAACCATAACGACGGAAAAAGACGCGATTATTTCCGACGCGCTTAACCACGCGAGCATCATCGACGGAGTGCGTCTTGCCAAGGCGAAGAAATACCGTTACGCCAACAACGACATGGCAGACCTTGAAGCGCAGCTTAAAAAAGCCGACGCGGAAGGCGCGGAGCAGAAAGTCATCGTCACCGACGGTGTGTTTTCCATGGACGGCATAATTGCCGACTTGCAGGGAATCTGCTCTCTAGCGGAAAAATACAATGCCATTGTCGTTGTGGACGACAGCCACGCTACCGGATTTGTGGGCGCAAAGGGACGCGGCACGCACGAATATTGCGGCGTCGAGGGACGCGTTGACATAATCACGGGCACGTTCGGAAAGGCTCTTGGCGGCGCGAGCGGCGGTTTTACAAGCGGCAGAAGAGAAATAATCGACCTTTTGAGACAGCGCAGCCGTCCTTATCTGTTTTCCAATACCGTGGCGCCCGCGATTTGCGCCACGACGCTCAAAGTTATCGAAATGCTCACGCGCGACACGTCTCTGCGCGACAAGGTTATGGAAAACGCGGCGTATTTTCGCAGCGAAATGAGCAAGAGGGGCTTTGAGCTTGCGGGCAAGGATCACGCCATCATACCCGTTATGCTTTACGACGCGGTGCTCAGTCAGAAGGTTGCGGAAAGAATGCTGCAAAAGGGTATTTACGTCATAGGCTTCTACTATCCCGTCGTGCCAAAAGACAAGGCGCGTATAAGAACTCAGATGTCCGCCGCCCACAGCAAAGCGGACATAGACAAATGCGTAAAGGCGTTTGCCGACGTGAGAGAGGAATTGAAATTTTAACAACCACGAACAAGCGAAAACGGAGCCGCGCGGCTCCGTTTTTTTTTGCAATTTTTTTTATTTTATCCGTTGAGCTTGCCTCCGCAAAAGCTTTCTAAGACTTGCCGAAACAAGCTTGCCGCCGTCCTGTCGCAGCCGTTGAATTAAATTCTTCCTTTTTTCCTGCGAATGAAACTTACAAAGAATACAGCTCCGAAATGTTTTTTGCGATTTTCCTGATTTCCGAAACAAGCTTTGCGGGACGCAGCACCTTGACGTTGGAACCGAAGCCCATAATTTTGCTCACGAGCATTTTGTCGTAGGGGAAGCTTCCGAAGCCCCAATAGCCGTTGCCGTCCTTGCTTTTTACCACGTTTTCGACGCCCAGCCACTCTTCCACCTCGGCAAGGACGCTTGGCTTGAACGCAATGGTGACGTCCGTTCTCGGCGACTTTCTTTCGTTGAAATCGGCGAGCCTACCGTCAAAGGGGCGGGGCGAAAATTTTTCCTGCGTTTTCGTACAGCCGAAAATGCGGTTGAGCTTGAAAAATCTGAAATCCTCTCTGAGCCTGCAAAAGGCGTAGACGTACCACTGCCCGTCTCTCAAATAGAGACACAGAGGCTCAATCCTGCGTTTTCCGATATTGCCCTCCGCCGCGTGATAATCTATGTCGAGAACGAGATTTTTTTTGAGCGCGTCCTTTACCGTTTGCAGCTTTCCGAGCAGGCTTTTGTTGTCGGAGTTGAAAACAACAAGCTTGTCCGACGCGAGAAAAAAGTCGTCGGAAACTGATTTGGAAAGGCTTTTGAGTTTTTCTTCGAGTTTTTGCGCCATTTTGTCTCCCGAAAAGCCTTTGACCGATTCAATCAGACGCTCGTATTCTCCCGCCGTGAAATAAGCCGCTTCCAGACGGAAGCTGTCCATAATTTCAAAGCCGCCGTGCCTGCCCGACACGGAAACGATGGGAATGCCCGCTTCGCCGAGCGCGTCTATATATCTGTTGATTGTGCGCGGCGAAAGCTCGTATTTGGCGGCAAGCTCCGTCGCCGAGGCCCGCTTCTGATTGAGCAATGTCATTAAAATACCGAACAAAACGCCGTTTTGCATAAAACTTTCCCCTTGACCATAAAATAGAACGTATTTTTCAGAAGAAATTATAAAACTATGACAGACAGTTGTCAAGTTTTGTTTTGTATAATTCAAGAAAAACCACTCCAAAGAGGTTATTACGATGAAAAACATAAGTCTTAAAAAAATTGCGGACAAGCTGTTCGACGACAGCATACCGGACAGATTCATTGACTTTCTTGTGGCGGAAATGACAAGCTGCGGCCGTCTTATCGCCGCCCCGTCCGAAAGGACGACGTGGGCTGCGCGGACAGAATTTTCGTCTGCCGAATGAATATACTATATATATGAAAATCGTTTTTACCGGCGGGGGAACCGCAGGACACGTAGTGCCCAACATAGCTTTGATAGAGGAGCTGAAAAACAAGCATACACTGTTTTACATCGGCGCGGACGGGCTGGAAAAGCAGCTTTTGAAGCCTTATATAGAGGACAAAACGCTGAGTTTTTTTGCCATAGAGGCGCACAAGCTGGTGCGCAGCATGACGCCGAAAAATCTGCTGCTGCCGTTTAAGCTTATCAAGAGTGTTTCTCAGGCAAAAAAGCTGCTTAAAGAAATAAAACCCGACTTGGTGTTTTCAAAGGGCGGTTACGTGGCGCTTCCCGTGGTGATTGCCGCCAAAGGGCTTAAAATCCGCTGCATACTGCACGAAAGCGATATGACTCTCGGTTTGTCCAACAAAATAGGCTCGCTGTACGCCGACAAGGTGCTTACCACCTTCGAGCCTCCCGCGCACAGCAAAAAGGCAATAAAATGCGGCGCTCCAATCAGGCAAAGCCTTTACGAGGGGGAGCGCGCGCGCGGACTTAAACTCATGGGCTTTGACGGAACCCGTCCCGTCGTGCTGGTCATGGGAGGCAGTCTCGGGGCGGCGCGTCTCAACCAAACCGTGAGAGAGCTTAAAAACACGCTTTCGGGCGCGGATATTTTCGTTATTTGCGGCAAGGGCAAGGTTGACGCAAGTCTTAACGACAGACATTTCAGACAGGTTGAATTTGTAACCCGCATGAAGGATATCTTTGCCGCCTCCGACGTATGCGTAAGCAGAGGGGGAGCCAATTCCCTGTGCGAGCTTGCGAGCTTGCAGATTCCTTTCGTCGCGGTGCCTTTGAGCAAAAATTCGAGAGGCGAGCAGCTTGAAAACGCGCGTTTTTTTCAACGGGCGGGCTGCGGGCTTGTTCTCGAAGAGGACAGCCTCAACGAAAAAACGCTCAACGAAAAAATAGGCTTTCTGCTTGACAACAAGCTGCATTTCAAACACAATCAAAGCAAGCTCAGGCTCGACGGGACGTCGCGCATAGTCGGCGAGATAAATTCGTTTGCCCATTGATGCGCGCGACGCGCGTAAAAATACTTTTTCTCCATATCTCGAAAAAAGCTCTCCGACTTTTGTCGGAGAGCTTTTTTATCAAAAACGCAAATTGCAGCGGCAAGGGCAGAAGCACACGCAAACGCAGCAGCCGCAATCGGTTCTGTCGTTGCGGCAGACCCGGTTTGTTTCGCAGCCGTCGCGCAAGAAGCTTCTGTTGTCGCAGCCGCAGCCGTTGCGCCGACAGTCTTCGCGCGCGCGGCAATTGTCGTGAAAATCCTCCTCGCGGCGGAAAATATCGCACGCGCTGCGACAGCAGCGGCAGCTTTGCCTGCCGGGACAGTGGGGGATGACGGTCGGTTGGTTTAAATAAGTTCTTACGTTGTTGCTGACCACCGTCACGGGCGTTTCGCCCGAAAAATCGATTACTTCCGAAACATTGTCAATATATCTCATATCAGTTCACCGTTACGTCAAATTCTACATTTACGGCTGCTCCCGGCGCTATATCGGGCAGGGCAAAGCCGTTTTGAGGGTTGTAAGAGGGATAAGAAACTCCGTTTATGCGGACGCTGCCGGCGACAAACGTTGTTCCTAAGGGTATCTGGTCGGTAAACACAAGGTTGATTTTGTTGAGCGTGCCCGTATTTGTGATGACGCTGGTATAATGCAGATTGTCGCCCTTTGCCGCCACGGTTTTATCCACGCTTTTCACTACCGTTATTCTGTTGGAGACGACGGGCAGCGAAATTGTGTTGGTGTCCTCGCTGAAATTGACGGGACCTCTTGCGGGGTCGTTGACGGTGTAAGCGAGAGTGGCGAAGTTTGTCACGGGAGACACGGTCATGGGGTCGTTGGCGCGTATGGTATACGACACCGAGATTGCCTGACCGACTGCAAGGTCGGGCAGAGGAAATCCCGCCACAAGGTCGTAGGAGGGTTGTGAAACGCCGTTTACCGCCACGCTGCCCGCGACGTATGAAGCGCCCTGCGAAAGCGTGTCTTTGAAAAACAGATTGTAGAGCGCCGCCTGCGAGTTGTTGGTTATGGTAACGGTCTGTCTTGCGGTTTCGCCCTCCTGCAAAAAGGTTTTGTCCGAGCTTTTCACCTTGGGTATGGAATAGGTGAGAATTTCGGTAGTGACGATGTTGCTGTCCACCGACGCGGCGAGAGTGCTGCCGTCGGGCAAAACATAATCGAATGTTACGTTAAATTGATTGGGTATTATCATTTCCGAATTATCTCCTTGATTGACTCTGACTTGAAAAAGGATTGTCGCGCTTTCCTGCGGCGTCAGATTTACCGCGAAAAAGCCGTTTTCGGGGTTGTAGGTCGGAAAGCTTATTCCGTTGATTAGAACCGAGCCGTCCACGAAGGCGGTGCCGTCGGGGATAGGGTCCTTGAAAAACAGGTTGACCATGGGTACGCTTCCCGCGTTGGTGATTTGCGCAGTGTAATTGAGCACGTCTCCCGCAACGGCAAAATTTTTGTCCACGCTTTTAAGCGCCTGTGTGTTTTCCCGAATAATGGCAACGGACGTTTGGTTGGAATCCGCAAAACCCGAAGCCTGATAACCCGCAAAGGGGAAGAATTGATAGTCGGCACGCGCCGTATTCAGCACGGGATTTTGGGCGGGCAAAGAGTTTACTTTTACGGTAAAGACCACCTCTGAGGAGCCTCCCGCCGCAATTTCCGCTATGGAAACGGGCAGTCCGCCGGCATACGGGCTTCCGTCGAGAAAAACGGAGCCGTCTACAAGCGACGTTTCGGGTGGCAGAAAGTCGTTTACCACGACGTTGAGAGCGGAAACCTCGCCCGAATTGGCTATTTTGACGGAATAGGTGATTTCGTCGCCCACCGAAGCAAATGTTTTGTCCGCCGTTTTGAGCACAGCCAAATCCGCGCCCTTGCTGTCTATCTGCAAGCCGAGCGCATTGGGCACGTAAAGGTCGCCGTCGCTTGTAAACCTGATAACCGCGCTTGTCTGTGCGGGCGCAAGCGTTGCGGAAACGTCCACCGCTGTGGTGTCCCATCCCTGTCGGCAGGCAACGGTGTTTGTGCCTGCGGCGGCGTTGGCGTTTCTTGTGCCGAAGGTGCCCGTCGTGTCGAGCAGACCGTTTTGGTCGTTGATTTGCGACGCAAAAAAGTTGCCTGCGGGATTGTTGGGGCCAGACAGCGTGCCGAGCGTTGCCACGGTTTGACCGAAAAGCATTCTGTCTCCCGTGAGCACCGCGTCTCCCTCCTGCGCGGAAACGAAGACCTTGCCCGTTATCGGAAGGACGCCGGGAGTAAGAAAATTCGTGACGGTGACGGTGGTGCTGCCGGTAGAGGGCGAAACCACATTGCCGCCGCTCCACAGCGTCAGATTTCTCAGGTCGAGAGTCTGATTTTCGTAAACTACCGCAAGCGTCCAGCCCGCATGGTTTGTCTGCGAGGTGCGCGAGTCTATGGCTTCGATTAGCGCCGGCACTCTCTGTACGGAATAAGCTCCCGAAAGCGCCGCCGCAACGAGCGACGTCACGTTTGCCGACCTCACGTAAAAACCGACGGTAACATTGTCCACCGTGATGACGAAATCCTGAGAGGTTGCCGCGTCGGGCGCGATTTGCACGTTTGCCGACAGCGGCGTTGAAAAAACAACGGGGTTGTTAATCAGATTGGAAATGTTGTTTACTGTCGAACGATAAAGGCCGCCCCAGACCAGTTCGGCGTACAAAACGCTTGAACCGGCAGGCAAGGACAGCTGTGCGCGCGAGCCGTTAAGCGTGTAGTCGAGCGTAGTTCCGGCGGGAAAATTTCCCACCTGCAAGCTTGTGTTTAAGCTGGTGAAAGCGCCTATTGAGCCTTCCGTGCCCGGACTGTTGCTGTTTGCCGCTTTGCTCAGACCCAATGTGTTGCCTGCAAAAATAATTGCGCCTTTTTTGACGTCCGAGTATCTTTGTACAAAAGGCATGTTTTTTTCCTCAACAAAAAAAATACTACATACCCGCGCCTTTAAAAAGGTCGCCGGATATGTAGCTTAAATGAAAAAATCCCTCTGTTTAAATATATGTTTCAAGCGGCTCGGAGCGTGTCTTTTGCCGAACGTCGGGAAACGTAAAATGTCGCGTTTTTGCGCGTCGTTAAGAAGCTGAAACTTACTTTTTCAGCGACAAAAACAAATGTTTTTTTGCTCGTTTTTTTTATTTTATTGGCGAAATATAAAAACTTAAATATAAGTCCCTCGGGGACGGACACATTTTCGCTTCTGCATATAAATTTGAAAAAAATGTGTAGGGATTTTGACTGATTATAAATCAAATTTAACCGTCACTGTTTATTGAAACCTTGATTTAACCCATTGATGACGTAAAAAGAAATAATTTGTCGAAAAAATAAGTGCAATATTCAAACATATTTTTATCTTTCAAGTACGGTATATAGGCAAATACAAATACAAATGTGAAAAAATCGCTCGTTTAAACTACGGGAGGAGAGGTTAAAACAAATAGTTTACACATTGCCGACATGTTTTATATAAAATAAAAAATATTGAGATAATGGGTTGACACAGAGAATATACTTTGCTATAATTTTCACGATGCAATACATATATTGTCAATAAAATCGGTTTAATGAATTAAATCGGTTCAATGTATGAAAAACATCAAAAAAATTCGTCGGGCATATAATTTAATATAGGTAATTGGCGGTTTTGTTTGTCAGACAATATAAATACCTTGAAAATTGTATTCCCGTGAATAAAATAAAAAAATTTTTATATGGAGGTAAAAACTATGGAACCGAAAAAACTGCTTGAAAAGTATTATTCCCGCTTAGCGCAGGAAAGCTTTTTGAAGTCGCTCCTTTGGGGGCTGGTGGTGGGATTTTCCGCACTTCTGCTGTCGGCGATTGTTTGCTGGTATGTAGGATTCAAGGGGATCTGGGTTTGCATCGTGCTCTTTGCGGCGGCGACGGCAATCTCGACGCCTTTGTTCTACTTCTGCCGTTTCCGCCCGACAATAAAGCAGACCGCAAGGCGCGTGGACTCGCTCGGACTTGAAGAAAGACTGCTCACCATGACCGAGCTGGAAGGGGACAACTCCTACATTGCCGTAAAGCAGAGAGAAGACGCCGTTCAGGCGTTGAAAAAGGTGAACGCGAGACTGATAAAATTCGTCTTTTCCGTTTCGCTTGTCGTTACGTTGGCGATTGTCGGCGTTTTCGGCACGGGTATGACGACATACGCCGCGCTTAGTGAAGTTTCGGGCAGAGACTTAATCAGACAAGCGCTCGAAGGACCTGCGGCGCAGTACGAAGTCATTTATCAGGTAAAAGGCGACGGCAGGATTATCGGCGAGGAAAGGCAAGTGGTCACGGCCGGCGAAAAAGCTCAGCCCGTTATGGCTGTTGCGGATAGCGATTGGGTTTTTGTCGGATGGGACGACGGCAACGGCAATCCTTTGAGATTGGATACGGAAATCAACGACGATATGGTTGTTTACGCCGTTTTCGAAGAGATGGACGGAGTGGATTATATTAATATTGACGACAATGCGGAAATCGACGGCAAGGGCAATCAGAGCGGAAACAACGGCAACAATAATTCGCCTTCCGACATGCTGCCTCCCGAGGACGAAGATAGCGACGACCAAGACAGCTCCGGAGGAAGATATGAAGGCAACGGTCAGATTATCGACGGCGGTCAGTATTACGGCGACCATTACGAGGCTGCTTTGGAAGAGGCTAAGCAGGATTTGATGAACAACGAAAACATTTCCGAAGAAGACAAACAAATAATCATGGATTATTTTGAAACAATTAAAAAATAAAGGAAAAGGCTTTAAAACATGGTAACAGAGAAAGAAGTAGTAAAATTCGGGGAGCAGTGTGCGAATATATTTGCGCA
>ULWM01040507.1_pt1 | contig 11207 bp, 12 predicted proteins | sample 1960331 | NCBI WGS metagenome assembly ULWM01 (sample SAMEA4835812, study PRJEB28245) | human gut metagenome | biome: gut microbiome; material: fecal sample | place: Denmark | collected 2008 | reverse complement strand
CCGGATTACGGAGAAGCTTGAGGAACGTGCCGCAACGAACCGTTACAGCATCCGCCCGGATCTGTTCCTGATCGGAAAGAACAGCAGCTGGGAGATTTATGTGGTGAAGGACGGCAGGAAAAAGTCCGTGTATCTTGACAGGGAGATGACCTTTACCATTTAAGGTATGTATAACTATAACAAAAAGATGCATAAACTATTGACTTTCCGAATCTGCCGTGATAGATTTTAGTTGTTTTAGAAACTAGATTCGCGTTTGAAAACGCAGAAATGAGGAGAGTTATGAAAAAATTATTAGCCGTTTTATTAACAGCAGCAATGACAATGGCTATGCTGACCGCATGCGGAAGCAGCAACACAGAAGCCACAGACACCACAACAGAAATTACTGAAGCAGAAGCTGATACCACAACAGATGATGCAGCAGTAGAAGAAACTGCAGAAGCTGCAGATGCAGCAGAAGAAACCGCTGACACAGAAGCCGCTGTTTCCGAAGCACTTGCAGATGGTATGCTTACCGCAGGCACGAACGCAGAGTTCCCTCCATTTGAGTATGTTGGGGATGATGGAGAAGCAGATGGTTTCGATATCGCTTTAATCAAGGCAATCGGTGAGAAGCTTGGCGTAGACGTTCAGGTAGACAACATGGAGTTCGCATCCTTAGTATCCTCCATCGGTAACAAGATTGATGTTGCAATTGCAGGTATGACCATAACCGATGAAAGAAAAGAAGCAGTTGATTTCTCCGAGCCTTATTATGAAGCAGTTCAGTATGTTCTTCTTCCTGAGGGAAGCGAGATTGCAACCGCAGAGGATCTGAAGAACAAGACCATCGGTGTCCAGCTTGGAACAACAGGTGATTTCATTGCATCCGATATCGAAGGAACTACAGTGAATACTTATAACAAGGGTGTGGATGCGGTAAACGACCTGATCAACGGAAGAGTAGACTGTGTCATCATTGACAAGAATCCGGCACTCGTATTCGAAAGCAAGTTCCAGGATGACGGTTCCAAGATTACAGCAGTAGACGGTGCACAGTTTGAGTTCGAACCGGAATATTATGCAATTGCGGTTCCCAAGGGAGATACTGCTTTAGTAGATGCCATCAACAAGGCTATTGAAGAATTAAAGGCAGATGGAACTTTTGATGAACTGGTAAAGACATATATTGAAGAATAATCATTTTTGTGTTAATATTCAATATAGCGTATAGCATATCAAAGAGGATAGCATATTATGCTATCCTCTTTTCATTGCCATGCATATGAGAAAATGATCCAGTGGATCATTTTTGAGTGTAGAGCACTTAGAGAAGACGATCCGAAGGAGAAGTCTGAGCTTAGTGCGAACGGTACCGGGACACTTAATGAGAACGAGCGAAGCGAAGTACGAATTTAGTATCCAGGTACATGTAGAGCACATACATAGTCAAACAGGAAGGGTTAAGCACAGATGTTGGAATGGTTGAACAAGGTAGAAGGAAGCTTTTATAAAGCATTCCTTGCAGAAGACCGGTGGAAATTATATTTTGCCGGACTGGGAGTGACACTGAAGGTTGCGTTTTTTGCCGCAATTCTCGGACTGGTAATTGGAACGGTGATTGCACTGATGAAGCTTTCCACCGGAAAGAAAGGAAAGGGAACCATCTGGTCCTTTATCGCGAACTGCTATATTGACGTGATCCGTGGAACACCGTCGGTGCTGCAGCTGTTAATTATGTGGTTCATCATTATGAAGAGCTGTAAGAACGGTGTACTTGTTGCAGTTCTTTCTTTTGGTATCAACAGCGGCGCTTATGTGGCAGAGATTGTCCGTGCCGGAATCCTTGCAGTAGACAAGGGGCAGACGGAAGCCGGCAGATCACTTGGCTTATCCAAGGCACAGACCATGATCTATATAGTCATTCCACAGGCAATCAAGAATGTGCTGCCTCCGATCGGTAATGAATTTATCGTGCTGTTAAAGGAGACCGCGATTGTCGGCTACGTGAGCCTGACAGATCTTACCAGAGCCGCAAACCAGATTTCTTCGAGAACCTACGAAGCATTTATGCCATTGATTGGTGCAGCAGTGATTTACTTTGTGATTATCAAGATTTTAACCATTCTGCTGGGTGTATTGGAGAGGAGGCTGCGTAAGAGTGATAATCGTTAAGGATCTTCATAAAAAATTTGACAATAACCACGTACTTCGTGGCGTGAATTATCATGTACATCAGGGAGAAAAGATCGTTATTATCGGTCCCTCCGGCTCCGGTAAAAGTACGTTCCTTAGATGCCTCAATTTACTGGAAACACCGACAAGCGGTGAGATCTGGTTTGATGGACAGCTGATTACAAGTGATAAGGTAAACATCAATCACGTACGTCAGCATATGGGCATGGTATTCCAGAACTTTAATCTTTTTAATAATCTTTCCATTATGGATAATATTACCCTTGCACCTGTGAAGCTGAAGCTGCAGAGCAGGGAGGAAGCCAGTGAGAATGCTTTGAAGCTTTTAGAGCGTGTCGGACTGAAAGAAAAGGCAGATTCCTTCCCGAGCCAGTTATCCGGTGGACAGAAGCAGCGTATTGCGATTGTCCGCTCCCTTGCCATGAATCCAAGGGTCATGCTGTTTGATGAGCCGACCTCCGCACTCGATCCGGAGATGGTGGGTGAGGTTCTTGCCGTTATGAAGGAGCTTGCAGATTCCGGTATGACGATGGTGGTTGTTACCCATGAAATGGGATTTGCAAGAGAGGTCGGAACGAAGGTGCTGTTTATGGATGAAGGAATTATTATGGAAGAAAATACACCTTCCGAAATCTTTAACAATCCGCAGTGCCAGCGTCTGCAGGATTTCCTATCCAAGGTGCTGTAAGCGGAAGGGACTATTCCGGATAGTTACAGTTTAAGAAAGATCAAGCCGGTATGCAGTACATCGGAAATACAGACAGATGTACCTGTGTATCGGCTTCTTTGAAAAGAGGAAGCCATGATTCGGATCAGTTTATGTATGATTGTCAAAAATGAAGAGAAGGTATTAGACCGGTGTCTTGCTTCTATCTTCGATCTCATGGATGAGATTATTATCGTGGATACCGGATCGACAGACCGGACGAAGGAGATTGCAGGGAAGTATACCGGCCGGATTTATGATTTTGCCTGGTGCGATGATTTCTCAAAGGCAAGGAATTTTGCTTTTGAAAAAGCAGCCTGTGATTATATCTATTCAGCCGATGCCGATGAGGTGCTTGATGAAGAGAATCATGAGAAATTCCGGCTTTTAAAGGAAAATCTGATGCCGGAGGTGGAAATTGTGCAGATGTACTATGGAAACCAGCTTGCAAACGGCACAGTCTATAATTTTGACAGGGAGCTCCGTCCCAAGCTGTTTAAGCGGCTTCGGAACTTTGTGTGGACCGAGCCGGTTCATGAAACGGTACGTCTCCTTCCGTTGGTTTATGACAGCGAGATCGAGATTACCCATAAGCCGGAGCACAATCACGGAGACCGTGACATTGCAATTTTTGAACAGCTCCTTGCCCGCGGAGAGGCACTTTCAAAGAGACTGTCTGATTTTTATGCAAGGGAGCTGTTCGTGGCCGGAACGAAAGAACAGTTAATCCATGCAAAGGATTATTTTATTTCGATTGTGAAAGACAGCGAAACAGATGCGGACCGGTTGAAGACGGCGCTTGCGGTCGTGGTGCGGAGCTGCTTTGAAGCAGGGGATGTACTTACGATGTACCAGTATGCAATGAAGGATGCCGCCAGTGAGGCCAGCAGTGAGGTCTGCTGTATTCTGGGGGAGTATTATCAGAATCGGCAGGATTATGAGGAAGCAATTTTGTGGTTTTATAATGCCGCCTATGAGCAGCAGAGTATTCTGAACATCCGTTATCAGAGGGAAATTCCCCTTGAAGGACTCATTGCGTGCTATCATGCATTATCCATGAGTGAGCAGGAGGCTTATTATCAGAAGGAATTATCTTGCATAGAGCCGGGATAGATGATACCATAAGTGCGTTACATGAGTAAAACTTAAGCTGTGTCAGCAGCGGTCTTACGAATGGTGTACGGAATAGTTACACTACATAAATTAGAATAAGGATAACGATACAGTTACGAATGGGGAACAACATGAGCTGGGAAGAAAATGTACGAAAAGTAGTTCCGTATGTCGCAGGCGAGCAGCCAAAGGATACGGATGTGATTAAGTTAAACACCAATGAATGCCCGTATCCTCCGGCACCGGGAGTAGAGAAGAGGGCAAAGGAGCTGTGCGTGGACAGGCTGCGGTTATATCCGAATATGGATGCGGCAGAGCTCGTTGCGGCGATTGCCGATTATTATAACGTAAAAGAATCCGAGGTGTTTGTCGGAGTCGGTTCGGATGATGTGCTGGGAATGGCATTTATGACCTTCTTTAACAGTGATAAGCCGATTCTGTTCCCGGATATTACCTATTCCTTTTATGATGTCTGGGCAGAGCTTTTTAAGATTCCGTATGAAACCTGTGCATTGGATGAAGCCTTCCGGATCCGCAAGGAGGATTATTTCCGCCCGAATGGGGGAATCATTATTCCAAATCCCAATGCACCGACGGCGATCTTTGAGGACTGCAGTGTATTAGAGGAAATTGTGGCAGGAAATCCCGGTTCGGTAGTCATTATCGATGAAGCCTATGTGGATTTCGGGGCAGAGAGTATGCTTCCCCTCATTCATAAATACGATAATCTCATGGTAGTACAGACCTTTTCCAAGTCACGCGCCATGGCCGGTATGCGGATCGGTTTTGCGATTGCCAGTGAGAAGCTGATCGGGTATCTGAAGGACGTGAAGTTTTCCTATAATTCCTACACGATGAACCTGCCGGCAATTGAGCTTGGCGTGGAAGCAGTGAAGGACAGGGAATATTTTGAAAATACTGTCCGGAAGATCATTGAAACGAGAGAATGGACGAAGGCTCAGTTAAAGAATCTCGGATTCACGTTTACAGATTCGAAGAGTAATTTCCTGTTTGCAGCACATGAAAAGGTTCCGGCACAGCAGATTTTTGATGAACTGCGCAAGAGGAAGATTTATGTGCGCCACTGGAACAGGCCGCGTATCGAAAACTATTTACGAATTACGATCGGAACGCCGGAACAGATGGAGAAGCTGTGCGAAGCGTTAGAGGAGATTCTTGGTTAAAACAGGCTAATGGATGCTCCGGTATAGATGTTTCGGACAGGGATGGTTACTTGAGAGACACTTATAAAATATTGAAAATTTGTTTGAAGTTGTTAAGGAGAATGCTATGTTAAAGAAATATCTGATTGTTTTTTTGGTATCTATGGTTCCGTTAATTGAGCTTCGTGGTGCTATTCCGATTTCACAGGGAATGGGGCTGCCGATCTGGACCTCTTATGTGGTTTCCATTATCGGGAATATGGTGCCGGTTCCGTTTATTTATCTATTTGCACGTAAGATCCTGGAGTGGGGAGCAGACAAGCCTGTCATTGGCAAATTCTTTACCTTCTGTCTGGAAAAGGGTAAGAAGGGCGGAGAAAAGCTGCAGGAGAAAGCAGGACGCGGACTCTTTGTGGCATTGATGCTTTTCGTAGGGATTCCGTTACCGGGAACCGGTGCATGGACCGGAACACTGGCAGCCAGCCTTCTGGATATGAAGTTTAAGGACAGTGTGATTGCCGTAATGCTTGGTGTGCTGCTTGCCGGTATAATTATGATGGCAGCCAGCATGGGCGTCTTTGGAGCAGCGGGGGCACTGCTTGGCTAAAGAGAAGGGAGTATTGTAATGGAAGCATATACGGATTTTGCGGAAGTTTATGATACCTTTATGGGAGATGTCCCGTATGAAGAATGGGCAGATTTTCTTGCTTCATTGATTGAAGCTTACGGTGTGAGCCGTCCGGTACGTGAACCGGGAGAAGTGCAGGAGCTTGAAGAAGCACCGGAATCCGGATATATACAGGGATTTGAAGAAGCACCGGAATCCGGAGAGGTACAGGAATTTGAAGAAGTGCAGGAAGAACCCGGAGTGACCGAAGAAGATGCCCTGATTTCGGAACGGAATCTGGTACTGGATCTGGGGTGTGGCACCGGAACGATCACTGAGCTTTTATATGAAAAGGGCTATGACATGATTGGGGTGGACAGCTCCGAAGAGATGCTGCAGATCGCCCTGGATAAGAAGTTTGAGACCGGGAGTGATATTCTGTATCTGTGTCAGGATATGCGGGAGCTGGATCTGTACAGTACGGTCGGAACCGTTGTCAGTGTCTGTGATTCCCTGAATTATCTGCTGATGGATGAGGATGTGCTTCAGACCTTCCATCTGGTGAACAATTACCTGTTCCCCGGTGGGATTTTTATCTTTGATTTTAATACGATTTATAAATATGAAGAGGTGATCGGTGATGTCACGATTGCCGAAAACCGTGAGGATTGCAGCTTTATCTGGGAGAATTTCTATAGCTGTGAGGATCATATCAACGAATATGATGTAACGGTGTTTGAGCGTCAGGAGGACGATCTGTACCGCAGGTTTACGGAGACCCATTATCAGAGAGGGTATACCCTGGAGGAAATGAAGACCTTCCTTGAAAAGGCAGGACTTATCTTCGTGACAGCCCTGGATGAGAAGACACATAAGGCTCCGACAGAAACCAGCGAGCGTATCTATGTGATTGCAAGGGAGCACGGAAAACAATGATGGTTCACACAGAGGTATCCGTGAACAGTAAAGAGAGGCAGAAGAATGGATTATATTGTAAGAGCCACGGCGGCAGATGCCCAGATCCGGGCTTTTGCTGCAACAACAAGGGATTTAACGGAACATGCAAGACAGGTTCATAATACAAGCCCTGTAGTAACCGCAGCATTGGGACGCCTGATGACGGGAGCGGTGATGATGGGAAAGATGCTGAAGGGAGAGGATGATCTTCTGACCTTACAGATCAGCGGTGATGGTCCGTTAAAGGGAATGACTGTGACCGCAGATTCCAGAGGTCATGTAAAGGGCTATGCCATTGAACCGCAGATCATGCTGCCTCCGAGCCTTGCCGGGAAGCTTGATGTCGGAGGGGCGATCGGCAATGGGTTTTTACGCGTCATTAAGGATATGGGATTAAAGGAGCCGTATGTCGGACAGACCGGGCTTCAATCCGGAGAGATTGCGGAAGACCTTACTTATTATTTTGCAACATCGGAGCAGGTGCCGTCCAGTGTCGGACTCGGTGTTCTGATGGAAAAGGACAATACCGTGAAGCAGGCGGGCGGATTTATCATCCAGCTGATGCCCTTTACCGAAGAAGCGGTGATTGGGCAGCTGGAAAAAAATCTGGCAGAGTTTTCCACAGTAACAAAGGTTCTCGATGAGGGAAAGACGCCGGAAGAAATGCTGCAGATGCTGCTTGCCGGGATGGATCCTGTGATCACGGAACAGAGTCCCTGTGAATTCCGCTGCGATTGCAGCAGGCACCGGGTAGAGAAGGCAATCATCAGTATCGGGAAGAAGGACATTCAGGATATGATTGATGACGGACAGGAAATTGAAGTTAACTGTCATTTCTGTAATACAGCCTATAAGTTTTCCGTAGAGGAGCTGAAGGGCTTATTAAGGAAAGCCAGATAGTACAGGGAATAGAAAAGACAACAGTAAGTGGCACTGTTGTCTTATGCTTTGTAGAGCACTTAGTGAAAGCAAGCCGGAGGCGCAGATTGAGCTTAGTGCACCCCGGTTTTTGCCTTGCCCAGCGAGGTCTTAATCGCATCCAGTAATACCAGCGAGGTATATTTATTGTCATCCGAATAGGCAATATCACTGACGGACTGGTTGCGCACGATCTGATTTGCCAGATCATCAAAGGCTGGTTCGAGCAGAGGAAACATGGTGGTCACGGCTTCATCCAGATTTACCATCCGGATGTCATTGATATTATTCTCATCTACGGTTACAGCAATATCGACAGTGCGGTCATTGAGCATCAGAGAGGTTGTATAAATACCTGGTACATAAGTGGGTTCCTGTGTGGGAGAAGCAGCTTCTTCTCTCTTTTTCGGTGAAAAAACAACGATGAGGAGAATGATGAGCAGAAGGCCCAGTGCAATAAAAATACCGGTATAAATTAATTCTTTCATACGAAGTACGATGATTTTGGTTTTGGCACTCATGGGAAATCCTTTAAGATATCTTTTTTACTATAGTATTTTTAAGAAGGGAGATTTATGCAATGAAATTCACAAAAATGCATGGCTGTGGCAATGATTATATCTATGTGGACGGCGCACGGGAGATCATCCCTGCAGAACGCAAGAGTGAGGTTGTAAAGTTTTTGAGTGACCGTCATTTTGGAATCGGCGGGGACGGTGTAATTTTCATTAATCCAAGTGATGTGGCAGACTTCGAGATGGAAATGTACAACATGGATGGAAGCCGTTCCGAGATGTGCGGAAACGGAATCCGCTGTGTCGGAAAGTATGTGTACGACCATGGCCTTACCCGGAAAACCTCCCTGTCGATTGTGAGCTGTGGGAAGATCAAATATCTGGAGCTGACTGTTGAAGACGGAAGGGTTACGAAGGTGCGTGTCAATATGGGCTCTCCGGTTCTTGAAGCCGCAGAAATCCCGGTTGTGGCAAAGCTGTCTCCTGTAGTTGACATACCGATCACAGTCGATGGAAGGGAATACCGCATGACCTGCGTTTCCATGGGAAATCCGCATGCAATTGTCTATGTGGATGAGATGATTGATGATGAGACAATGGCGAAGATCGGACCGTTATTTGAACATCACGAGTGTTTCCCGCGGAGAGTCAATACGGAATTTGTAAAGGTTCTTGACAGGGAGCGGGTACAGATGCGTGTGTGGGAGCGTGGAACCGGTGAAACGCTTGCCTGCGGGACCGGTGCCTGTGCCGTTACGGTTGCCAGTATCTTAAACGGACTGACGGAAGATGGCATTACGGTAGAGCTGTTGGGCGGTAACCTGGAAATCTTCTGGGACAGAAAAGAAAATGTTGTATATATGACCGGCCCTGCAACGACGGTATTTGAAGGTGAGATCGAGATCTGAATGGGAACGGACAGGAGAAGGGCAGATGAAACCAATCGCATATATTCATACGGATCTCCCGGAAAAATTCGGCATCCCAAGGCAGAGCGGTCTTGTGAAGGAGCTGAAGGGGAAAATCATATTTGAACCGGAATATCGTTCCATGGATGCCGTTAAGGGGCTCGAAGGTTTCAATTACATCTGGCTTCTGTGGGAATTTCAGGGAGTGGACCGGTCACATTTTAATGCAACCGTACGTCCGCCGAGGCTCGGTGGAAATACCAGAGTGGGAGTTTTTGCAACGAGATCACCCTTCCGTCCCAATCCCATAGGCTTATCCTCGGTACACCTGGACGCAGTTAAGGAAACAGAAAAAGGGCCGGTGCTTGAGGTTTCCGGTGTGGACCTGCGGGACCGGACGCCAATTTATGACATCAAACCGTATCTGCCCTATGCAGACTGTCATCCGGACGCGTGGGATGGCTTTGCCAAAGAAGCGATGGATTATCATGTGGAGGTTGTGATTCCGAAGGAATTTCTTGACCGGATTCCGGCGGACCGCCAGGAAGTACTGCAAAAGCTTCTTTCCCAGGATCCGCGTCCATCGTATCACAGGGATGAGAAAAGACAGTATGGACTGAGCTTTGCCGGACAGAATATTTCGTTTGTGGTAAACGAAGGAGTTCTTACGGTGACGGAGGTGTCATAGCGATTACGATGTGTCATAAACAGCACTTTTATGATAAAAGCACTTGCAACTTCATGGGGCATATGTTATGATTGACTGGTAATTGAATAGCGCATAAATGCAATGATAAGGAATAGTAGTAAGGATCTGGAAAGCAGAGAACTGCCGGGTGGTGCGAGGCAGTCAGAAGTGAATTAGGAACTCACCTTTGAGCAGCCGGCTGAAGGAAGCACGACCAGTTAATCGGGCAGAAGCTTCTGCGTAGGTTCGGACGGAGTCTCCGCCGTAGAAAGGAGCAGGCATGTTAGTGCTGACGAGTGCACGAGGAATCGTGAAGTAGAGTGGTACCGCGTAGATTGAATTTACGTCTCTATGAAATCTCTCTGAGGGGGAGATTTCATAGGGACTTTTTGATGTGTGCAAAGGAAAAACAAAACAAATAAATCGAAATAAGAAAAGAGGAGAACAAATCATGGATGCAGCAAAGAAATATGGAAAAACGTACTTTTTACCGCCAACCCCGACCTATGACTGGGTGAAGAAGGACACGATTGAAAAGGCGCCGATCTGGTGCAGCGTGGATCTGCGTGACGGGAATCAGGCATTGATTGAGCCGATGAGTCTTGATGAAAAGCTGGAATTTTTCACCATGCTGGTAAAGATCGGATTCAAGGAAATTGAAGTGGGCTTCCCTGCCGCTTCTGACACCGAGTACCAGTTCGTCCGTGCTTTAATTGAGAAGAATATGATTCCGGATGATGTTACCATTCAGGTATTGACACAGGCCAGAGAGCACATCATTAAGAAGACCTTTGAGGCAGTAAAGGGAGCTCCGCATGCGATTGTACATCTGTACAATTCCACATCCCTGGCACAGCGGGAGCAGGTGTTTAAGAAATCCAAAGAAGAAGTAAAGCAGATTGCCATAGATGGTGCGAAGCTGTTAAAGGATATTGCAGATCATACCGATGGAAGCTTCTCCTTTGAATACAGCCCTGAGAGCTTCCACGGAACGGAAATGGAATATGCCCTGGAGGTATGTAATGCCGTTCTGGATGTATGGCAGCCGGCTCCGGAACACAAGGTGATTGTAAATCTTCCGACAACAGTACAGAATGCGATGCCGCATGTGTTTGCAACACAGGTGGAATATATGCATAAGAACCTCAAATATCGTGATGGCGTGGTATTGAGCGTTCATCCTCACAATGACAGAGGCTGCGGCATCTCCGATGCCGAGTTTGGTGTTCTGGCAGGTGCAGACCGTGTGGAAGGAACTCTGTTTGGAAACGGTGAAAGAACCGGTAATGTGGATATCGTAACGGTTGCAATGAATATGACCATTCACGGTGTGGAATCCGGACTGGATTTCAGCGATATCATGAAGATCCGTAAAACCTATGAGCGTCTTACCGGTATGCATGTGCATGAACGTACTCCCTATGCCGGAGATCTGGTATTTACTGCCTTCTCCG
>ULWM01032416.1_pt1 | contig 11208 bp, 6 predicted proteins | sample 1960331 | NCBI WGS metagenome assembly ULWM01 (sample SAMEA4835812, study PRJEB28245) | human gut metagenome | biome: gut microbiome; material: fecal sample | place: Denmark | collected 2008 | reverse complement strand
CGAAAATAGATCTATCCTCGAAAATCTTCTCCTAATCTGAGACAGGTTATTTTTTTCACGTTACTAAAGTAAGCGTTAAAAAACAAGTAGGTTTAAGGAATACTAAACGACACAAAAGGATACAAAAAAGAAGTTGGCTGATTTTGCACGTTACCAAAATCAGCCAACTTCTTTTTCGCATCCCACCCGTCAATCGAACCTGAGCATGGAATCATCCAGCCACTTTGTGCCGACCAACGCCTGATAGTCGCCGGTGTCCTTGCCGGACCGGAAATTACGGAAATAGCGGTTCTCCGAAAGGAGTTTTCCGTCAGCGGAAGTCAGGGAGAGAGTCACGATGCAAAGACCATCCGGCACATCAGCGATGTCAAGCACCGGAGTCGTCGTGTCCTCCGCAGGACTTACCTGAACTGTTTTTGAATATACTTCCTCACCGTTCGGATTAACTAAGGTAACGCTGGCTGTAAGGTTATTAAGATCACCGCAGCTGGCGTTGACAACCTCAATCCGGCAAGTGGCCGGGTTCAACTGGATGTGCAACGGCTCACAAGCCTTCCTCACGGCGGCGCACGCACCGGTCGGACGGAACCAATAGTCGTAAGTCTGCCATGCGAGGCTCGGCCACGCACTGTGGGACATCCAGATCAGCAATCCCTTGCGGTTCACATTGTTAGCCTCGTACATGGCACGGTAGCCATCATAGTTGATCCATTGGGCATACTTCGCGAACCTCTCGGCGGACTCCAAGGCCTGGTCGCCGAAACGCCTGCGGGTCATCCCTATGAACGCCGTGTCTCCCTGCGCTCCCGTCCTGGTGAAATCATGCTGCCCCCAGACATCATCGATCGGCCACAAATGCCCGGATGTCAGCATCTGCGACAGGCTCTTATAGTCCATGATGGCCGGCATTCCCCTCTCGCTGTGGAACTTCGACGTAGGGTTCCCGAAATAGAAGGAAGGCTCGACCGCACGGTAAGGGCCGTGACCGCTGACACCGTCGTCCGCTGAGCTTGGGATGTACACGATGTCGGAATGGAGATCCTTCACGGTCATGACAAGGCCATCGTTCAAGGCGGCAGGAGGATAGCCCTCGTTGCGTCCGCAGTAAAGTCCGATGCTCGGATGCCTGCGGATCAGGCTGACATAATCCCTGGCATTGTCGATGAACATCTCATTGTCGTCCGGATCCGGACCGTCGGCCGGATTCGCAAGCCAGAAGTCCTGCCAGACCACGATTCCGTACTTGTCGCAGGCATCGTAGAACTCCTCGTCGCCCGTCTGGCCGACCCAGTTACGGATCATATTCAGATTCATGTCCCTGTGCATGCGGACAGCGGTGTCATATTCATCGGCTCCGTAGCGGAGATTATATTCACTGAACCCCCAGTTCCCGCCTTTCGGGAAGAAGCGGCGGCCATTGATGAACATTTTGAGGTCGCTCATCACGTCGCCGTAAGTGAATTCGCGGATTCCGGCAAGCCACTCGATGGAGGTCATCGCCTCGTCCGCCCCGTCTGGGATGAACGAGAAGGTAGCCTTGTGCAGGTTCGGCTCGCCGTAGCCGTTCGGCCACCAAAGAGCGATCTCGCGATCCTTCAGTTGTGAATATTCCTCCGGCGTGAATGTCAGAGTCTCGACCGTCCCCGCCTTGGCGACGATATGCCGCTTAAACTCAATTCCTTCTATAGTTCCACGGAGGGTTCCGGCAACGTCTTCCGAAGAGACTCCGGCCACATTGACGGACACCGTCATTGATGCCAGACCGTCCTTCAAGCGGCTCCGCACCAGAGGGTCGCTGAGGTACACCGGAGCGGATCGCTCGATCCTGACATCGTTCCAGATCCCCATGTCACGGCCTCTGACCGTAGGCATCCAATCCCAGCCGACGGTCGCATGGAATGTTGGGTTGTCGGCTCCCAACTGACCTCCGTTGAAGTCAGGACTCTCGGCGTTTTTCTCCTTTACCGCCGCGTAATGGGCCGGCTTGATGACGCGGACCGCTACCACGTTACCGTTCTCCCGGAGCAGATCCGTGATGTCAAAGCGTGCGCGCCTGAAAGCGCCGGCGATGTTTCCAAGCCGGTTGCCGTTGAGATAAACCTCTGCCTTCCAGTTGATTCCGTCGAAGGTAAGGAAGATGCGGTCTCCCGGGCGCTTCGGCAGGGTAAGTGACTGGGTCGCAGGTGTCCACCTGTACCAGAAATCCGAGTTGAAGTAGGATTCGGAAATATGCAGGTTGTTGTCGGCGATCGCCGGATCCGGAACCGCACCGGCGTCGATGTAGCTGTAGAGAACCGTTCCAGGCACGACGGCAGGCAGCCAATCAGCGTCGTCATATTCATTGGAGGAGATCTCCTCACCGCCGGAAGTCACCGCCGAGGCTCTCTGAAGCTTCCACTCCGCATCGTCGGACCTGCCGTCTTTCACCTTCGGTCCGAACACCTCAAACTCGCTCAAAGCCAGACACTCACCATCATCAGCCGCTCCCGTCAGGCGGAGGCGGACATAGCGTGCGTTCCCTTTCGCCTTGAATGAATATGTCAGCGAATCCGTCGCCGGAAGATCCGCGACTCGTCTCCAGACCTTCGCGTCGTCCGAGACCTCGACCCAGCCGCCCTCGGCTCTATGGATCCAATGCAGCCGGATCTCGTCGAACTTTCTATTTGAGCCAAGATCGACGCTGATCCACTGCGGGCCGCCGTCCGCGCTCATCCATGCGCTGGTAAAGACCTCAGAAGGAAGCACGTTGAATCCCCTTGCCTCCTTTGAGTCGTAAGGTCCCGTGTCGGAACTTCTGTCGAAGGACTTCTCCGAGGAGAAATCCACGGACTTGATGACCCAGAAAAGAGCGCCTTCCATCTCGAACTGAACATGGAAGCGACTGAAATCCACAGCATTGGCAAGAGGTATCTCTAGATCCAACTCCCTAGCCGGCCTTGTCAGAGTCTCAGCCTGCTTATTAGGGTCGGTGATCACCTCGGGATGGCGCGGCGATCCCGGCAGCCCGGATCCTCCGATGAATCCGACCTCACGGAAATCCGTACCGGAGCCTGAAGCGCGGCAAGAAATTGACCATTCAGAGCTAGGTTCCTGATAGACGACATATCCCCGGATCCTGACACAGGACGCTGTAAAACTCTGGCGTCCCCACTCATATTCAAGAAAGGTGCTGTACCCTTCCAATGTGTTTCCTGAATATGGCCCCGCATCCACCGTCCATTCCTTCTCGCGCCGAGGAAGCTCGCCCTCAGGCGTGGAGACCTTCAGCCAGGCCGGCTCCCCACTCTCGACGACCCCGTCGGTGACCAGTTGCGCCGTAAGGTTGTAGTCATAGGTTGACGATGCGTAAGCCGCCTTGTTCAATGCGATGTTCTCGTCAGGCCCATTGCCCGAACACCCGGCCAGCACCAGTGCGAGAGCCACCGCCGCGGCGAAAGATGATTTCTTCACTAACATATCAATCAATTGTTTCTGCAAGATCACTAATCCTTATATATAATCGAACGAATATAGTAATAAATATTCGTAAAGCAATAAGGAGGTTGCGCCGGGAGGCTACGGGCGGGATACGGGGTTTTTCACGCTCGGAGAGTCACCGCCGGGAGGCTACGGGCGGGATACCAGATCGGAGGATGGGTAACAAGCATCATCCTACAATGCGTAGGGCAGATCATACAAGGAAGAAGAGCATCTAAAAAAAAGTAAAGTAAAACTAATGACTATCAGTTCATTACAGCGATTTTGCGGAGGATACAGGATTCGAACCTGTGGGGCCTTTCAGCCGACTTGTTTTCGAGACAAGCACCATAAACCACTCGGACAATCCTCCGTGTTTTGCGATGCAAAAATAACAATTTTCGGGGAAATTATCAATCCGCATCGCTCTTTATTTTGTCAGCGACATACAAACCGCCCCTCGTGAGGCAATGCCATAATAACTATGATCACCGGTCTGACTGATCCTTGCGGTTTCCGATCTCCACAGAAGTGAGCGACAGGGCGATCAGCGACTGTGCCGGGATGTAGGTCAGCATCACCAGGAAGCCATGCAACGGAAGGCGTATGCCGGTGAACATGCCGGCGGCAAGGATCGCATCAGAGATGACAAACAGGACATAGCCTACGAGGGTCATGATGTAGAGGCGGTTTTTGGTCTCGACGGCTGCCAAAATCACCGCGTTGATGACATATGCGAACACACCTGCGTACACCACGACGCAGCCTCCCAAGAATCCCTTGACGCCGAATGCGTGGGCGGCGATGGTCGTGACAGCGATCAGGATGGCCAGAATCATGAACCTCATCAGCACCTCCTTTGTGCCTGCAATTTTTCGCGGCTCCGGAATCGTCAGGAAATAGAATATGTGACCGACGAGAAAGGCCAGAAGCCCTGCGAGGAAGAAGGTCTGTCCGTTGAACATCAGCAGGATGTCCCCCAACGCCCCGAACGCCATAGCCAGCATCAACGTGGTCACCCGCCTTCCGCGAACGCCTTCCCTTGTCAGTAGCAGCCAGCAGAAGAGCGCCAGCGACGGCACAATCAGCGGCTTGGAGCATAGCACAAGAATATTCACACCCAAAAGCTTGCCGAGCAGATTCGCCACGGACGAAAGTATGAATATCGCCGCCGCCAACTTTTGCGACACATTCAAAGATTTCATAACCAATTAATTATTAAGTAATCCTTTAAAAAAAACTTGGTAATATTCGCTCGTCTTTTCGGTCTGTATTCCTTTTCTCATCAGTCGTGTACGTCCAGTACACTCCTTCTTCAAAAAGAAATCTATCCTCGAAAATTCTTCACAAATCTTTACCAACTTATTTTTTAACGCTTACTAAAGTCAAACAATCATATTCACAAACCATTGCCAAATTCATGTACCGCCGTCATTCCTCCAAGGACAACTTCCTTACTGACAAAGGAATAGGATGGATCGACTCCGGTTCGACATTCCGTCTTAACGTGGCGGCCAGCCTCTCAAGGGTCTTTCTCCTGTCCACCGGCGACAGCTCGCACTCCCACACCACAATCACATTCCATCCCAGCGCCTCAAGAGCGGCGGTCTCGGCAGCGTCCCGCTCCTTGTTCCTGCGGATCTTCTCCGCCCAGAACTCAACGTTGCTGTGCGGCAGCCTGAACTTCCCGCACCCCGGATGCCCGTGCCAGAAGCACCCGTTCACGAATATCACGGTGTGATACCTCCTAAGCACAAGATCCGGACACCCCGGAAGCCTCCTTGAATGCAGCGAATACCTGAACCCCATCGAATGCAGCCCCCTGCGCACAACCATCTCCGGTCGTGTGTCCTTCCCTCTGATCCGCGACATGCAATAATGCCGCTGCTCCTTAGTCATCGTGTCCGGCATGGCTGACCATCGCTAAACTTCATCATTAAAGTAACGCCTGACTATGATGGGCAATACTCTGACTATTTTTCATTATGACAATATTATTCAAAATTATCAACAATTGCAAATGTTGCTCGAGAACAAAAAAAGCCCGTCCCTTTCGGGACGGGGCGGGCGTATCTGGCTGCTGTCTGTCAGACGGCAGGTGGTGCATTACTTTTTGGTTATACGGGCTGTCCAGCCGCCGCCGGGAGCCATGTGGATCTTGACTTTGCGGTCAGCGGGAACCGAAACGAGTTCACGCTTGTAGTCGCGGGCGGCGCGGTCGGCGTTGATGCCGTCACGGAAGATTTCCATTGTCCAGTCGCCATCGCCTAAGAAGCCGAGATCCAAGGTCAGGTCACGGGCTCTCCAATCGTTGAGCGAACCGACGTACCAGACATCGCCGCTGCGGCGAGCCAAGGTTATGTAGCTGCCCAGGACACCGTTGACGGACACGCTCTCGTCCCATGTCGTAGGACAGTCGGCGATGAATTTGGTGCACTCCGGCTCAGCCATGTAGTTGGACGGAGAGTCGCACAGCATGTTCAGAGGAGAGTCGAAGACTACATATTCAGCAAGCTGATGGCAGCGAGTGCCCTGACTCATCGCCTCGGAGTTGACCGGATGGTAGTTCCTCCTTGTGGCGTTGCGCATGGCACCTTGCGTATAGTCCATCGGGCCGGCGGCCATTCTGATGAACGGTACGGTGACATCGTAGGTCACCTGATCCACGTCGGACTTGCTCCACTTCATCTGCTCAAGACCGAAGACTCCCTCATAGTTGATGACATTTGGATAGGTGCGGTTGAGTCCGACCGGCTTGAATGCCCCGTGGAAATCAACCAAGAGTCCGTACTTGGCGGCGGTGGCGGCGGCGCGCCTGAAGAAATCCACCATCATCTGGTCGTCCCTGTCCATGAAGTCCACCTTGAAGCCTTTGATTCCCATTTCAGAATAATGGCGGCAGACGTTCTCCATGTCACGGTCGAAAGCGTAGTAGCCGGCCCAAAGGATGAGGCCTACGTTGTGTGCGGCGGCATATTCACAAAGCATCGGGAGGTCGATCTCAGGGACGATCTGCATCAGGTCGGCCTTCTTGTTGACAGCCCAGCCTTCATCGAGAATGACATATTCGATGCCGTTCTTCTGAGCGAAGTCGATGTAGTACTTGTAGGTGTCGTTGTTGATGCCGGCGCGGAAGTCCACCCCATAAAGGTTCCATGCGTTCCACCAGTCCCAGGCCACTTTGCCTGGCTTCACCCAACTGAAATCCTTGGATGGATCCGCAGGAGTGCCGAGTTTCCAGACCATATCGTTCACAGCCAGATCGGCGTCGTTCTCCGACACCATGATGATCCTCCATGGGAAAGACTCTCCGGCAGAGCATTCGGCGATATATTCCTCACGCTCCTTGACTATGCCTTGGAGCATGTTGTGGCCGCCATATTCTACGGTCTTCGGATATGGTGCGAAACGTCCGGAGAGGGTCGTGGCATCGCCTTCGTTGTAAAGGTACATTCCAGGATAGTTCACAAGATCAGACTCCGTGATCAGCACTTTTATCCCGCCTTCAGCGGAAACCGCTATCGGAAGGAAAGCAAGGCGTTCCTTGTTCCACTGCGACAGGGCATGGATGGAATAAGTGTTCTCAAAGGAGTTCCAATACTGGTTCTCAAGAGTTTCGGTGTGCTGTTTCACATAAGGGACGTACGCATCCCAATCCTTGGCGAAATTGAACTGCGCCTTCTCCGCCAAAACCTTCGACTCATCCTTCAAGGAACTTGTGAAACGGTAGGCCACACCTTCGTCATAGGCGCGGAACGTCAGCGTGAACTCTTTGAATATGATGGAGATCTCATTGTAATTGTCGCGGACCACAGCCTTCTTGTAGGCAATGGCAGGAAGAGTCTGGTCCACACTTGCCTTCCTCACTTTGCGGACCTTGTCATTCTCTCCGAACACGATGCCGCCGGACAGGGTCATGGAAATCTCTGACGGTTCGATGAGGCTGACGGCGTCCCTCGCCACCGAGTAAGAAACTGTCTTTCCGATGGAGACCGTGGCTGTGAGGTGTCCGTCCGGGGATGTGACTTTATAGGTCGCATCCTTGGCCGCGGATGGAAGAAGAGTTGCGGTAATAACCACAAATGATACCAAAATAGCTTTGAAATTCATATTCAATATAAATAATGTGTTGTTTTTTTTCGGTGATAAAGATACAAACTATCTTTGAATATTCACGCGATGATTCAAAATCAGTTGAAAAATTGGAAAATATAACTATTTTTGTAAAAATGCGTGTTATGAGCAATCCACCAATGAACTCGAAATAATCACGGTCATTCCGTTTAACCTGATGATCAATAGCAATCAATAAATTAGCATTCAAGACCATGATGAGAAAATTACTCACTTTCCTCCAGGCTGTCGCCATCTCCACCCTTATAGCTGGCTGTGACGGGACCGGAACAGAAACCGAACCGGAGATCACATTTGAGGACGCGAACTTCAAAGCCTACCTGGTCGCCAACTTCGACACAGACAGAGACGGTGAGATCAGTCAGATGGAGGCATTGGGAATCAAAGACATCAATGTCAGCACCGAGGACATCGCATCCGTCTCTGGAATTGAATATATGACCAATCTTGAGACCCTCATATGCCGTGGCACATTCAACAATGGAGATGCCAGCGGGTTGCTCACGTCTATTGATGTCACTCACAATAAGAAATTAACGTCCTTGGATGTCGGGTGCAATGTCCTGACCAGAATTGACATCAGCAACAACACTGAACTCACGGAATTGTCTTTTGAGAATAACAATCTTACCACCATTGACGCGGGGAATAACGTCTCGCTGATCAGAATTAACGGTGACAGCAATAAACTGGAAACAATAATTCTGCCGCAAAGCAAATCACTGGCCGTTCTCAGTGTTAGATACAACAAACTTACATCTCTGGACGTGACACGGAACGAAGGGCTCGACTCCTTGGATTGCGAATGGAACACATTGTCAGAGCTCGATCTGTCCCGCAACACGTCTCTTGTTTATCTTAATTGTGGGACAAACAAGCTGAACACATTGGATTTGTCCCACAACACTGAACTTGAGGAATTGGTTGCATATTCCAACCAGATGACCATGCTGGATGTTTCCAAATGCAACAAGATTAAAGAATTGGATTGTGGATCAAACCACCTTGAAACGCTTGATATCGGACGATGCACAGAACTAAGGGTCCTCGATTGCGAATGGAACGGTCTTGATGAATTGACAATACCTCCGATCACCAGTTTGTACAAGTTACACTGTGGTGGCAACTATCTAAAGTCCTTAGACATCTCCGCAAACACTGGTTTAAGGACATTTGACTGCTCCGGCAATCAAATCAAATCATTGGATGTCTCCAATAACACTGCATTGAATGACCTGAATTGCTCTGATAATAAAATTGAGACTCTGGACATTTCCAAGTTGACGAATCTCAAGAACCTGTATTGCGATGATAACCCGCTGTCCACACTATACATATTCAAAGGTCAGCTGGATGGTCTGAGAAAAAAGGAGATTCCTGACGGAGTCAAGATAATAGACGGTTCAACCACAGGCGGCAACGACGACACGACCACCGGCGGAAAGATCACTTTGGAATAACCAATTAAACATAGCTGAAAAATGAAGTTATTGAATATATTCACGAATATCCTGGTTCTGTCATCGATGGCGGTTTCTGTAGCCTGCAATGAGACAGAAGAGCGCGGCTCCGAGGCACGCACCATCAACGCGGTGATAGTGCAGCCAGACACAAGGACATCATTGAATGGTCCGGATGCGAACGGAGTCTACAAGACGGTCTGGTCATCCGGAGATCAGATAATGGTCTTTTCCGGAGATTTAGCATGTCGCTACATCCTCAAATCCGGAGAGAACACCAACAAAGGCGTATTCGAGGGGTATGGAAACTCGGAAGATCTTGTGGCCGTCTATCCTTTGTCAATCGGGATCAGCAGGACTGGGGCGACTATCGAAGTCGGACTGCCTGAAGTTCAGGAATATGTCAGCGGAAACATCCCGCTCGGCGCCTATCCTATGCTCGGAATCTACGGCGACGAGACATTTTCGTTCAGAAACCTGTGCTCGGTTCTGAAGGTTCCTATGTTTGGAGACGCGACAGTCAAGTCAATCACTTTCACCCCGAACAATGCCGGTGTCAAAGCCTCTGGCAAGGCTGTCATCAATGTCAATTCGACACAACTGGAGATGGACGACAACTCCAAGCCATCCGTAAAACTTGATTGTCCGGACGTGAAACTGTCCGCTCAGCCGACCGATTTCCATTTTGTGGTTCTGGCGCAGATATATCCCGGCGGCTTCACGCTCACAATCGCCACAGACAAAGGAGACGTTGTCAAGACTCTCAAATCTGACATAACCCTTGACCGTTCGGTACTCTACCCTATCGAGGCCTTCGAATGCAAGATTGACAGTAAGGAGAACATCATCTTCGAGGACGCTAACTTCAAGGCTTATCTGGTCGCCAACTTCGACACTGACGGTGACGGTGAAATCAGCAAGGAGGAAGCGCTTGCCATCACGAAAATAATAGTCGGCACCAAGGACATCGAATCACTGGCAGGTATCGAGCACATGGCCAATCTTACAGAACTAAGATGCGAAGGACCGTGGAGTTTTTTTGAACCAGAGGAAGACCTGGAGGGAAAACTGAAAACCCTGGATGTGTCAAAAAACGTGAACTTGACAATACTTTACTGCGGTTTCAACCAGCTTACATCCCTGGATGTGACAAACAACCCTAAAATCGAGCAATTACGCTGTGCAGGCAATAACCTGAACAGCCTTGATGTCAGCAAGAACACAGAATTAATAGAGTTCGAGGCCTATAACAACAGACTCTCTTCCATTGATGTCAGCAACAACCCAAAACTTTATTATATCGATCTGACCAATAACCAGATCAAATCAATTGATGTAAGCAACAACCTTAAACTCGGTAGGATTACATGTTCCGACAACAAATTGACTTCAATTGATGTCACCAATAATCAGAAACTGACTGAATTGAATATTAGTGGCAACAGCATAGTCGAGATTGACCTCGGAAACAATCCTGAACTAAATTATTTATACTGTGAGAAAAACAAGATTTCCGAACTTGAACTCAGTAATAACAAAAAACTGAAGAGATTGAACGTAAATGACAACAATCTCACATCTCTTACGGTGAATTGCTGTCCGGAAATCAAAGGATTGAAAGCAAATAACAACCTTATCAAAGAGATGGACATTTCCGAGCTGACAAGTCTGTTTGATTTCTATTGTTCAGGCAATCCACTTGAGACACTGTACGTATTTGATGGGCAGATTGATGCACTCTTTGAAAAAGAGATTCCATCAACCACAAAAATTGTGGTGAAAGGCACCGAACCCGGTGATGACGAGGTGTTCACAGTCACTCCGACCCTGTTCGACATTGACGGCTACGAGCAGGACATCACGATGACAGTGACGGCGAACATAAGCTATTCGATTGACTCGCAGCCAGAATGGATCTGCAAAAAGTCCGATAACTCAGGCGTGTACACATTCACTGTCAGTGCGAACACGACTTCTTCCTCAAGAAGCGGCGAAATCATATTCAAGAATGCCAACAACTCGTTTCTGACGGTGACGGTCAAGCAGGGAATCCAAACCTACACATCATCTGACTACAGTCAGGACGGACAGGTGACCAGGATTCATTCGGCGACTGCCGGCAAGGGAATCGACGTGGTGTTTGTCGGAGACGCGTTCG